>JAABUK010001238.1_pt1 | contig 49520 bp, 43 predicted proteins | sample 5559141 | NCBI WGS metagenome assembly JAABUK01 (sample SAMN10711869, study PRJNA513367) | rock metagenome | isolation source: Antarctica rocks | place: Antarctica: Victoria Land, Pudding Butte nord | collected 2016-01-03 | reverse complement strand
GCTCCAACTGGACCCCATGCGGGTCAGTCTCAAGAAGAAACGCAAGCGGCTCGGATGGAACGATGCCTCCTTAGAGCAACTCCTAGCTCATATTTGCCGACAACTCACATAGTGCGGTTAGTCTGGTATCAGCCTGATATTTTAACTTATCAACCAGTGGGTTGGCCGTGCCAGCGGGCACGATTTCGTAGAGGGCCGTGACGGTGTGGCCCACGCCCAGCTCGCCGGCATCCTGGCGGTCGTTGTTGAAGTCCGCTCAGAATTCGGAAAATATAGCACGTTAAGGAATCGGCACACCGAAGTAATTGTGTAATAGGCGATTGACCACTTCCGTCGTCAGAGGCTTGGTCAGTACCGCCGTGACGGGCAGGTGTTGGGCCTGCACCAGGCCGGGGTCGAGGGGCAACGCGGTGAGCAGGACCACGACGAACGCCTGCGGCAGGGCTTGGTGCCGCCGGGTAAAGGCGCGCAGAAACTCAAAGCCGTTTAGCAGCGGCATGTTAAAGTCCAGCAAAATCAAGGTGGGGCAGGCGGCCGTCACGGGGTACGCGCAGCGGGTGTTGAGGACGGCCAGCGCGTCATCGGCATTGCTGGCCACCAGCACCTCCTGGCTCACCTGCATCCGCTGCAACAGGCGCTGGTTGTAGTAATTCGTGGCCGCGTCATCGTCCACGAGCAGCACGGCAGGGCGTTGGCGTTGCGGCATGGGCGAAGCAGTCAGGAGGGCCGCGTTTCCAGTAGCCGGGCTTGCATCGCCCGAATTTTCATCCCATCCAGCGGTTTGTGCAGGACGCCCGCCACCAAGGGGTACTGCCGGGCGTGGACCGCCTCGGCGGGAGCCAGCGAGGAGGTCAGGACGTAGACCACGCACCGGCCTAACAGGTGCGCTTCCAAGGGTTTGAGGGCGTCCAACACGCCCCAGCCGCTGAGCAGGGGCATGTTCAAGTCCAGCAGCACGACGTGGGGCAGGGGGCCGGTGGGGCCCTGCCGCTGAAAAAAGGCCACCGCTTCCACCGGGGAGACGAAGGAGGTAATCACGTCGGCGGGCTGCCCTTCGCGGCGCAGCAGGCGGGTGGTTAAAAAAATGCCCGTCGGGTCGTCGTCGATGATGAGGGTATCCATCCGGCTAAGGTACGACAATGGTGAAGCGGGTGCCCTCGTCCACCCGGCTGTGCACGGCGATGTGCCCGCCCAGGCTATCGACGTGGGTTTTAACCAGGTACAGGCCCAGCCCGCGACCGGGGCGATGCGGATGGAACCGCTTGTAGAGCTTAAACACGTCGTCGCCCGCCTGCTCCTGGTCAAAGCCCGAGCCGTTGTCAGCGACCGTAATTCGCGTTTCCTGTCCCTCCCCGCCCGTCGCCGTCACGGTGACTTCCAAGGGCCGCTCGTCGGCGCGGTACTGGAGGGCGTTGGAGAGCAGGTTGAAAAAGATGCTGTAGAGGTAGGCCCGGTTGGCGCGCAGCGACAGGTCGGCGGGGATGTCCACCCGCACGGTGACCCCGTACTGGTCCACCACTTCTTGCAGGTTCTGCACCACCTGCTGCACCATTTCGGCCAGGGGCACGGCCTCGGCTTCGGCCAGGTGCTGCTGGTCCCGAATGGCGAGGATGGTGTTCATATCGCGCAGCACCCGGTCGAGCTGGTGCAGGCTGGCTTGCAAGTGGGTGCGCGTCTCTTCAAAGTACGGGGAGCCCGGTTCTTCCGTGCTCAACAGGTCGGCCAGGCCCAGGGCACTGGCCAGCGGGGCGCGCAGGTTATGCGAAACGATGTAGGTAAACTGTTGCAGGTCTTGGTTTTGGGTCACCATTTCTTGCTGCGCCAGCATCTTTTCGGTGATGTCGCGGGCAATCATGTGGACCCCGACCACGACCCCGTTTTCCAACAGCGGTACTTTCACCACGTCCCAATGCCGGGGCGCGGAGTTGCCTTGGGCGGCGTACATGTCGAAGCGCATGATTTTGCCGGTGAAGGCTTCTGCCAGTTTTTCTTTGAACAGGGGCTGCACCGCCGGGGGCAAAAAATCGTTGTAGGAGCGGTCCACCACCCGGTCCTTGGGTTCGGCAACCAGGGCGAGAAAGGCCCGATTGGCGTCCAGAATCGTGGCCTTTTCGTTTTGGTAGAGAATCAGTTCGGGGGTGTCGTCGAACAAGGACCGGAACCGGACCTCAGTCGTGGCGATGGGCGGGCGGGCTTTCGGGGGCATGGCGAAGCAGGGTTAAGAGCGGGCCAGGCGGACCAACCGCTACCCTTCAAAAGAGCATACGGGCCAGCAGCGGTTAGTGGCGAAATAGCCTTGTTTTTCAGGAGCCGATTCCAGATAGATGCTAACCTAGCCGCGTCCCAAAAGAGGAACGAAAACTGCCACTTTTCCCAGAGCGGGATTATAATTCTCATCTGTGCGATTATCCATCTTTGCTTAACGTGCTATATTTTCCATTTTCTGAGAGGCTCCCTTGTTGAAGTCCCCGTTGGCCAGCAGGCGGTTTTCATAGCCAATGAGGCGGTAGTCAATCACGCGGGCGGGGTTGAACCCGACTTGCAGCTTTACGTCTTTGGCCACCGTGAAGAGCGTGCCACCAAACTGCGCCACCAGCGTGCGGCGGGCCTCGTCGAGGTAGGTGTAGTTGCCGTTGCTTTTGTCGGCCAGCAGCTCCATGCGGCTGTCGCGCAGGTTGCCGCGCCCCACGCCCGTTAGGGGGTGAGGTCCCCCGTGGAGGGCGAGCTAACCCGCCACACTGCCCACATCAGCAGCGGCTGGAGGGGTAGGCGCGCCCACAGCACCCAGGCCGGAATGTGCAACGTATCAGCCAGCCCCACCATGTACACATTGGCCGGAAACACCGCCACCAGCAGCGCCAGCAGGCCCCAGCCGGCCCAGCGCCGGGTGGTGGGCAGCAGCAGGCCCAGCCCGCCGGTCACCTCGGCCGCGCCGCTCAGCAGCACCAGCAGCCGGGGCGCGGGCAGCACCGGCGGCACGATGCGCTCGAAGGTTTCGGGGTGAATAAAATGCAGCAGGCCCGCGCCCACGAACAGCAGCGCCAGCCCGTAGCGCAGCCAGCGGCGGCCGGCCGGCTCGGCGGGGGTAGGCACGGCTAGCGGCGGCCGGCGCGCATCGCCGCCAGGCCGCTATCCAGGAAGCGCACGAAGTTGTCGGGGTCGTAATTCGCGCCCTGGGGGGTAGCGAGCACCTTCTCCGTGGTCGGGTCGAGCTGCACGTAGAAGGGCTGCGAATTGGCGTTGTAGCGGGTGGCCTGGAAATCGCTCCACTTATTGCCAATGGTTTTGAGCTTCTTGCCGCTGAACTTCGACACGGTTTGCTCGGCTTCGGGCAGCGCGGTTTTGTCGTCCACGTACAACTGCACCAGCACGAAGTCGTTGCGCAGGCGTTGCAGCACGCGCGGGTCGGGCCACACGGTGGCTTCCATCTTGCGGCAGTTCACGCAGGCATTGCCGGTGAAGTCAATGAGAATCGGCTTGTTAACCTTTTGGGCGTAGGCGCGGGCCTCGTCGTAGTCGAAGTACGCATCCAGCCCCAGCGGCGCGTGGAAGAGGTCGCCGTACTTGTGCTGCGCGTGGGGCGCGGCCGCGCTACTCCCCCCACCGCCGCCCAGCGTGGGCGTGTAGAGGTCGAAGTCCTGGGTGTGCTGGGGGGGTAGGAAGCCCGCCACGGCCTGCAGCGGCGCGCCCCACAGGCCCGGCACGAGGTAAGTAGTAAAGGCCAGCACGATGATGGCCAGAAACAGCCGCGGCAGCGATACGTAGTCGAGCGGACTGTCGTGCGCGAACCGGATTTTGCCCAGCAGGTAAAAGCCCAGCAGCGCGAAAATGATAATCCAGAGCGAGAGAAACACCTCCCGGTCAAACCACTGCCAGTGGTAGGCCAGGTCCACGTTGGACAGGAATTTCAGGGCCAGCGCCAGCTCCAGAAAGCCCAGCACCACCTTCACCGAGTTCAGCCAGCCGCCCGACTTGGGCAGCGACTTGAGCAGCGCCGGAAACGCCGCGAACACCGTGAACGGCAGCGCCAGCGCCAGCGAGAAGCCAAACATGCCCAGCGCCGGCGACAGCAAATGCCCGGTGCTGGCCGCCTGCACCAGCAGCGTGCCGATGATGGGCCCGGTGCACGAAAACGACACCAGCGCCAGCGTGGCCGCCATGAAGAAGATACCCAGCAGCCCGCCCTTGTCGGCCTGGGTGTCGGTTTTGGCAATCCAGGAGTTGGGCAGGGTCAGCTCGAACGCGCCCAGGAACGAGGCCGCGAACACCACCAGCAGGGCAAAGAACACGAAGTTAAACACCCCATTGGTAGCCAGATTATTAAGCGCGTCGGCCCCGAACACCACGGTCACGAGCAGCCCCAGCGCCACGTATATCACGATGATGCTCAGGCCATAAAACGCCGCCCGGCCCACCGAGCCGGCCTTCGAATACTCGCCCTTGGTGAAGTAGCTGACCGTGAAAGGCAGCAGCGGGAAGATGCACGGCATGAGCAGCGCCGCCAGCCCACCCAGGAAGCCCGCCAGGAAAATGGCCCACAGCGACTGCGTGGCGGCCGGCGCGGCCACCGCCGCGGCCGTAGCCGCCGGCACCGCGGGCGTATCGGCAGTAACTACCGAATCAGGCGCGGCGGCCGGCGCCAGGGTCGGCGCGGGGCCAGCCTCGGGCCGGAACACGGCCGTATCGGCCGGGGCTGGCGCAGTGGCGGCGGTCGGCGTAGTGGCGGGGGTAGGCGTAGCGGCGGGGGTAGGCGCCACCGGGGCAGCTGCCGCCGGCGCGGCTTTGGCCGGCGTGGGGGGGGTAGGCGCGGGCTTGGCGGCCGGGGTGGCAGCACCTTTCACGTCGAGGCTGAAGTCCAGGTCGTCGGGCGGCAGGCACTTCTCGTCGTTGCAGACCATGAAGGTAAGCGTGCCTTTCACGGTGGCTTGCGGGGCCTTGAGGCGGATTTTCTGGCTGAACACGGCCCGCTTGGGGAAGTAGGCGATGTTCATGTTGAAGGCTTTTTCGAAGGTTTTCACCGGCTCGGGGCTTTCCGTCACCTTGCCCACCAGCTCGTAGTCGGGCGAGGGCACGAACTTGAAGCTCGTCGGCTCGGGCCCGCCTTCCTCAATAAACTGCGAGTAGATGTGCCAGTTGCCCGCGATGCTGGCCGTGGCCGTAAACGTGACCAAGCCGGTTTTGTCAGCGGGTGTAGCCGCGAAGGTCCAGGTCACGGGCCGCTCAATCTGAGCCGCCGCGGGGGTAGCCAGGTCGAGCAGCAAGCTCAGCAAGAGCAAAAAAAACAGCCAGTTACGGCCGGGCAGGCCAACAAAAGCACTTCTCATACACGCGAAAAAAGGACGAGCCGCCAGCAAACGGCGCCGCCACCGGCCACAAAGTTGCGACGGCTTATCCGTAAGCGCCGAACACTGGCCCCTACCCCCACGCCCAAAACAGACGGGGTAGGGCGTTTGATTAGACGCCCTACCTCGCCCCGCCTTACAGGCAGCGCCGGCCTAGCGGCCGAAATCGTCCTGCACGCGCACGATGTCGTCCTCGTCCGAAGGCTGGCTGGCGTCGGTGTGCTGCCAGATTTCGGCAATCACGCCCCAGCTGGCCAGGCCCACCAGGCGGTGGCGCTCGCCCTGCTTCAGCACGATGCGCTCGCCGGGCTGGTACGATTTCACCTCCGTCTGCTCGTCGGTGTCGCTGATGGCCACGCCCACCGGACCTTCCACCACCTGCCAGATTTCGGCGCGCCGGAAGTGGTACTGCCAGCTCAGGCGCTGGTGCGGCGCCACCAGCAGCACCTTGGGGCTCAGCTGGCCCGAAATGCGCAGCTTGCTCACGTCGAGGCCATTAAAATAAACATCGGCAAATTGCTGGGCCTGGCTCTCATCAAGCACGAAGAAGCCCCCCCAGGGCCGGCTGGGGTCCTGCCGCTCCACGCGAAAGCCCTGCTCGCGCAGGAGCTGGGCAATGTCTTGAAAAAGCTGTTCTTTCTGGGGGTCGGGGGTTGCCATAGAAAAGGGGGGTAGGGCGAAAAACTTGGGAGCGCCGCGTGCACGCGCACTATTTCGGGGGCAAAGCTAGCCCGCCGGCCGGGCAGTAACTGCCACCTCACCAACCGGCCGGGCCGCTTCGGCCCAGCAAACGCAATTTTTTGCCCAAGGCCCGGCGTTAGCGGGCAGCCGCGGCTACCCCCGCTCCCGGTTTTACCTTTGCCCCGCCTATGATTCTCCGCGCCGAGCACCTCGTCAAGCAATACAAAGCCCGCACCGTCGTCAACGACATGTCGCTCAGCGTGGGGCAGGGCGAAATAGTGGGGCTGCTGGGCCCCAACGGCGCCGGCAAAACCACCTGCTTCTACATGATGGTGGGCATGGTAAAGCCCAACGGCGGCCGCATTTTCCTCGACGATGAGGAGGTGACGCGCCTGCCCATCTACCAGCGGGCGCGGCGCGGCATGGGCTACCTGGCCCAGGAAGCCAGCGTGTTCCGCGACCTGAGCGTGGAGGAAAATATCCTGGCCGTGCTCGAAATGACGGATATGCCCAGGCAGGCCCAGCTCGACAAGGTAGAGGAGCTGCTCGATGAGTTCAGCCTGGGCCACGTGCGCAAAAACCTGGGCAAGGTGCTGAGCGGCGGCGAGCGGCGGCGCACCGAAATAGCCCGCGCCCTGGCCGTAAGCCCCAAATTCGTGCTGCTCGATGAGCCCTTCGCGGGCGTGGACCCCATCGCGACGGAGGAAATCCAGGGCATCGTGGCCAAGCTCAAAAACCGCAACATCGGCATCCTCATCACCGACCACGACGTGAACTCGACCCTGAGCATCGTGGACCGCGCCTACCTGCTCTTTGAAGGCAAGCTGCTGAAAGCCGGCACCGCCGAGGAGCTGGCCGCCGACGAAACCGTGCGCCGCGTGTACCTGGGCCGCAACTTCGAGTTTAAGCGTAAGACATTTGATTAGGAAAGTTTGGGTTGAAAAAGAACGTCATGCTTCGGCAAGCGGACGCCAGATGAAGCATGACGTTCTTTTTACCTTTCAACTCATAATTTAAAAAAGTGCTCGACCAGCTCCTTGCCCGCGCCGTTCAACTGGGCAGCCTGCCCCGGCTGGCGCGGGTGCGGCACGAGCCGCTGGCGGCGCAGGCCGCCGTGCTGCGCTACCTGCTGGGCCGGGCGCGGGGCACGGCCTGGGGCCGGCGCTACGGCTACGCGCCCGGCCTCAGCGCCGAGGTATTTGCCCAGCGCGTGCCGGTGAGTACCTACGAGCAGCTATTTCCCGAAATAGAAAAGGTGCTGCGCGGCCAGCCCGACGTGCTGTGGCCCGGCCCGGCCCCGCGCTGGCAGGCCCGCAGCAGCGGCACCACCAACGCCCGCAGCAAGTACCTGCCCCTCACCCCCGAGGCCCTGCACGACAACCACTACCGCGCCGGGCGCGATATGCTGGCTCTGGCTACCCACCTCTACCCCGGCCACCGCCTGCTGGCCGGCAAAACGCTGAGCCTGGGCGGCAGCCTGGGTCCCAGCCCGTTTGGGGGGGTAGGGCAGGCCGGCGACGTGTCGGCCCTGGTGATGCGGAGCCTGCCCGGCTGGGCCCAGACGCTGCGCACCCCGCCCCTACCCCTGGCGCTGCTCGATGAGTGGGAGGAGAAAATCGAGCGCATTGCCCGCCACGTGCTGCGCCAGGATGTGCGCGTGCTGGCCGGCGTGCCCACCTGGATGCTGGTGCTGCTGCGCCGCGTGCTGGCCCTGGCGCAGGCCGACGACCTGCGCCAGGTGTGGCCCCGGCTGGGCTTGTTTTTGCACGGCGCGGTGGCGTTTGGGCCCTACCAGGCGCTGTTTCAGCAGTTGATGCCCGGCGAGCAGCTGCGCTACCTGGAAATTTACAACGCCTCGGAGGGCTACTTTGCCCTGCAGGATGAGCCCGGCGCGCCCGACCTGCTGCTGCTGCTGGAGCACGGCATCTACTACGAGTTTTTGCCCGCCGGGCAGTTCGACCAGCCCGACCCGCGCCCGGTGCCGCTCGAAGACGTGACCATCGGCCCCAGCTACGCGCTGGTCATCAGCAGCAGCGCGGGGCTGTGGCGCTACCTGGTGGGCGATACCGTGCGCTTTACTTCGCTGCGGCCCTACCGGGTGCGCATCACGGGCCGTACCAAGCACTTTCTCAATGCCTTTGGCGAGGAAGTGGTGGTGGAAAACGCCGAGGCGGCCATTGCCGCCGCCGCCGCCGCCACGGGCTGCGCGGTGCGCGATTTCACGGCCGCGCCGGTGTATTTTGAGGCGGGGCACGGCACTTCGCGCGGCGGCCACGAGTGGGCCGTGGAGCTGGCCGGCGCCCTACCCCCCCCCGACGCGGCGGCCTTCGCGGCACGGCTTGACCAGGCGCTGCGGGGCCTCAACTCGGACTACGATGCCAAGCGCCACCGTGACCTGGCCCTGGCCCCGCCGCGCGTGCACTTCGTGCCCGCCGGCACTTTCGAAACCTGGCTGCGGCACCGGGGCCGCCTGGGCGGCCAGCGCAAGGTGCCCCGCCTGGCCAACTCGCGCCAGGTGCTGGAAGAAGTGCTGGCGCTAAGCCAATAGGGCCGCCTTAGCTGAGTGCAGCAGCCAGGTAATGGCCGCCTCCACATCTGCGAAGAAGGCATATGCCAACATGCCATCTACCTGCCGTCCAATAGCTTGGGTAGCCTGCCTCGCCTCGGCACTGCTGTCTTCTACAATGGCGCACTGCTGGTACTTACCCTGCTGAATGGCGCGGGGTATCCAGTTGGTTACCAGCCATTCTTGTACCGATGGCGGAATAGTTTCCGGCTGGTGGTGCACAAAGAGCAGCGCCGTTACCTCGTAGCGCCGCATGGCCTGTAGCACATGCTCGTAGATGGCCCGCAGCTCGGCGGGCTCGGCGGCCATCGAGCGCCAGTCGGCCCGCAGGTAGCCGGCGGGCCAGTAGGTTATCTCGGCGGCCGGGTTACGAAAGTATTGAATAAAGGTGTTCAATTGGCTTAGCGGAAGGGCGATAAATAGTTGGCCGGAGCTGCCTGCAAAAAGTGCGCCGCCGTTTTGCTTTTTCCCTGGCCGGCCCGGCGCTACCGGGGCCAGCCGAAGCGCTCGCCCAGAAGCTGGCCTGTTTGTGGCGCAAAAACTCAATTTACGAAGTAGTTCCACCTGCTTGCCGGGGTAGCACCTTTTCTACCGGCAGCGCGGTCGTCGCCTTTGAGGTTGCGGCCCGCCGCGGCGCAGAGGCAGCCGCGGCTTTTCTATGGGCAATAACGGGCGCGGCATGGCACTGCCGGAGGTCGCCGCCTGCCCCGAAGTAGGGTTATCTGCCCTATTATTGGGGTATGAGAAAGCTTATGCTACTGTTGGTACTCGCTGGCGGCTGCGCGTCGCGCCACCACAAGGCCCAGGATGCCATTTCTGCTTATGTGCGCAAGATAACGGAAGACCCTGACAGCTACGTGGCTATCTCCTTTGGCGAGCCGCACGCCAATTCCCCGAAGGCTGATACCGTCCTGATAAACCACGTCTACCAGGTCAAAAACAAAGCAGGCGCTTCGGTTATCTATGCCAACGTGTTCAGGGTAGATAGCACTTCGGGCTACGTGCGGATGGTGCGGTCGGCACCGGAAGCCACTAAAAGGTAGCCCCACGGGCGGCCCCGGCCAACGCGCGCGCCGAAGAGCAGGGACAAGGGCGTACAAGCACTTAGGCGCGCTTCTTATCCCCGGGAGAGAGAGACAGTAGCTGAATGCGGGTTGTCCGGCGGCATCGCTGCCGAAGCGGTAGCTGTGGGGGGTAGGGCCAGGGCAATGCCGCGCGGGCGGGTGATTGCGGATGTAAGCTGAACCCCATGTAGACATGGTGAAGACTGAGTGTTGCTACATCATCGATCTGTTACCTAAAATTTACCAAATAAATTAATGTAAAATAATGATTATCATTTTGTTATTACATTACGCAAGTTAATATCCAAGGTTGAATAGCTGGTAATTTTGTCCTAGTTATTCACCCGCCGATGCTACATCCCTACCGTTTTTACGTTGCTTTTTTACTTGTGCTGTTGTGCGGAATGACCTTGACGGTTGCCGCGCAAAACCCTGGCAGCACCAACCTAGCTACGCTGCGCGGTACGGTGCGCGACGCCAAAACCGGCGAAGTACTCATTGGGGCAAGCGTAGTGGTGCCGGCCACCAAGCAGGGCACGGCGACGGGCCTCGATGGCACCTTTTTGCTGCGCGGCCTGGCTCCCGGCTCAGTGGTGGTGCAGGCCCGCAACCTCGGCCACGAGTCGCAGACCCAAACGGTAAGCCTGGCGCCCGGCGCGAACCAGACCCTGGACTTCCGGCTGGCGCCCGCCGGCCGCGAGCTGACGGAAGTAACCGTGACGGGCCAGGTGGACCGCGAGTCGGCCCAGAGCGCCCGGCGCTCGGAGCAGAAGGCGGATAACGTGCTCAATATCATCTCGGCCCGCACCATTGAGCTCTCGCCCGACGTGACGGTGGGCAACGTGGTGCAGCGCGCCTCGGGCGTGTCGGTGGTGCGCAACTCGGGCGGCGACGGGCAGTACGCCATCATCCGGGGCATGGACCGGCGCTACAACTACACGCTGGTGAATGGCATTAAGATTCCCAGTCCCGACCCCAAGAACCGCTACGTGCCGCTCGACATCTTTCCGGCCGAGCTGCTGGAGCGCCTCGAAGTTATCAAAGCCCTTACCCCCAACATGGAGGGCGACGCCATTGGCGGGGCCCTGAACATGGTGATGAAATCGGCCCCCGACCACCTGGTGGTGGCGGCCACGGCGGCCGGCGGCTACAGCGACCTGTTTGCCACCCGGCCCTACGCTGGCTTTCCTACGGGTGGGTTATCTACGCACTCGCCGAGCGAGACGCACCCGGCCGGCTACGTCATTCAGCCCAGCGACTTTTCAAACCAGTCGTTGAATTATTCGAGCGTTAAGGCCCCCATCAATTCCCTGTTTGGCTTAACCATCGGGAACCGCACGAAGGATGGCAAGCTAGGTCTATTGGTAGCCGGCAGCTTGCAAAATACCTACCGTGGCTCTGACCGTCTGTTTTACAATCAACCCGGTCAGCCCAAGCCCGACCCATTACCCAACACGTTCACTTTCGACCAGATTGAGCGCCGCGAATACTCCTTGCTGCAAAACCGCCTGGGTCTGCACGCCAAGCTCGACTACGCGCTTAATTCCCGCAACAGCTTGAGTCTGTATTCCTTGTTGGTGCGGTTGGATGATGCCCAGCACCGGACTATCGTGGCGAACGACCTGAATACTGGCGGCGACGTGCCCACTGTTAATCAATCGCGATTTCAGCGCCAGCAGCTCTGGTCGGAAACCCTAAAGGGCGACCACACTTTGCTGCCCCGCCTGCACCTGAGCTGGTCGGCGGTGTACGGCCGGGCCACGTTTGAGACGCCTGACCAGACTGACATCGCTATTAAGCGGCAAACGGCGGCCAATATCCAGCAGGGTACGTTTGTGAATTCGAGCAGCCACCTCTGGCAGCGTAGCGTAGATGAAGACCTGGCCGGCTACGCCAATTTGAGCTATAACGCCACGGAAACACTGGAAATTGCTGCTGGGGGCCTGCTGCGCAATAAGAACCGCACTAATTTCTACGACTATTATAACTTAATTGGCGCTACCTCGGGCGTGGGCACTTCTGGCCAACAGCCCTACACGACCAACGAGCAAGCGGTTTTTGCCTTCAATACGCCCGGCGAGGCGTATCCCAAATTTACCGATGGCAACAACTATACGGCCGCCGAACGCATCACGGCGGGGTATATTCAGGGCAAGCTGCTGCTGGCGGAGCGGCTGCAAATTCTGGGTGGCGTGCGGTTTGAGAACACCAACCAGCACTACAACTCGCAGCTACCCATCACGACGCCTGGTAAGGACGGTCAGTTTACTTACCTCGATATACTACCCAGCGCTCACCTAAAATACTTGCTGAGCGACCAGCAAAACCTGCGCCTTTCGTACTTCAAAGGCATTAGCCGGCCCAACTTGTTCGAATTGATTCCGGCTACCAATGGCCAGGACAATGAGTACTATACCACGGCCGGTAATCCCTACCTCAAGCATACCCAGGCCGATAACCTTGACTTCCGCTACGAGCAGTATGGCACTGCCGGCTCGCAGCTGCTGGCCGGCGTGTTCTACAAGCATATCGTGAACCCGATTGAGTACGGCTTCGCGCAGGTTGGCAATAACAGCGTGTACTACCAGCCCCAGAATTTTGGTAACGCGACCAACTTCGGGGCCGAGCTGCAATTCACCCGGTATATCCACAGTTGGGGGCTGACCGGCAACTATACCTACACGCACTCGGCCATCACGACTACCAAGCGTGTGTATTACCGCGATAGCAACAACAACCTAAAAAACGCGGATGCCGGTCAGTTTACCGCCGAGTACCCTACCTCCCCCACCCAGACGCGGCCGCTGCAAGGCCAGAGCGACCACATCGCCAACCTGGCGCTGCTCTACCGCAACGAGAATAACGGGTTTAACGCCCAGCTAGCGGGCGTTTACACTGGCCGCCGCATCAATACCGTGTCGCCCTACCGCGACCTCGACCAGTGGCAGCGGGCCACGACGCAGCTCGACTTTTCGGCCGAGAAAAAGCTGCCGGTGCACCTCACGGTCTTCCTGAAAGTGACCAACCTGCTGAATACGCCCACCGTGGTGGAGGTGCTGCAAGCGCCCACCGGCGGCCTGCTCACGGCCCCCGGGCAGAACAACCCCGACCGCATTCTGGTGCAGCGCGACGTGTACTACCGCACCTACCTGCTGGGCCTGCGCTACCGCCTCAACTAAGCGCCTACCCCCCTTTTTTCCTTCGTTATCGTGAAGCGCTTTTTCCGACTGTTGGGCCTGCCCGCGCTGCTACTGGCCAGCCTGGCCGGGGCTCGCCCGGCCCCTGGCCGGTCCCTACCCCCCACTGGCACCTTCACCTTCGTGGCACTGGGCGACATGCCCTACACACTGCCCGCCGACTATGGGCGCTTTGAGAAGCTCATTGGGGCGATAAACCAGCAGCGGCCCACCTTTAGCGTGCACGTGGGCGATATTAAATCGGGCTCGACGCTGTGCACCGAGGAATGCTACCAAAAGGTATTGACGGAGTTCAAGACCTTCGAGCAGCCGCTGGTGTACACGCCCGGCGACAACGAGTGGACCGACTGCAACCGCGAAAAAGCTGGCCGCTACGACCCCGAGGAGCGCCTGGCAGTGGTGCGCAAGCTGTTCTTCGCCGACCACAATTCCTTCGGTAAGGCCAAGCTGGCGCTGACCTCGCAGGCCCTGGACCCGGCCTTCGCGGCCTACGTGGAGAACAACCGCTGGAGCACCGGCAACGTGGCCTTCGCCACGGTGCACCTGGTGGGCTCGAACAACAACTTCGTGCCCAACGATGCCAAGGGCCAGAACCGCGAGTTTTACGACCGCCAGAAGGCCAACCTGGCCTGGCTCGACGCGGTGTTTGCCGACGCGGCGGCGCAGAAGCGGCTGGGCGTGGTGCTCTTCACGCAGGCCGACATGTTCAGCCCGGCCAAGGATGCGAAGGACGCCGACGGCTTCACCGAAATACTGGCGGCGCTAACGCGGCACGCGGTGGCGTTTGGCCGCCCGGTGCTGCTGGTGAACGGCGACTCGCACCGCCTTATCCTCGACAAGCCCCTGCTCAACCCGGCCTCGCCCAAGCGAGTGCTCCAAAATTTTACGCGCCTGCAAGTGCCCGGCGAGGCCGACATGCAGGCCGTGCGCATCACCGTGGACCCCAGCCAACCCGCCCTCTTCTCGGTGCAGGAGCTGGTGGTGCCCGGCAATTAAGCCCGCCTTTTTCAACTCCCCATTTTTTCAATTCTTATGAAATTTCTGACAACCGCGCAACGCGGCCTTGGCCTGCTGACGCTGGCTACTCTGGGCCTGCTGGCCTCGTGCAATAAGTCGAACGAAACCGTGCAGCTCTCTACCCCCCCGCTGTCGGTGGGCAAGGCCGTGGATAACACCGCGCCCATCGGCGGCCCCATCAAGGGCACGATGAAGCAGGATTTGAGCTTCGACGTGAACGCCGACGTGTTTGTGAACGCCGGCGACACGCTGGTGATTCAGCCGGGCGTGAAGGTCAACTTCCTGGGCAACTACAACTTCATCATCAAGGGCACGCTGCTCTCGCTGGGCAGCATGGCCAAGCCGATTTATTTCGCGCCCAAGAACTTCGTGCACACCGACCAGGTGGGCGCCGACCCGGCCACCGACCCCGCCTACCAGGGCAAGTGGGGCGGCATTTTGGGCGATGTGACCTGCCCGCTGATGGTGATAAAGTGGACGCACGTGGAAGGCGGCGGCGGCACGGTCATTACCTCGCCCGTGTCGGCCGGCATTGCCAACAACAAGAACGCCTACCCCATCTTTTTCCAGAACCCGCTGGGCGTGTTTGACCTCGAAGACTCGTGGGTTTACGGCGGCACCGACGACCCGATTCGCATCCTGGGCGGCCGCATCAACGTGATGCGCAACACCTGGGAGAAGGGCGGCAAGACCGGCGGCGAGTACCTGAACATCAAGTCGGGCACCACCGGCAACGTGGCCTACAACCTGTTTATCGGCTCGGCTACCAACGGCTCGAAGGCCTCGAACAACGGCGGCAAAAATCCGCAAACCAATATCTACATGTACAACAACACGTACATCCACAACGGCTTCCGGCGCACTTCGGCCGGCCGGGGCGGCTCCATCAACTACGAGGAGGGCTCGCGCGGGGCGTACTACAACAACCTCATGGTCAACTGCAAGTACGGCCCGCGCGTGGTGGGCTCTGGCAACTACCTGGGCAACGTGCTGGTGGTGGCCGACACGGCCAACCTCAAGTATGGCTACAACCTGAACTACGTGGACTCGCTGGCCCAGGCCAATGAGATTTACCCCACGGCCTTCCTGACCAAGCCCCAGGCAACCGACCTGCCGCTGCCCAGCTCCTTCCTGCCGGCCGGCTACAAGCTGGGCATGGTGTACGATGGCACCAAGGCCCTGCGCCAGAACAACCCGCAGTTCGTGGGCTTCCCGCTGCCGTTCGCTGGTAAGCGCCTGGCCGACGTGAACACGGTGGGCACCTACAACTTCCACCTGAACAGCACCTCGCCGGCCATCGGCAAAGGCTACACCAGCTTTGCGCCGCTGGCTACCTCGCCGGCCATTCCGGTGAGTGCCAACTTCGGGGCCACGGCCATCAACCCGCCCAGCAAGGACCTGGGCGCCTACCCCTCGGATAACTCCGGCAACCAACACTAACCCCAGGCTTTCCGGCCTGAACACCTACTTGAACGTCATGCTGAGCTTGTCGCAGCATGACGTTCTTTTTTTTGCCTTCTTCGTGAAAAACCTTACTCCTCTGGCCCTGGCCCTGCTGGCCGCGCTGAGCCTTGCCGGCTGCCACAGCAGCCCCGACGCCACGCCCCAGCCCACGCCCGCCCCTACCCCCGCCGCGCGCGATACGCTGGCCTACTCGTTCGCGGTAGTGGGCTGCAACCGCATCGACAACTCGGATGTGAACCTGGCTACTAATCCCAGCACCGCCAACGTGCCGCAACTCACCCAGACCTACGCCGACATCGCGGCCCTGAAGCCGGTGCCGGCCTACCTGTTTTTTATGGGTGATATGGTGCTGGGCTACTCGCCCGACTCGGCCGTGATTGGCCGCGAGCTACGGGCCTGGGCCCGGCTCTACCAGGCCGCGCCGCTGAGCCGCACCGGCATCCGGCTGGTGGCCATGCCCGGCAATCACGAGGTGATGAGCGGCAAAAACCAGCCTTCGTTCGTGGCCGCCGAGCAGGCCTGGCGCGCCGCCATGAAGCCCTACGCGGCGGGTAGCAACGGCCCGGTCGCCGGCGGGCCCGATAAGCTGGCCACCGACCAGCACCAGCTCACGTACTCGTTTGACTACCAGCAAACGCACTTCGTGGTGCTGAATACCGACCCCGTGGGCGCCGAGGCCACCGCGCCCCTGGCCTGGCTGCAAGCCGACCTGGCCGCCGCCCGCGCCAAGGGGGCCAAGCACCTGTTTGCCCTGGGCCACAAGCCGGCGCTGCCCGCGCCCGGCGGCGACGGCCTTCGCAACGGCGGCAGTATGTGGGACGTGCTCGAAGCCAACCACGCCGAGGCCATGCTGGCCGCCCACAACCACCTCTATTTCCGCTCGCAGCTGCCCAATTACCACCCCTGGCAGATTGTGGCCGGCAACGGGGGCAGCGTGCTCGACGCCAGCGCCTCGCCCAACCGCTTGTTCTACGGCTTCACGCTGGTTAAAGTCTTCACCAACGGCAAGGTAAAAGCTTACAGCTACGGCCGCGACCTGCCTGCCAGCGGCTACCTGGGCGCCATCACGGCCGCCACCCCCACCACCCTGCGCGACTCGGTGGACCTAACCTGGAAGTAGGGCGCGCCGGCCGTTATAGCCTCCCATAGCTAGGTGCCAAAAGCAAAACCCCTCCCTACGTGCCGTAGAGAGGGATTTCGTGGGCAATATCGGACTCGAACCGATGACCTCTACCATGTCAAGGTAGCGCTCTAACCAGCTGAGCTAATTCCCCAGGGCGGGGCGGCACGACTGGCGCGCCGGGCACAAAAGTACGTCGGGCGGCCGATTGGTGGGCACGGCAGCGGCACAGAATCGGCGGGGCAGCCCGGCGCGCGGGGCTGGCAGCGGCGCCCTACCCCCCTGGCCGCGGCCAAAGGCAACGCCGCGAGCGGCCGGCTTATTGGCGCGGCGCCACGCAACCCTGGGCGGGGCGGGGCTGTCGTTGGGATGATGCCGGCCGGCCGCGTGTAGTGTCTCCCAACTTCCCACCTCACACCCACTTACTCCGCTCCATGCCTTCGTTTTACAAGCTCAACACCTGGGTAGGGTGGGCCGTGTTTGCCGTGGCCCTGGCTACCTACCTGCTCACGCTGGAACCCACCGCCTCGTTCTGGGACTGCGGTGAATTCATTGCCTGCTCCTACAAGCTGCTGGTGCCGCACCCACCGGGCGCGCCCACGTTTTTGCTGCTGGCGCGGCTGGTGTCGCTGCTGAGCTTTGGCCACCAGCCGGCGGTGCCGGTGCTCATCAACGCGCTTTCGGGGCTGAGCAGCGCGTTCACGGTACTGTTCCTGTTCTGGATTATCACCCGGCTGGGGCGCCGGCTGCTGCTGGCCCGCGACGCGGCTACCCCCGCCGAAACTGCCGAGCCCACCGCCGGCCAGGCCGGGCTGCTGCTGGGCGCGGGCGTGGTAGGCGCGCTGAGCTTCGCCTTTTCCGACTCATTCTGGTTCAACGCGGTGGAGGGCGAGGTGTACGCCATGTCGAGCCTGTGCACGGCGGCCGTAGTGTGGCTTATGCTGAAGTGGGAGGCCCGCGCCGACCAGGCCGATTCGGATAAGTGGCTCATCCTCATTGCCTACGTCATTAGCCTCAGCATTGGGGTGCACTTGCTCAACCTGCTGGCCCTGCCGGCCCTGGCGCTGGTGTACTACTACCGCCGCGCGGCGCGGCCCACGCCGCTGGGTGGCGTGAGTACGCTGGTAGTCAGCCTGCTCCTGGTGGGCTCGGTGCTGGTGGGCATTATTCCGGGCCTGCCCACGCTGGCGGGCGGCTTCGAGGTGTTCTTTATCAATGCGCTGGGCTTGCCTTTCAACTCGGGGGTAGCGATTTTTCTGGCGGTGCTCGGGGGGCTGATTTACGCGGGCTTCCGGCTGTCGTACCGCCACCGCAGCCAGCTGCTGAACACGGCCATGCTGTGCTTCGTGTTTATTCTGATTGGCTACACGAGCTACCTGATTGTGCCGATTCGGGCCTCGTTTCACCCCACCATCAACGAGAATAATCCCTCGGACGTGCTCTCGTTCGTGAGCTACCTCAAGCGTGAGCAGTACGGCTCGCGGCCCCTGCTCTACGGCCCGCAGCTCAATGCCCAGCCCGACCACTACGAGGAAGGCGCGCCGCGCTACCTGCGCCAGGGCGGCCGCTACGTCGAGGCCCTACCCCGCGCCCAGGAGGCCGGCTACGCCGAGGCCGATAAAATGCTGCTGCCGCGCATCTACAGCGTTTTGCCGGGGCACTCGCAGGAATACCAGAAGTGGCTGCCCGACCTGCAGCCGGGCCAGAAGCCCACGATGGGCCAGAACCTGAGCTTTTTGCTGCGCTACCAAATGGGGCACATGTTCTGGCGCTACTTTGGCTGGAACTACGTGGGGCGCGAGTCCGATATTCAGCAGGCGGGCGTGGTTACGCCCTTTAGCGCCGCTAAGAGCACCCTACCCCCCCGTTTCGGGCAGAGCTTCGCGCACAATAATTTCTTCGCTATTCCGCTGATTCTGGGGCTGATTGGGCTGTTTTTTCAGGCGTATCGGCGGGGGCACGACGCGCTCATCGTGGGGTTGCTGTTCGTGTTTACCGGCCTGGCCATCGTGGTGTACCTCAACCAGCCGCCCGTGGAGCCGCGCGAGCGCGACTACACCTTCACGGGCGCCACGTTTGCGTTTGCCATCTGGATTGGGCTGGGCGTGCTGGGACTGGCGCAGGCGCTGCGCCAAGTGCTGCAAAACAGCCAGTTGCGCACGGCCGTGGCGGTGCTGCTGGGGCTGGCCTCACCGGCCATTCTCCTTGCCCAGGGCTGGGACGACCACGACCGGTCGGGCCGCTACGCCTCGGTGGATGCGGCCAAGAACCTGCTGAACTCCTGCGCCCAGAACGCCATTTTGTTCACCAACGGCGACAACGACACCTTCCCGCTCTGGTACGCGCAGGAGGTGGAAGGCGTGCGCACCGACGTGCGCGTGGCCGTGCTGCCCTATTTGAACACCGACTGGTACATTCAGCAGATGAAGCGCGTGGCGTACCAGTCGCCGCCCGTGCCCATCTCGATGGGCGATACGTCGTACGCGCAGGGCACCAACGACAGGCTACCCTTCCTGCCCAACCCGGCCGTGGACAGCCTGGACGTCAGGCAGTTCATCGGCCTCGTGGGGCAGGACAGCCCGCTGCTGAAATACACCGACGGCACGTATTCGACTTCCACCTTCCCTACCCCCCGGTTTTTCCTGACGGTTGATACAACGGCGGTGAAGCGCCTGGGAATTATTCCGAAAAGCCGCCGGAAGCAGCTGGTGAGCGAGCTGCACTGGAGCATGGGCAAGGGCGCCATCGAGAAGAAAAACCTGGCCATTCTGGACATCATTGCCACCAATAACTGGCGGCGGCCCATCTACTTCAGCTCCACGGTGGCGCCGACCGACTACATGGGCCTGGAGCCGTACTTCCAGCTCGAAGGCCTGGCCTACCGCCTGCTGCCCCTGCGCGACCCGGCCTACGTCCGCAACGGCGACGAGGGTTACGTGGAGCCCGACCTCAACTACCAGAAGCTGCTGCACACCTTCGCCTACCGCGGCCTCAGCAACAAAAAGATTTATTACGATGAGAACAGCCTGCGCTTTCCGGCTTACTACCGCGACAAATTCGTGCGCCTGGCCAACTCTTACCTGGCCGCCGGCAACCCGGCCAAGGCTAGCGAAGTCGCCGATTTTTGCTTGCGGGTAATGCCGATGGATACCGTGCCCTACGACACGTTTTCGCCGCTGCTGGCCCCGGCGCTGGCGGCCGGCGGCCAGCGCGCCCGCGCCAACGAGCTGCTGGACACCACCTTCCAGAGCGCCACGCAGTCGCTGTCCTACCTGGCCACCCGGCCCGATGCCAGCCTGTTCGACTTTTACCAGCACCTCGACCTGCTTCAGATTCAGAACGTGTACCGGGCCGCCGCCCAAACCGGCGATACCGTGCGCGCCCAGCGGGCGCTGGCCGTGCTGGAGCCCTACCTGCGCGAGCAGCGCTAGCTTTGTGCGGGCCCGCTTTTGGGCCAGCCTGCCCGCTCACACGGCCTTTTGCGAACGCCTTTTTTACCATGCCCCAGCTGCTTATCGACGACCTGGCCGTGGAGGTAGTGCGCAAGCCGGTGCGCCAGCTGCGGCTATCGGTGCTGGCGCCGCTGGGCCAGCTGCGCGTTACGGTGCCGATGCGCACGCCGGAGGCCACCATTCGGGAAGTGGTGCTGCGCAAGCAGGCCTGGATTCGGCGGCACCAGGCGGCTTTTCAGCAGCGGGCGCCCCGGCCCGCGCTGCGCTACGAGTCGGGCGAGACGCACTACCACCAGGGCCAGGTCCTGCGGCTGTGCGTGCATGAGCAGGCCGGCGGCCGCGCCCAGGTGTGGCTTTTGGCCGGCGAGCTGCACCTGCACGTGCCCACTGGCGCTACCCCGGCGCAGCGGGCGCAGGTGCTGGCCCGCTGGCGCCGTGCCCAGCTGCAAGCGCACCTGGCGGTGCTCATTGCCCAGTGGGAGCCGGTAGTGGGCGTGCGGGTAGCCGACTGGGGCATCAAGCAGATGAAGACGCGCTGGGGCACGTGCAGCATCCGGGCCCGGCGCATCTGGCTCAACCTGGAGCTGAGCCAGTGGCCCGTGCCCTGCCTCGAATACGTGGTGGTGCACGAGCTCACGCACCTGCACGAGCGGCTGCATAATGCCCGCTTCTGGCAGCTACTGGGCCAGGCCATGCCCGGCTGGCAAGAATTCCATCTGGCCCTGAAAAAAGGAGCGCTGGGCGGGTAGGGAGCCGCCCGCCGGGCAACAACGTCAGAACGTAACGGCTATATGATAGGGGGGTAGGGCCGTTACTTTGCAGTCATGCTAGTTCTTTCGACGCTGCCGGCCGCGCCGGCCTGGCTGGCCGCCTACCAGCACCACGAGCTTGCCCTGGGCCGGGGCCTGGGCGTGCTCGGGGCCTGGGCGCTGCTCAGCCTGGTGGTCAGCGGCTACCAGCTGCCGCATACCGACCGCCGCGAGTGGCTCCACCACTTTCACCTCATGAACTGCGCCTGGGGGTTTATCAACGCGGTGCTGGCGGCGGTGGGCATTCTGCGCACGCACCCTGGCCGGCCGGCACCCGGCTTTTCGCCCGCCGACGCGCTGGCCGATGTGCACCTCACGGGCCAGATTTTTCTGCTCAACGCCGGCCTCGACGTGGGCTACCTGCTCGTGGCGCTCTGGCTGCTCAGCCGCGCCACCTCCCCCGATGCCAACCGCCCCGAACGCCTCTACGGCTTCGGCCGCTCGGTGCAGCTGCAAGGCGCTTTTCTATTGATTTTTGACGCGGCCATGTGGTGGATTTTAGGGCGATAAGCCGCACGAAATCGCCTGTCCTTGCGAGCGCAACGAAGTGAAGCGCGGCAATCTTTCCTTCACGTCAGGATTACTACCCCGACGATTAGGAAAGATTGCCGCGCTTCGCGTTGCTTCGCTCGCAATGACAGGCGAATATGAATTAGCAGCTTACTTGGCGGTGCCGAGCAGCTTCTCCTCGATTTTCTGGTTGAAGGCGTCCAGGTCTTCCGGCTTGCGGCTGGTGATGAAGTTGCCATCAACAACTACTTCCGAATCCTGCCACTCGGCGCCGGCGTTGCGCAGGTCGGTTTGGAGGCTGGGCCAGCTGGTCATGTGCTTGCCGCGCACGGCGTCGGCCTCAATCAGCGTCCAGGGGCCGTGGCAGATGGCCGCCACCAGCTTGCCTGCCCGCACGAAATCGCGCACGAAATTCACGGCCGCGGGCTCTACGCGCAGCTTGTCGGGGTTAATCTGGCCGCCGGGCAGCACCAGAGCGTCGTAGTCGCTGGCTTTGGCGTCATCGAGGGTCTTGTCAACGTCTACTTTGTCGCCCCAATCGGTTTGGTCCCAGCCTTTAATGGAACCCGATTTGAGGGACACGACATCGACCGTCGCGCCTTCGTTTTTAAGAAATTTCTGGGGCTCGGTGAGCTCTACCTGCTCGAAGCCGTCGGTAGCCAGAATGGCAATGCGCTTGCCTTTAAGCTTATCGCTGCTGAAAATTGACATGGAGAATGTGGAAAAGGAACGGGGCGGCGGGAATGCCGCCAGTAGTACCTTTTAGTACGACCAGTCCTGGCGCGGGGTTGCTACGGCGGGGCTTACTCAGTCGGCCGCGCCGGCGGTGCGGCGGGCCTTTTTCAGCTCCTGGCGCACGGCCTTCACGCGCTGGTCGAAGCCGTCGGGCTCGTAGTCCACGCTGGGCTCGTCGAGCTCATCGAGCAGGTCCATGAGGGCGTCGGCGTGGTCGGTGCGGGTGCCGGCGGGCAGCTGCACGAAGGCCATTTCGGACCACAGCAACGCCAGCAGCCGCTGGCCGTCGCCGGAGCGCATCTGCATCTCCACCACCAGATTAGAGTTGTCGAAATGAATAATCTGGGTGCGAATACGGACCAGCGCGCCCTGCCGCGCCGGCCGCAGGTAGCTGAGCTGGTGCTTGGTAATGACCCAGGCCGCCCGCTGCTCGCGGGCCAGCTCGCCCATGTTGAGGGCGTAGTGCCCGGCCACCTGGTCCTCGCGGGCGTTGAGGAAGTAATCGAGGTAGCGGGCGTTGTTGAGGTGGCCCAGCATGTCGCAATCCTGAAAGTGAACGCGGTGCTGGGTTTCGGGGGTGCGAAGAAGCGGGGCCATGCGGCAAAGGTAAAAGCGTAGGATAAGCTTCAGCTTGTCCGGGAGGGGGCGGTAAAAAAGCTGATTCATAGCGGCGCGGGCCGGACAAGCTACAGCTTATCCTACGCAAACTACTCGGCACGCCTACTACTTTGGCAAACGCTGCTTATCTTTTGCGGCTCAATTCCTGCCCGTTAGCCCGCCCCATGTTTGCCCTCACGCCCGCCCGCGCCGCCACCCTCCGCGCTTTGGCCGATACATTTATTCCGGCCAGCGCCGGCCCGGTGGCCCTACCCCCCGGCTCGGCGCTGGTAGACCTCGATAAGCTGGCGGCCGCCATCCGGGCGCAGCCGCTGGGCGCGCAGGCCGAGTTTGGGCAGCTGCTCGATTTGCTGGCTAAACCGTTGGCGGGCCTCACGTGGTGGGGCCCGCTCAAACCCTTTGAGGCGCTGACGCCGGCCCAGCGCGAGCGCCTGCTCCAGAGCTGGGCGGGCTCGCGGCTGGCGCCGCTGCGCAAGGGCTTTCACGCGCTGCGCAAGCTGTGCACCTTCCTTTATTACGGCGATGCGCCGGCCGATGGCGGGCCCAACCCAGCCTGGGCAGCGCTGGGCTACCCCGGCCCTACCCCCCCGCCCGACGGCAACCCGCCCGGCACCGCCGAGCGCCCGCTCACGCCCCTGATGCCGCTGGCCGATATCACGTATACCTGTGATGTGCTGGTGATTGGCTCGGGCGCGGGCGGCGGGGTGGTGGCCGGCGAGCTGGCCCAGGCCGGCCACGACGTGCTGGTGCTGGAGGCCGGCCCCTACCTGCACGGCGCCGACTTTACGCAGCGCGAGGTGGACATGATGGGCCGCCTCTACGACGCGCGCGGTGCCCTCAGCACCCGCGACGGCAGCATCGGCATTCTGGCCGGGGCCTGCCTGGGCGGCGGCACCACCGTGAACTGGGCCGGCGCTTTCCGCACCCCCGACTACGTGCTCGCAGAATGGGCCCGCGAGCACGACGCGCCACAATTTATCAGCCCTGAGTTTACGAAAAGCCTCGACGCCGTGGCCCAGGCCCTGGGCGTGAACACCGCCTACCCCCGCCACAACGGCCAGAACCGGGCCCTGCGCGACGGCTCGGCCCGGCTGGGCCAGGCAACGCGCCTCATCCCGCGCAATGAGCGGGGGCTGACCGATTCCGACCGGCACTTCCAGGGCCTGGGCTACTCGACGCTGGGCGATGCTCACGGCATCAAGCAAGGCACCCTGAACACTTACCTGCGCACGGCCGCCGCCCACGGCGCGCGCCTGCTGCCCGATACGCGGGTCGAGCGCGTGACCATCGTGGGCGGCCGGGCCACCGGGGCCGGGGCCGTGCACACCACCGCCGATGGGCGCCAGGTGCGCATAATCGTGCGCACCGAAAAGGTGGTGGTGGCGGGCGGGGCTATTCAGACGCCGGCCCTGCTGCTGCGCTCGGGGCTGCGGCACCCGCACCTGGGCCGCCACCTGCACCTGCACCCCACCGTGCCGGTGGCCGCGCACTACCCCTGGCCCATGCACGCGTGGCACGGCCCCAGCATGAGCGTGGTCAACGACACCTTTACCCGGCTCGGCGGCACCAACTTCGGCGTGAAGCTCGAAACGCCGCCTACCCACCCCGGCCTGCTGGCGATGGTGCTGCCCTGGCGCTCGGGCGCGCAGCACCGCGCGCTGCTGCGCGCCGCCGACCACCTGGGCTCGTTCATCGTGCTCACCCGCGACCGCGACAGCGGCCGGGTGCGCACCGACCGGCAGGGCGCGCCGCTTATTGACTACCAAGTATCTGCCTTCGACAAAAAGAGCCTGCTCACCGGCATTCGGGCGGCCGTCGATATTCACGTGGCGGCCGGGGCGCACACCGTGTACCTGCCCCACGGCACGCTGCCCGTTTTGCGCGCCGAAAGGGGGGTAGTGCAAAACCCCGGGCTGCTGGCCGCCCTGCCGCGCCTGCCCTGGCAGCCCAACCGCTACGGCCTCTACAGCGCCCACCAGATGAGCACCTGCCGCCTCGGCGGCCGGCGCGCCACCCACCCGCTGCGCCCCAGCGGCGAAACCGTGGAGGTGCGGGGCCTCTACGTGGCCGATGGCTCGGCCTTTCCGGCGTGCAGCGGCGTCAACCCCATGCTCACCATTATGGCCCTGGCGCACTACACGGCCCAGGGGCTGAAGTAGGGGTAGGGCGACCCGGCCCCAGGGCCAGGCCCAGCCGTAGAATCAAGTTGTGCCTGAGAATCTGAGACTGGCGCGCCGCGGCCAGTAGCAACCGGGTAGAATAATAAATAGGGCTTACGGAAAAACGTCTGTCATTGCGAGCGCAACGCAGTGGAGCGCGGCAATCGCCCCAGAACGACACCCGAACAACTCGTTCTGGGGCGATTGCTTCGCGCTGCTCGCAATGACAGACATCTTGCGTAAGTCCTGATAAATTTAAAATTAAAAAAATAACTCTTATAGTACAATTACTAATTTTTGTAATCGTAAGCTAGCAAGCTAATTAGCGAGACAGTTTTCCTGTATATTTGCTACTTATTCGCCTGTGCGGTCCAATTATATGTCCATTAGCTATACTACTTCCACTGTTTCTGCTACTGCCTTACCTGATGATGAAAGAGACTGGCGCACCCACGCGGAAACCCAGCTAACGGAGCTGCGGCAAGCCCTGGCTCACGCCCAGGCGCAGGTTGAGTTTCAGAGTAATCGCTTCCTGGCGCTGCTCGACCGCCTGCCCGGCGGCCCCAAAAAAAATGGCGCTGGCGAGGCACCCGCCCGCGACCAGGCCGCCGCTGGCCGGACGCTGCTGGCCGCCGGCTCGCAAGAGCTGCTGCTGACCCAGCTGCTGGCCCAAAACCCCAACCCGGTGCTGCGCCTTACGGCCACCGGCGAGCTGCGCTATGCCAACCGGGCGGCCCAGGCCCTGGGGCCGGTGCTGCCCCTGGCCGTGCAGCCCAACGGCTACCTGCTGCCGCTGGTGCGCACCGCCCTGCGCCGGGGCACCACGCTGCAACAGGAAATATTTCTGGCCGATAACTGGTACTCGCTGCACGTGGTACCGGTGCCCGGCGACACTTGCGCTACCCTCTACCTCACCGATAGCAACGCCCTGCACGGGGCCGAGCAGCAGCTGGCCGAGCAGCGCGAATTTTACGAAACCATCCTCAACGAGCTAGCCGTAGAGGTAGCCGTGTTCGACCCCGCGCACCGCTTCCACTTCGTGAATACGCAGGCCATTCCGCACGCGGGAATGCGCGAATGGGTGGTGGGCAGGACCAACGCCGCGTATTGCGCCCACCGCCAGCTACCCGCCGCGGTGGCCGACGAGCGCCAGCGCCAGTTCGATGAAGCCAGCCAGACCCAGGCGGCGGTGCAGTGGGAAGAAAGCCTCGAAACCAGCACCGGCGCGCAGCGCTGGCAGCGGGTGTTTCGGCCGGTGTATGGGCCCGAGGGCGCGCTGCGCCTGATGGTGGGCACGGGCAGCAACATCACCAAGCGCCACCAGGCCGAGCAGCAGCTGGCCGAGCAGCAGACTTTCTACGAGTTCGTGCTCAACCAGCTGCCCTGCGACATTGGCATTTTTGACGCGCAGTACCGCTATTTATTTGTGAATGAGTGGGGTATTGAAGACCCGGAGACGCGCAAGTGGGTGATTGGCAAGAATAATTTTGAGTACTTTGCTCGCACCAACCGGCCCCGCGCGATGGCCGAGGAGCGCCACGCCCGCTTTGAGCAGACCGTGCGCGAGCGCCAGCTCACGACGTTTGAGGAAAGTTTTTCGCACCCCGATGGGCCGCGCCACCTGCTGCGCTGCCTCCAGCCGGTGTTTCACGCCGATGGCTCGCTCTACCTCATTGTTGGTTACGGGCTCGACATCACGGAGCGGGTGCGGGCCGAGCAAACCCTTACCCACGCCAAGCTGGCGGCCGAGGAGTCGGCGCGGGTGAAGGAGGCGTTTCTGGCCAATATGAGCCACGAAATCCGCACGCCCATGAACGCCATTCTGGGCATGAGCCAGCTGCTGGCCAAAACGCCACTCTCGTCCGACCAGTTTGGCTACCAGCAGGCCATCGCCACCTCGGCCGAAAACCTGCTCGTTATTATCAACGACGTGCTCGACCTCTCGAAGCTCGAAGCCGGCAAGCTGACGCTCGAAATTATCGGCTTCGCGCCCACGCACCTGCTGGCCCAGGTCGAGCAGACGCTGCGCTTCAAGGCGGCCGAAAAGGGGCTGGGGCTCATTACCGTGCTCAGCCCGCAGGTGCCGGCCGTGCTGCTCGGCGACCCTTACCGCATCCGGCAAGTGCTGCTTAATCTGGCTGATAATGCCTTGAAATTCACCAGCAAAGGCCTGGTAACGGTGGAGTGCGCGCTGCTGACCGACGCGCCCGACGTGCCGGCCGGCATGGTCGCCATCGAGTTTCGGGTCACGGATACGGGCATTGGTATCGACCCCGAGTACCTGTCCACCATGTTCAACGAGTTTACCCAGGCCGACTCGTCGGTGACGCGCAAATTTGGCGGCACGGGGCTGGGCCTGAGCATTTGCCGCGACCTGGTGCGGCTCATGAACAGCGAGATTCACGTCACCAGCCAGAAGAACAAGGGCACTGCCACCCGCTTCGTGCTGCATCTGCCCGTGGGCGAGCCCCAGGCCGTGGTGCGGCGCAAGCTGCCCGTGCTCACCAACGAGCACCGGCAGCTGCTGCGCGGCATTCAGGTGCTGCTGGTGGAGGATAATTTATTTAATCGTCAGATTGCTAAGTCCTTCCTTACCCAGGCTGAGGTGGAGGTAACTGAGGCCGAGCACGGCGCCCAGGCCGTGGAGCTGGCCCAGCGCCAGCGTTTCGACCTTATTTTGATGGACGTGCAGATGCCCGTGATGGATGGCTACGCCGCCACCGCCGTGCTGCGCCAGCAGCTGGCCCTCAAAACGCCCATTATCGCCCTCACGGCCAATGCCATTAATGGCGAGCGCGAAAAGTGCCTGCTGGCCGGCATGAACGGCTTCCTGGCCAAGCCCTTCCAGGAAATGCAATTGCTCCAGCTGCTGGCCGACTGGGTGCTACCCCCCACCAGCGCCCCCACGCCGCTCGCGCTGGTCGAAACCACCCCGGAGCCGGACGAAACCACCCGCCCTCTGCTGAGCCTCTACAGCATCGACGACCTGCTGAAAGCCGGGCAGGGCGATACCGGGTTCGTGGTGTCGATGTTGCACACGTTCGTAGAAAGCTGCGAGGAAGCCCTGCGCGACCTGCGCCGTGGTCTCGATGAAGCTAATCTGGAGCTGCTCAAAACCACGGTTCACACCCTCAAGCCCAGCTTGCAGCACCTCAACGCCTGGCAGGTGCTCCCCCCCGTTGAGAAGCTTAATCAGTGGGACGAGCACTTTGTGCTGGCCCCGCTACTGGACCTCGTTGACCAGGTAACGCGGCTGCTGGAAGAAGTGCTGGCCCAGATTGCGCTGGACTTGCAGCAGGGGCACGTGATGAGCCGGGTACTGGCCGCGTAGCCGGCGTGCGTTGGCGCCGGCCTGGTATCTTGGCTACGTTCAGGGCTTGGCTATCCCAAGCTCTGAACGTGATTTTTTACAGTTGACAAGTTCTTAGCCGCGTGCTGATTGCGCCAGGATACAGGGCCTGGCAGGTAAAGATGTAGCATTCTCGGCTACTTACGAAATAATTCGTAGTATATACGAATTATTTCGTAAGTAGCCGAGAATGCTTTTTCACCGCTCCTGCTTGCGTTACCCGCGAAAGTTATTTGTCCTTCATTCAGCCAGGATGAAAGCATTCGCCGAACTGCGAAGCCTTTTTGGGCCGACGTTTTTACCCAACCGTGGTTTTCTCCGTAACCCTACCGCATAGACACTTTTCTTCGCTCTTCCCGCGGATTATGACTCCCACCCGACTTGTTCTTTCGGCGCTGACGTTGACCCTGGCGGCTTCCGGCTGCTCTGTTTTTCACCGCCACCGCGATATCGCACCTGCCCCGCCGGTGGTCGAAACCGTGCGCACTCCCGACTCACCTACCCCCCCCACCGCCGCCCGCGACCTGGCCGATGCCATGACGACCGTGCTGCACCTGCGCCCCGACCAGACCGGCAAGGTGCGCCAGGTCCTCAACTCGACCGTGGAGCAGGCCAACGCCGCCCGCCAGCAATACCCCGCCCAGTCGCCACAGCTCAACGCCGCCCTGGCCCGCATCAACACCTCCTCCGACAAGGAGCTACGCCAGCTACTGGGCGCCACCGCTTACCGCGAAATGCAGGTGAAGCGCGCCCAGATTCAGGCCGAGATGCTGAAAAAGTAGCGTGGCTACTCACTTTTGAGGTCACGAGTAGCCAGCGCAGTCATTTATCGGCCGAATAGCAGCGCCAGGCCGCAAATCGAGGAAGAAGAACCGATTTTAAAAAGCGCTCTTATGTGCTTTGGTATATGTCCTGTCTTGATGCAACCCTTAGACACTTAAAACCCTGACGCTGATTCTATTACATATAAAAAAGCGGGCTGCCGGTATCAGCAGCCCGCTTTTTATTCAGCACCAACGGACTTTATTTCTTGCTCTTGTCCTGGTAATCCGTGTTGGTCGTGGTCGTTTTGCCGGGGATTTGCTCTACGTCCACTTCCGTGTTGCGCACGGTATCGCGAACAACTTCCTCACGCTCGGTTACTTGCTTGCCGAGGGATACTTCTTCTACTACGTGGGCTTCTTTGGCTACTACCGCCCGCTCAGCGCTTTCGGTTACTTCCATTTCACCTTCTTTAAAGGCTTTGAAATCCGACTCCGAAGCGGGGCGGTCTACGGGTGTGCGCTGCACCGTTACGTGCTCTTCGCGCAGGCGTACACTAGCTTCTACGGGCTTTTCCACGATGCGCGAGCGCAGGCGCACGCCGCCGGTTTGCTCCATGCGCTTGCCCACTTGCAGATTTTCTTCAATAACCTCGGCTTTCATATTGTCGCCGGTCTGGTTATTTTGGTTGTTCTGGTTATTTTGGTTGTTCTGGTTAGTTTGGTTGCTCTGGTTGCTACCAGACTTATCACCCTTCATGCCGCCGTCCACGTCTACCGCCCCGGCATCGTCGAGGATGCGGGCAGCCTTCTGGCTTTGGTCGGCCGAATCAACGTGTACGGTCACGACCGACGAGCCGTTTTTGGCGGCTTCGGTGTAGTTGCGGGCGTCATTGTTGTCGTCGCTCCCAAACAGGGAGCTAAAAAAGCCGCCGATGCTGTCGTCGCTGGTGCGACCCATGCCTTGGTTAGCAGCCTCGCGGTGGGCCACGTCTACGTAATCCAACTGGAAGCCCGCCTGTTCTAGTTTTTGTACGGCCTGCTGTGCTTCAGCGGCGGTGTTGAAAATGCCAACTACGGTTTGAGCGCTCATGAGAAAAGGAAAAGAAAGGTGAAGGTGAAAAAATGAATTAGTTAAGAACCAGCCTCCGGCTCGTGAGGCGGCAGCTGTTCAACCTGCACCTCTTCGCGCCGCAGGTGCAACAGCTCGGTGTGCTCGGTCGTGACCTGACGCTTGGTAACGCGCAGCTCTTCGACCAGCAGCAGGCGCTTTTCGACCACGGCCACCTCGCGCAGCACCGGAATGATAAGCGTATCGCCTTCCTGGCGCGGACCAGGAGCCACCGCGCCGGCCGGCAGCGTCTGGTTGAGGGGCACCCGTTCGTAGTGCACCTCATCGTGCTGCACGGGCACGGCAATCTGCTCGTCGGCCTCGTGCACGCGCTTGGTAATCACTACCCGGCCGGTTTCTACTACCTCGCGCCGAATGGTGGCGCGCTCCTCAATGATGGGCAACACCCGATTTTCATCGGCTGCTTCGGAAGTTAGGCGGGGAGAAGGAGGGGTAGCGGGGTTCATGGTAGCAGCCGGACGGGCAGAATACTTGCCTGTGCTACCTGGTCTTACGCGTACGTAGCCAGCACGTTGCCAGGCCCAACTATTACCCCAACCGTATTACTTGACAACTGGCCAGTCTACAGCAGATTGTTTTTTGCGCGTCGGACAATATTAATTTTCCCTTCATACTGCCTTGTCTTCTCCGGCTACGGGCGTTAGCCGGAGTGGCGCTACGTCGGTATCTTCGTACAGTTCGCGCAGGGGCAGTACGAGGCCCAGGTCGGGGATTTCCAGCACGCCGGTTGGCTCGTGCAGCAGGGTATAAATCCACTGGCCAGCCTCGTCGCGCCGAAACCACTCGACTACCCAGGCCGTCTGCGACACGAGCAAGTAGTGGCGCAGGCTGGGCATTTTCTGGTAATTGGCGAATTTTTCGGTGCGGTCGTATTCGGCCGTGGAAGGCGATTGGATTTCGGCAATCAGGACCGGGTGGCGCACAATGTGCGTTTCGCGGCGGTCGGCCGGGTCACAGGTCACCAGTACATCGGGATAAACGTAAAGCGCGTTTTGCCGCACTTCCAGACGCACATTCTCATCGAGTACCCGGCAGCCTCGCCGACGGGCCTCCGTACGTAACGCCGCTACTAGATTACCTTTTATCAGGTTGTGCGCAATACTAGCCCCCGCCATCGCAAATACTTCACCCTCAACGTATTCGTGGCGTATTTCGCTGTGTGCTTCCAGCTCAAAATACTCTTCCGGCGTGTAGTGCCGCGTTGCTGTTTCCGCTTGTCCCATCGTCTTGTTTTTACCCAAAGATAACCCTATAAATAGTTCAGCAGCAGGCCCAGCAGGCGGCGCACCCGCCCGGTGTAGGGGGGGTAGAACTGCTTGATGCCGGTGAGGCCCACGCGCTGCTGAAGCACGGCTTTTTCGTTGCTGAAGGCCAGGAAGCCCGCGTAGCCGTGGGCCTTGCCCAGGCCACTGTTGCCGACGCCCCCAAACGGCAAATCGGGGTGCGCGAGCTGGATAATCGTCTCATTCACGGCCGCGCCGCCGGCCGCGATGCTATCGAGCAGGTAGCGGCGGTTGGCCGGGCTGGTGGTGAACACGTACTGCGCCAGCGGCTTGAGACGGGCGTTGACGTAGGCCGCCGTTTCGGCAAGCTCCTGAAAAGTGAGCACGGGCAGCAGTGGCCCGAATATTTCCTCTTCGAGGATGGCGGCGCCGGCGGGCACGTCGGTGAGGATGGTGGGCTCGATGTAGCACTGACGCTCGTCGAAGCTACCGCCCTGAGCCACGGTGGCACCGCGCGCCTGGGCGTCTTCGAGCAGGGCGGCCAGGCGCGCGAAGTGGTGGGCATTGACGATGCGCGCGAAAGATTTGGAGGCCTTAATCGCCTCATTATCGGGCCCGTAGTACCGGCCAATAGCCTGGCGCATCTCGGCCAGCAGCTCATCGCGCACGCTGGCCCGCACCAGCAGGTAGTCGGGGGCCACGCAGGTTTGGCCAGCGTTCACGAATTTGCCCCACACGATTTTTTCGGCCGCGTCGCGCAGGTTGGCGGTTTCGTCCACGATGGCGGGGCTCTTGCCACCCAGCTCCAGCGTGATGCCGCTGAGGTGCTCGGCGGCGGCGCGCATCACGATTTTGCCAATCTGGGGCGAGCCGGTGAAGAAAATATGGTCCCAGGGCAGGCGCAGCAGCTCGGTGGCCACCTCCCTACCCCCCTCCAGCACCAGCACCTCCTCGGGCCGAAACAGAGCTTCGACCATTTGGCGCAGCAGGGCCGAGGTGGCGGGCGTTTGCTCGGCGGGCTTGATAACCACCGCGTTGCCGGCCGCCAGGGCCGAGGCCAGCGGGTCGAGAGCCAGATAAAACGGGTAGTTCCAGGGCGCGATGATGAGCACTACCCCCTTGGGCTCGACCTGCACCCAGCCTTTGGTACCCAGCAAGGCCATCGGCGTGCCCACGGCGCGCGGGGCCAGCCATTTTTTCAGCTCCCGGCTGCTGTGCTTTATCTCGGTGAGTGAGGGCCAGATTTCGGTGAGGTCGGTTTCCTCGGGCGGCTTCCTGAAATCCTGAAACAGGGCTTGCTGAATAGCTTCGCGGTTGGCCGTGAGCCAGTCGGCCAGCTGGCCCAGCCGGCGGCGGCGGGCGGCCACGTCTTCGGCCCGCAGGGCCGGGGCGTTGGCCCGCAAGGCAGCAAACTCAGCGGCAAAGCGGTTGGAAGTGGGCGGCGCGACGGTAGCGGGCAGCGGGGCAGACTGAGCGGCAACAGACATGAGCGACAAGAGTGGAATAGGAGCCAGAGCCAGCCGGAAGCCGGCCGTAGGTAGTTGAGGTGCTGAAAGATACAGCCTACCGCCCTACCCTCAGTCGCCACGCCCTACCCCCACCAAAACGGCCCGCCTCCGGAGGAAGCGGGCCGTGGATACTGGAAGTCAGCCAGGGCTAGAAAAGGCCTTTTTTTACGGTGCGGTGACCGTTTTCGTCGATTTTAATCTTGGTGCCGTTGGCGCGCTTGATTTTTACCGAACCGTCGTCGCTACGCTTGATTTTGCCGCCATTCTCGTACTTTACTTTGCGGCTATCGTCTTTGTTTTCCAATTTTTTCACGCCCGAGCCCTGACCAACCCGCGCGCCCAGGCTAGGCTTGGTATCGGTGGCTTTGGCAGCGGCTAGCGTAGTGGCCGTGTACGGGCCGGCGTAGTAGTTGCCGGCGTTGCTGGTATAAGTGCTATATTCGGTGGCGGGCACGATGGTTTTTACCGTGCTGCTGGTCTGGTCATTCACGGCTTTCACGGCGGCATAGCGGCCGGTAGTGTCGGCCATATACTGGTTATCGATAGTGCGCAGGGCCCGGCCGCGGGTGTAGTACACCTGCTGCAAGCGGTTTTTGAAGGCCATATCGGTATTGTGCAGGTCGGCGGCTACGCGAGCGGCCAGGTCGTCGGCCGCGTTGCGGTAGGCCAGCGTATCGACGGCCGCCACCCGCGTAGTGTCGGTGCCGGCTGGCATGGTAGTAGTTGTCGTTTCCGTGGTTTTGGTCTCCTGCGAGCAGGAAGCAAAAGCGAAAGCGGCGGCCGAAACCAGCAGGATGAATTTGGTAGTCATGAGCTTAAAGAGCGTAAGGAGGGGTTTTGCCCGCGAATGGGGCCTCTTACGCACGGGCGGAAAGCGATGTTGCCAGCCTTCGGATAAAAGACTGGCAACAAATACGTTAGCGAAAAAATCTAGGCGTTCACCACCGAGCCGCCGTTGGGATGCAGCGTCTGGCCCGAGAAGTACGAGGCGTCTTCCGAGGCCAGAAACACGTAGGACGGGGCCACTTCGGAGGGCTGGCCGGCGCGGCCCATCGGCACTTCCCGGCCAAAAACGGGCACTTTCAGCAGCCCGGCGCCGGTGATGAACGGCGTCCAGATGGGCCCCGGCGCCACTGAGTTGACCCGAATGCCTTTCCTGATGAGCTGCAACGACAGCGCCCGCGTGAAACCTTCAATGGCGCCCTTGGTCGAGGTGTAGTCGAGCAGCTGCTCGTTACCCTTGTAGGCATTCACCGACGTCGTGTTGATAATCGCCGCGCCCTCCTTCAGGTGCTTCAGCGCCGCCCGCGTGATGCGGAACATGGCGATGATGTTGAGGTTGAAGATGCTATCGAGCTCCTCGTTGGTAATTTCTTCGAGCGAGTCGTGCCAGTTCTGCTCGGCGGCATTGTTCACCAGCACATCGAGCTGGCCGTACTCGGCCACCGTGCGGGCCACGATTTCGTCGCAGAAGGCGGGCACCTTCAGGTCGCCGGGCAGCAGCAGGCAGCGGCGGCCGCGGCCCTGCACCAGCTCCTGGGTTTTTTCGGCATCCTGCTGCTCGGTGGGGAAGTAGCAGATGGCCACGTCGGCCCCTTCGGCGGCAAAATGCACGGCTACGGCCCGCCCAATGCCCGAGTCGCCGCCCGTGATGAGGGCAATCTTGTCTTTCAGCTTGTCGGCCCCTTTGTAGCCGGGGCGAATGTGCTCGGGCTCGGGGGTCATCTTGTATTCGAGGCCGGGCTTGCCGGCGCCCGCGTCCTGGTGCTGGGGCGGGAAGATAGTGGGTTCGTCAGACATGGAAAAAGTTGGAGAGTTAATGGTTGCTCCTAACCCAGTACGGGCGGAGAGCTTGGTAAATGCGCTGCCACCACCCACCAGCCGAACTATATACACTATTACTACCCTCATAACCAGCTAAAATAAGGCACTAAAAAAAATTTCAGTACTCGCTTAAACGCTGGGCGGCGGACCCGCTCTAAGCTGCCTATCCCTCGCCTGACGCATATGAAACCCGTAGAGCTGTTTGTATTAGGCGGTTGCCATGTGGCCGGCTATCCTATCGGGACCGACCAGGCGTTTCCGGCACAGTTGAGCGAGCTGCTAGGGGGCAGCATAGTAGGGGAAGTGTCTTACTTAAAATTTACGCGCTTGCCCGAGCATCTGCGGCTTATTGACCAGCTGCAGCCTTCGCACGTAGTATTACAGCTTGGCAATCACGAGTTTGACGATAGCTTTCGCCCCTTACTGGAGCAACTTCGCAAAGTGCTTTTTCCGCACTGGCCGGCTAGCGCCAAGGCTGGCAAGTCCTCCCCGGCCACCAAGCCCGAAGCAGGCGCTGCCAGCACTAGCCCCAGGCTAGCCACCCCGTTACGCCACTGGGTCCGGTTGTGCGGCCTTAGCCTGTTCACGACGCTGCTGTGGCTGCTCTCGCCAGCGCACCGGCGCAGCTTTTGGGCGCTCAATGCCTGCATTCGCCGGCATCCAAACACCAGCTTCGTCTTTCTATCGCCTTTTCCCAGCCTGAACCCCACGCAGAATACCGTGCGGCACTTTGGCGGCTGGCTGCTGCACCGGCAGTTGGTGAGCCGCACCAATTGCCACTGGCTCGATTCGCACCGCTTGCTGCGCCCCGACAAGAAGCTCTTTGCCGATGCCAGCCACCTCAACCGGCACGCCCACCGGGTGCTCGCCTACGGCTTGGCCACGGCTGTGCTGAGCAACCTGGATTCGTTGCTGTAGGCCAAGGCCAGGGGTCGTATTTTTGCCAGCCATGCCCCTAGCTGCCGACTCGCCCGCCTCTGCCCACCGCCACTTCGTGCTGCACAAGCCCTGGGGCTACCTCAGCCAGTTTACCAGCGAGTTTGCCAAGGAGGTGAAAAAGAAACGTTTTTTGGGGGAGCTGGGCGACTTTCCGGCCGGCACTATGGCCATTGGCCGGCTCGATGAAGACAGCGAGGGCCTATTGCTGCTCACCACCGACGGCCGGGTGAGCGAGCAGGTGCGCGGCCGCCACGTGGAGAAGGAATATTATGCTCAGGTCGATGGCCTGCTCACGCCCGCGGCGCTGGCGCGGCTGCGAAGCGGCGTCGATATCAGCATTCACGGCGTGGCCTACCGCACGCTGCCCTGCCAGGCCCGCCTGCTGGCCGGGGCGCCCGCCCTACCCCCCCGCGGCCGGCGCATCCGCGACGAGCGCCACGGCCCCACCAGCTGGGTAGCCCTAACCGTAACGGAGGGCAAGTACCGGCAGGTGCGCAAGATGACGGCCGCCGTGGGCTTTCCGACCCTGCGGCTGGTGCGCGTGCGGGTGGGCGAGGTACTGCTCGAGGGCCTGCCCGCCGGGGCCAGCCGCGAGGTTACTAGCTTTTTCAAGAAATAACGAGTAATTTCGGGACTTATTCCGGTGCGAGGTGGTTATAACCTAGTCAGTTGCCACCCGGTGGTAGTCTCCCAACGCAACGCAACCGAATAGCTAACCCTCCCCTATGGCCAGAGCGCAAGAAAGTTTCAGTAAGAAAGAAAACGAAAAGAAGCGGCAGAAAAAACAAGCCGAGAAAGCCGAGCGCCGCGAAGAGCGCCAGGCCAACAAGAAGGATTCGAGCCTGGAAGAAATGCTCGCCTACGTGGACGAGAACGGCAACATCACTTCGACGCCGCCCGACCCGACGCGTAAGAAAAAGGAAATCAACGCCGAGGACATCGTCGTGGGTGTGCCCAAGCAGGAAGACCGCGAGCCCGAAGAGGTGACGCGCACCGGCACGGTCACATTCTTCAACTCGTCGAAAGGCTACGGCTTCATCAAGGATGCCGCCAGCCAGGAAAGCATCTTCGTGCACGTCAACGCCCTGGGCAGCCTCACGCTGCTCGAAGGCAACAAGGTGACGTTTGAGATAGAGCCGGGTATGAAAGGCCCGACCGCCGTACGCGTGAAAATGGCCAGCTAGCGCGGCCTACCCCCGCCAAAACCAACAGCGGCGGCCACTCCCAGGAGTGGCCGCCGCTGTTGGTTTTATCTGTTATAAACAGGCTGCCGCGCTATTCCTCCAGGGCCGTGAGGTTGTCCTCGGCCAGAGCCGCGTCGTCGATGTAAGTGGTATCCGGGTTAGCGGTAGCGGGCATCTTGGCCTTGCCCAGCTTCTTCACCAGGTAGCGCACGCCCAGGGCGCCCAGCGTGGCACCGGCCAGCACTTTTTGGGTGGTGCTCAGCTTGCCCAGGCTCCCCTTGCTCATTTTTTTAAGCGACTTGGCGGCGCCTTTAAAGGGACTTTTCTTTGGGGCGGCTTTCTTGTTCTTCTTCATGCTAGAGGGTAGGAAGTGGGTATGAAAGAATCCTGCTACTAGTATTCGCAGCCCAACCCGGAAGGTTGTGGCTACGAGCCACTTTGGGCGGGCAGTGGCCTACTCGAAGTCTGGCAAGCTGGTTTTCTTGCGTTTGCGCGGCTTGGCGGCCTCAGGCTCGGTCGCGTCGTTGGGGGTAGGCGCATCGGCTTGCTGCCGGGCCAGGTAGGTGAGGCCCACCGCCAGCAGGGCCGCGCCGCCCACCAGCTTCTGGCCGGTGCTGAGCTTACCAATTTCTTTGGTCACCTTGCGAAACTTCTTGAGCGACAGGTGCGCCACATCCAGGATATCGGCCGAGGCCTGGTCTTTTTTCGCGTGCTTTTTCTTGTCTTTGCCCATAAGTAGCTGCGGTAAAACGGTTTCCAGCAAAAATTGAAAGGGAAAAGCCATAGTGACGGAGCCGCACCAGGAAAGTAGTTTCGGCGCTGCTCATAGGGGTAGGGTATTCGCAAGCGGGGCTCGAAAGGTTGCCGCAACTTAACTCAAGCTCGATTACTCTCATCACCCGTAGCACTTGCAATAGCGGCCAAGTCGGCAGACCTAAGATGGCCAGCCGAGCCGCACCAACCGCTCTTTGTTCGGTTGCCTTAACGTGCGCAGCGTGCAGAGCAACTACAACCGTTCGGCGTCGAGCTTGCGCAAGTGCGAGTCTACATTTCCTTCCCAATGCGCCGCTCGAATTTATGGAGTAAGAAGGTGGCGCTATCGGCCGGGGCCTAGACGTGGCTGGCGGCAAGCAGGCAGGCCAGCGCAAAGACTGATAAAATATAAAAATTTTTAATATTAAATTTATTCTTTGAAAACTCCCTTAGAACAAGAGTTGCAGATTGTAGATTGGATGCATATCCGTACTTTTCCCCGGATTATAAAAGTCATTTGCGCATTTTGCTGAAGTGGAGTCCAGAACCCACTCTAAAAAACGGGGTGTCACCGAAAAGCCTTACGAATAGGAACTGCTACTCTAGAACGAAAATGGAATATTATTTACATGTTCTAAAAAACTACGCTGTATTTAGCGGACGTGCCCGCCGAAAAGAATATTGGATGTTTGCGTTGTTTAACTTCTTCTTTTCCATTGCAGCAGCAATAGCTGACTATGCATTTTTTGGCAGCGGCAGCAGCGCCTTCTCTGGTCTATACGCTCTTGCTGTGCTTATTCCCAGTTTAGCTGTTGGAGTCAGAAGGCTCCACGATGTAAGCAAGAGCGGTTGGTTCACACTCCTCATTTTCGTGCCATTAGTTGGCGCTATTTGGCTGCTGGTGCTGGCCTGCACCAAAGGTACCCCAGGTGACAATGAGTATGGCCCGGACCCTAAAGCACAGTTCGCTTATTAAGAATTAGTTCTATAATAGAGTTACTATGAGCTGGTTATCAGAGCATTACAGGTATTAAGTAATTCCAGATTATTGCGCCTATTTTACATTTCCGCTATTTCAGCACGGCTGAGCCTTTTCTGAGCACTTTTTAGCGTCTTATAGTGACTGTATTATTTCAGCCCAAATGCTTACTCAATTAAGCTTAGGTTGCATATGCCTGATTTTCAAGCGATAGTAACTCTAATGAAAAGCGGCTAAAGCTCCCGTAGCTTCAGCCGCTTTCAGTTTCTGCCGCGAGGGCGGGGTTACGTATGGATAGCCCGGTTCTCCGTAGCGGTGGGTTCCCATTCGCCGATGACGATGCCGGTACGCTTGATTTCCCGCACGAAAGGATTCCAGTCGGTAAACTGCTCGGGGGAAAACGTATGCGGCTCGATATCCACAAACTCTTTCTGAATAGCGGCATCGCCCAATAAGCCGACATCCTGAAAGCCGAAGCCGGTGAATTCATCAGCCACCAGCGCCACGTCAATGTCCGAAAACTGGCGCTGCTCGTTGCGGGCATAAGAACCGAACAGGACGACTTTCCGCAGGGAAACCTGCTGCTGGCGAATGGCTTCGGCAAACGCCTTAACCCGCGCTAGGGCAACTGACTGAGTAAGCATAATCTTAGGTCGGTTACGTCTTGCAAAACAGCTTGGGTGAACGCCTTGGTCGCCAGCTGCCGCAGGTTTGTGGTGTAGCTTTCGTAACGTCCTTCCAGTTGAAAGGTATTCAATTGCTGCACAAACCGAGCCTGCACCGGCGTCAATAGTAGCGATGTGTCGGCCAGCAACTTGCTGATGTTGTGCGTAAACGGCGGCGTGTCCCCGGCGTTGCCTTTCACCCATAGCGCCTTCGCCAGCTTCTCAATCGTCAGGTGTGCCCAAAACAGGCAGGGCACGTAGGCTCCGGCCGTGAACATGGTGCCGACTTCCTCCCAATTCTGGTCGGCTCCCTTCATCCAGTGGGCAAGGTGGTCGGCTTTGGTCACGCTGCAAGTTAAAGCAAAAAGCGGCCGAAGCTCCCGTAGCTTCAGCCGCTTTGCGTTTCTGTCGCGCGAGCAAAATCAAATACTGCCTTTCCGGCAGTTAACCCACCAAAGCAAGGACAGTAGTACTTCCACTTACATGTGAATCGCCCGGTTCTCCGTAGCGGTGGGTTCCCATTCGCCGATGACGATGCCGGTACGCTTGATTTCCCGCACGAAGGGGTTCCAGTCGGTGAACTGTTCGGGCGAAAAGGTATGGGGCTCGATATCGACATGCTTGACCAGTGAGCGCACGAATAGCCGGACGTCTTCGGCGCGAAAACCGGTAAACGAATCTGCTACCAGGGCTACGTCTATATCAGACCATTGGCGTTGCTCATTGCGGGCAAACGAGCCAAATACAATGACCTGCCGTAACTTAATACCCATTTGGCGCAATTCTTCTGCAAATTGTTTTGCTTCGGCTAGGGCAGTTTGCTGAGTAACCATGCTCGTAGTTGTTCGGTGTCGTTCAGCAGGGCGCGGGTGAAAGCTTGCGAAGCGCGCTGAGAAGCTATTCGCTGATAATCCTGATAACGGCCTTCCATTTGGAAAGTGTTCAACTCAGTGGCCGTTAATTCTTGGGCTGGTGTGGGTTGAAGGGTGGTAGCCGTCCATAATTTTAAGATGTTATGGGTACGGGGCGGATAGTCATCCACATTATCTTGTACCCAATGCGCCTTGCTCAACTTCTCAATCACCAGATGCGCGAAGAACAGGCAATTCAAGTAGTTTCCCTCTCGAAAAAGGGCTTGCGCGGATGACCATTCCTGTTCCGCTGTTTCTTTCCAGTACAGAATATGGTCATATTTGTTCATGGCCCGAATATACACGCAAAACGGCCGAAGCTGCGAGAGTTCCGGCCGTTCAGTGCCTTGCAATCCAGCCCAGATTACATGTGAATCGCCCGGTTCTCCGTAGCGGCCAGGCAGGCTTCTTTCATGGCCTCGGCGTAGGTGGGGTGCGAGTGGCTCATGCGGGCCACGTCCTCGGCGGAGGCGCGGAACTCCATCGCCGTTACGGCTTCGGCGATGAGGTCGGCGATGCGCGGGCCAATCATGTGCACGCCCAGGATTTCGTCGGTGGTCGTGTCGGCCAGCACTTTTACGAAGCCGTCGGTGTCGCCGCTGGCGCGGGCGCGGCCGCTGGCTTTGAAGGGGAAGCTGCCCACTTTGTAGGCCTTACCCTGCTCTTTGAGCTGCTCTTCGGTGTAGCCTACCCCCGCCACTTCGGGCCAGGTGTACACCACGCCGGGGATGAGCAGGTAGTTGATGTGCGGCTTCTGGCCCACGATGGTTTCAGCCACGAACACGCCTTCTTCCTCGGCCTTGTGGGCCAGCATGGCGCCGCGAATGACGTCGCCGATGGCGTAGATGCCGGGCACGTTGGTTTGCAGATGGGCATCGACTTTGATGCGGCCGCGCTCTTCCATCTGCACGCCGGCGGCTTCGAGGTTGAGGCCGGCGGTGTAGGGCGCGCGGCCCACGGCTACGAGGCAATAATCGCCCTCAAACTTCACCTCCTCGCCTTGCGGGTTGAGGGCGGTCACGGTCACGGTATCGCCGTCGCGGGTGGCGCCGGTCACTTTGTGGCTCAGGAAAAATTCGATACCGATTTTGCCCAGCACGCGCTTCAGCTCCTTGCCCAGGCCGCGGTCCATAGTCGGGATGAGCGAATCCAGGTACTCAATCACCGAGACTTTGGCGCCGAGGCGGGCGTACACGGAGGCCATTTCGAGGCCAATGACGCCGCCGCCAATCACCATCATATGCTTGGGCACTTCCCGAATGTTGAGGGCCTCGGTGCTGGTGATGATGCGCTGCTTGTCCTGCTTGATGAACGGCAGCACCGTGGGCTTGGAGCCAGTGGCGATGATAACGTTCTTGGTTTCAATCTGCTGGGCCTCGCCGCCGGCCAGGGGCGTAATGCGCAGGTGGTTCTTATCAACGAACGCGCCGACGCCTTGCAGCACGTCGATTTTGTTCTTCTTCATCAGGTAGGCGATGCCGTCCACGTTGGCTTTTACTACCCCCGCCTTGCGGTCAATCATGCGGTTCATGTCCACCGTCAGGTTATCGAGACCAATGCCGTGCTCCGCGAATACCGAGTGGGCATTGTGGTAGTGCTCCGAGGAGTCGAGCAGCGCTTTGCTCGGGATGCAGCCCACGTTGAGGCAGGTGCCGCCGAGGGTGGGATACTTTTCAATAAGCGCCGTTTTCAGGCCCAGCTGGGCGCAGCGAATGGCGGCCACATATCCGCCGGGGCCCGAGCCCACAACGGTCACATCATACTGATTCATACGCACAAAAAACAGGTGAATGCCGGCGTGCGGCCAGCCCCACAAAGATACGCGGGCCCTGCGGGCCATTAGCCCCCGGTGCCCGCGCATTTGGCAGTAGCGCGAACTTTGTAGTTCGCGTTCGCGCGCCATTAGAATCGTTCTGGAACGCGAACTACAAAGTTCGCGCTACTGGCTACCGCTTAGGCCGGGGGCTGAGGGCTACCCCCCCCGCTAGCACCAAGGCATCTTCGCCGGCCCCGATGGTAGAGGTGTCGATACCCGTTTTTTCGCTGAGGCCTTTGCGCAGGTAAAAGGTTAGGAACGTAGCCGCTACCGCGCCCAAGCTACCTACCAAAGCACCTTTGAGAGCGCTGCCGCCCTGGCTTTTGTACCACGTAGCGCCTACCAGCGCACCCGAGGCGGCGCGCGCGCCCAGCTGCTGCGGCTCGATGCGGTCGCCGGTTTGGGGCAGCTTATCGCCAACCAGCTCCCCGGCCGTCAGCAGCTTGAGCGTAGCGGCTACGCCCGGCCGGGCCAGAAAGCGCAGCGGCGAGCCCGCCATACCGGGTACCAGCGCCCGGTGCGAGAGGTAGTCGCTCAGGAACATGGGGCCGCTGGTGGCGCGGGCCCCGGTAATAGCGGCAAAGCCCAGCGCGGGCCAGAACCTGGCCGAACGGGAGGGGGTAGGGGTAGGCTTGTTTTTCCTGGATTTCATAGAGCAAGTGGGTTCATCAAGTGGGTTTAGGCTTTTAACGAAAGCCCAGGCCGAACGGCTGGCCCCCAGCCCACAAAAAAGCGGCTGCCCCACAGGGAGGCAGCCGCTTTGTACGTACGCGGCCGGTGCGCTTACACGCCCAGCAACAGGCGCGTCGGGTCTTCGAGCAGCTCCTTCACGCGCACCAGGAAGGATACCGACTCGCGGCCGTCAATTACGCGGTGGTCGTAGCTGAGCGCCAGGTACATCATGGGCCGAATAACCACCTGACCATTCTCCGCCACGGGGCGCTGAATGATGTTGTGCATCCCCAGGATGGCCGACTGCGGCGCGTTGATAATGGGCGTGCTCATCATGGAGCCAAAGATGCCGCCGTTGGTGAGGGTGAACGTGCCACCCGTCATCTGCCCGATGGTGAGCTTGTTGTCGCGGGCCAGGCCCGCGAGGCGCACTACCTCTTTCTCAATGCCCTCGAAGCTCAGCTTCTCGGCGTTGCGAATCACTGGCACCACCAGGCCCTTCGGGGCCGACACGGCAATGCTGATATCGCAGAAATCGGAGTACACGATATCGCCGCCGTCGATGTAGGCGTTCACGGCCGGCCACTCCTGCAAGGCCACGCACACGGCCTTGGTAAAGAAGGACATAAAGCCCAGCCCTACCCCGTTCTTTTCCTTGAACTTGTCCTTGAACTTGGTGCGCAGGTCCATGATGGGCTGCATGTTGACCTCGTTGAAGGTGGTGAGCATGGCCGTCTCGTTCTTCACCGACACCAGGCGGCGGGCCACCGTCTTGCGCAGGTTGCTCATGCGCTCGCGGCGCTGCACGCGGGTTCCTGGTTGCTGGTTGCTGGTTTCGGGTTGGGCAGCCGGGGCGGCGGGGGTAGGCGCCGGGGCCGCGGGCCGGGCCTGGGCATTTTGGGCGTCTTCCTTCGTGATGCGGCCATCGCGGCCCGAGCCGGCCACGTCGGCCGGGCTAACGCCTTTCTCCCCCAGAATCTTACCAGCGGCCGGCGAAGGCACGCCGGTAGCATAGGTGGCAGCGCCACTGCTGGCCAACGGAGCCGCTGCCGTCGGCGCTGCCGAGGCGGGTGCACTGGCCGCCGGAGCCGCCGCGGGCGCGCCACTACCCCCCTCAATACGGGCAATAAGCGCCCCAATACCAATGGTTTCGCCTTCCTTCACGGCGTGGCGCAGCGTGCCGCTACCCTCGGCGGGCAGCTCGAAGGTGGCTTTGTCCGATTCCAGCTCGGCAATTACTTCGTCACGGCTCACCTGGGCGCCGTCGGGCTTCAGCCACTTGGCCACCGTTACTTCGGTAATAGATTCGCCCACGGCCGGAATTTTCATCTCGACCGTGCTGGTGCCGCTGGCGGTCGGAGCGGCATCAGCCGCGCCGGGGGTAGCGAGGCTGCTGTCGGGGCGGTCGGCGGGGGTGCCGCCGTAGCCGGCCTGGTCGCTGGCCTGCGCGTTTTCCTCGCCTTTATTGAGCGGGTCGGCCGCCGCCGGGGGGGTAGGGGCTGCCTGGCCATTGCCAGCGCCCGCGCCGTCGAGCTGCGCGATAGCCGTACCGATACCAATGGTTTCGCCTTCGGCCACCAGGATTTTAAGCGTGCCATCGGCCTCGGCGGGTAGCTCAAACGTGGCTTTGTCCGACTCCAGCTCGGCGATTACTTCGTCGCGCTTCACGGCCTCGCCGTCTTTTTTAAGCCACTTGGCAATGGTGACTTCGGTGATGGACTCGCCAACGGCGGGGATTTTGATTTCGGTGGGCATGGGCAACGGGTGGTAGAGAAAGCGTGTTTTAATTCTAAGTCAAGAAGGCTTGTGCCAACGGGCGTAGCTTTTGGCGCAAGCGATAGGCCATAGCCAGTAAGTCGGAGGAAGAGTAGCTCGGCGCATCATCTGTCTCATAGCGCAGGTCAACGGCAAACTCATTTAGTACAGCCGCATCGGCTAGGTCTTGCGGCGTAAGCTGGACAATGTTAGCTTGTTGAAGAGACAGAAAAAGCTTTGTTAGGTCGTGAATAAAAGGTGCGGGCAACCGTGACGCGACCAGTACAGCTTTGAGGTATTTCTCGGCGGCTTGCTGGCAGTGAAAACCGATAGTCTCATACAAATGTGGACTAGCTAGCACCAACGTTTCCGCAGCTTCTAAGTCGCGGTCAGCCGTCAAGAGCGACATCGCCACGCGTTTTTGTTCGGGTGTACTAGGCTGCATACAATAGCCGACCTTGCTGCTCGGCAATAGTTTCTACCGATTGGAAAATACCCGCTGCGCGCTCCATCTCCGTTGGGGTGCGAATAAGAATATCCATCGCTGGTGCATCAGTACCCCAAAGTAACGTGCGAATGGCAATTGCCCGCTCCGCCCGTTTCGTCTCTGCCTTTTCCTTGATAATCAGCAAATCCAGGTCGCTGTCCTCCGTCGGCTCGCCGTAGGCGTACGAGCCAAACAGGATAATCCTGTCCGGCGCGTAACCTTCAACGATGCGGCGCACTACGGCTTGGATTTGCTCTTCGGTTATCATTACCGCAGATTCAAACGGATTTAACGGATGGAACGGATACGGGGCTAAAGTCCCTGGCTGCGTGGGTGGCCTTGGCTAGTCTTGCTTCTTGGCGGCTTCGGCCGTTTCCTTGATTTGCGCGTCGGCCACGGCTTCTTTGGGCTTGTCGAAGGCGCGGGCCACGATTTCCTTCTGCTCTTTTACGTGCACCTTGTTGTAGCCGGTAGCGGGCGAGGCCGAGGGCTTGCGGGCCACCACGTCTTCGAGTTCGCGGCGCATAAATCGCAGCAGGTAGTTCCAGTAGCCCATATTTTCGGGCTCTTCCTGCACCCAGATGAGCTTGGCTTTCGGGTACTTGGCCAGCTCGGCGGCGAGCTGCTTTTGGGGGAAAGGATGCAGCTGCTCCAGGCGCACGATGGCTACGTCCTTGCGGTCGGATTTCTGCTGCTCGTCGAGCAGGTCGTAGTACACTTTGCCTGAGCACAGCAGCACTTTCTTCACCTTCTTCGCCTCGGCGAAGCTGTCGCCCAGTACTTCCTGGAAGCGGCCGCTCGTGAAATCCTCCACCGGCGACACGCACAGCGGGTTGCGCAGCATCGACTTGGGCGACATCACCACCAGCGGCTTGCGGAAGCTCCACGTCAGCTGCCGACGCAGGGCATGGAAAAAGTTGGCGGGGGTAGTAATGTTGGCCACCACGATATTGTTCTCGGCCGAGAGCTGCAAAAAGCGCTCGGGGCGGGCGTTGGAGTGCTCGGGGCCCTGGCCTTCGTAGCCGTGGGGCAGCAGCAGCACGAGGCCGTTCATGCGCTGCCACTTGCTCTCGCTGCTCACCACAAACTGGTCAATCATGGTCTGGGCGCCGTTGGCGAAGTCGCCAAACTGCGCCTCCCACACCACCAGGGCCGTGGGGTTGGCCATGCCGTAGCCAAATTCGAAGCCCAGCACCGCGTACTCGCTCAGCAGCGAGTTGTAGATGCTCAGCTGCTCGTGCTCGCCGCTCAGGTGGTTCAGCGAATTGTAGGGCGCCGACGTTTCGGCGTCGTGCAGCACCGCGTGGCGGTGCGAAAACGTGCCGCGCTGCACATCTTGTCCGCTCACCCGCACGATGTGGTTTTCGGTCAGCAGCGAGCCGTAGGCCAGCAATTCGCCGGCCGCCCAGTTGAGCGTGCGCGTTTCGAAGAATATCTTGCGGCGCTCCTTCAGCAGGTTATCAATCTGCTTGATGGGCCGAAAATTCTCCGGAATCGTGGTTAGCGCCTGCGCTACGCGCTGCACCGTTTCTTCGCTGATGCCGGTTTCGGGCGACTGGTCAAAGTCCTCGTTGGTGCTGCGGCGCAGGGTGCGCCACTCGTTTTCGAGCGCCTGGTACTTATACGGCAGCGGCTGCTGCTTCACCTGGTCGAGGCGGGCTTGCAGCGTGTCGCGAAACTCACGGTCCATCTGCTCAGCCAGCTGCGCATCTACGTCGCCGCGCTGCACGAGGGTAGCGTTGTACACCTCACGCGGGTTGGGGTGCTTCGAGATAACGTTGTAGAGGGTAGGCTGGGTGAACTTGGGCTCGTCCGACTCGTTGTGGCCGTGGCGGCGGTAGCACACCATATCGATAAAGATATCGGCGTGGAACTGCTGGCGGTATTCCGTCGCCAGGCGCACCGCGAATACCACCGCCTCGGGGTCGTCGCCATTCACATGAATCACCGGCGCGTCGATAATCTTGGCCAGGTCGGTGCTGTAGATAGACGAGCGCGCGTCCTCAAAATCGGTGGTAAAGCCTACCTGGTTGTTAATCACGAAGTGAATGGTGCCGCCCGTCTTGTAGCCCTCAAGCTGCGACATCTGCGTTAGCTCGTAGCCGATGCCCTGGCCCGCCAGGGCAGCGTCGCCGTGGATGAGGATGGGCAGAATCTGGTGGTAGTCGCCGCCGTACTGGTGCTCAATCTTGGCCCGCACGAAGCCTTCCACCACCGGGTTAACCGCCTCCAGGTGCGAAGGATTGGGCGCCAGCTTCAGGTTAACTTTTTGACCATTAATGGCTTCCACTTCCGACGAGTAACCCATGTGGTACTTCACGTCGCCGTCGCCCATCGTGAGGTCGGGGGTAGCGGTGCCTTCAAACTCCGAGAAAATCTGCTCATAGGTCTTGCCCATGATGTTGGCCAGCACGTTGAGGCGGCCGCGGTGGGCCATGCCAATCATCACTTCCTTCACGCCCAGCTCGGCCGCACGGTTGATGATGGCATCAAGCGCCGGAATGGTCGTTTCGCCGCCCTCCAGTGAGAAGCGCTTCTGCCCCAGGAACTTGGTATGCAGGAAGTTCTCAAAAACCACCGCCTCGTTCAGCTTCTTCAGAATGCGCTTCTTGTACTCGCCATCGGGGTTAAAAGCCAGCGCGCCGTGCTCGGCTTTCTGCTGAAACCAGTCCAGCACCCGCGGGTCGCGGATGTAGGTAAACTCGAAGCCCACGGTGCCCGCGTAGATGCTGGTGAGCGCCGCCACGATTTCGCGCAGGGTAGCGCCCTGGCCCAGGCCCAGGTCTTCGCTCTGGCGAAACTTGGTATCCAGGTCACTGTCATTCAAGCCAAAATCGGCGAGGTTGAGGCGAGCCTGGCGGTCTTTGCGCTCGCGCACCGGGTTCGTTTTGGCGCGCAGGTGGCCCCGGCTACGGAAGGCGTGGATGAGGTTGCGCACGGCCGTTTCCTTGTCGGCGGCCATAGTGCCACGGGCCAGGCCGGGCGCATTGTTGGTGGAGGCGGCGGTATTGAGCACCCCATAGTCGTCGGGCTGCGGCACGGGGCCGGGCGCGGGGGTAGGGCTGGTTTTGGGCGTGCTGCCGTTGGTAGCACTATCGCCGTTGGTGCCGGGCACCACGGGCGCGCCTTCCGGAAACTGCTGCGAGAAATCGAACCCCTCAAAGAACTTACGCCAGCCAAAATCGACGGATTCGGGGTTGTTTCGGTACGCCTGGTACAGCGTTTCGATGGCCGCCGCGTCAGCGTTGGCGATATAGGTGTACGTATCCATTGCGGGAATTTGAAGGGGTCAACTAAGAATAACGCAAAAGTAAAGAATCTGACAACAAGTACATAACCTACATGCGGTTTTGCAAATTAGCTTGATTATCAATTATTTGATTCAAACATAAGATTATTAATCAATGCGAGCGAGCTAATTTACTGGAAATACGGGGGATGGTACAGGTTATTTTTTGGTTTTTTCAGCAAAGTGTCCGGCCGGCAGTACCGCGCTCCAGCGCACATCACCAGCCTTCTAGTACGTGACCCTAGGGAGGTAGATACTATATTTTTCCAATACTAATCTGCACTATTAGGCAGCAGCCTGCGAACCGATTGGATAATCAATTCTTGAGACAACCAATCTATCTTATTCATTGTTAGATACTTTCCCGCTTTAACAAAAGCGGCTTATCGTGCCCAGGACGCCGGGCCGAAGTGGCGGCAAAATCACTCCTTACTGATGATAAATGCTAAAATAGTCGCGCATGTCCTGCTGGCTACCGTGGCCCTGGGGGCTGCTCCTCACAAAGCACTCTCCAGCGCCCACCCTACCGCTTTACTCACTTTTCTTTCAACGGAAGGCAGCCAGCGGGTTGCGATGCGCACTGTGAAACGCAAGTGGGTGATTCCGCCCCTCACCTACACCGTAACGGCCACCGCCTACCAGGCCGTGGCGGGCCAGACCGACGACGAGCCGTTCGTGACGGCCGATAATTCGCGCATCAAGCCGCGCTACGGCAGCAAAACGCGCTGGATGGCGCTTTCGAATGACCTGCTGGCCCGCTGGGGCGGCAAGTTTCAGTACGGCGATAAGGTGCGGGTGCGGGGTATTTCGCCGCAGCTCGACGGCGTGTACACCGTGCACGACACCATGAACAGGCGCCACCGCCACTGCATCGATATTCTGACGCACCCGAGTGAGAAGTTTGATATTTTCACGCCCGACGTGAAAATTCAGCTGGTGCTGGCGGCGCCTACTCAGCCAATAGCTACGTTGCCGCGGCCGGCGGCCCACAGCCGTTTGCGCACCCAGGCCGCCATAGCAAAGGCCCGGCCGGCGCGCGGTACGCATCCAACCGGGCCTCGCCCACAACTTATTCGCCGCCCCAAAAGGGAGATTTATTTCGCGAGCGCCATCTTGTAGATGCGGAACGGCTCGCGCGGCTGCCCTACCCCCTTGTTCCAGTGCGGCGTTTTGTGGATGGCCGACGTAGTGAAGTAGATGTTGTTGCCGGCGGGGTCCCAGCTGAAGGTATCGGGCCACTCCAGGCGGGCTTCTTTCACTACGGTTTCAATTTTACCATCGGGCGTGCGGCGCAGGATTTCGCCATTCTCGAAGCCCGTGAGGTAGAGGTTATTCTTGCTGTCGATTTCCATGCCGTCGCAGGCGGGGGCATCGCCGAGCTTTTCCACGGCGGCTTCGACCTGCGCCTCACTCAGGGCCGCGTTGCGGAGCGTGGCCGTTTTGATGCGGTAGAGCGAGTGGCCCGACAGTGCGCGGTAGTAGAGGTACTGGTTGTCGGTGCTCAGGGCAATGCCATCGGCCTTGAAGGCGCCGGGCTTA
>JAABUK010001237.1_pt1 | contig 49534 bp, 43 predicted proteins | sample 5559141 | NCBI WGS metagenome assembly JAABUK01 (sample SAMN10711869, study PRJNA513367) | rock metagenome | isolation source: Antarctica rocks | place: Antarctica: Victoria Land, Pudding Butte nord | collected 2016-01-03 | reverse complement strand
AGGAATTTACCGTCGTCCATCATACATTCCTCGTCGGCGGCTCTCAGAGTGTGCAGCTGCTCGTCGGTAGCGCCGAACATTTCATGGCCGAAGATGTGTACGTCGATCATTTTGCCTAGGATGCTATAGACGAGGTAGGTTCTTTGTTCGTTGAAAACGTCTTCCCAGGTTGAGTCATTGGTGCAGACGGAGATGTAGTTTGCATATTCCATTAATTGCGGGGAGGTGAGGCATAGATCTGAGAGATTGAGTGAGGGTGGTGGGATGGAAGTGAGCGGAGGGAAGTAGGTGGATGACCAGTGCCAGGCGGTGGCTTTGAGGTCCAGATAGCGTTGTTTGTATTCTCCGTGCCTGTCTGTATGGTTTGTTGGCGATAAGTTGGAGGAGGCGATGTCAACGACGGGGTCTTCTTGTTCCTCTAAATTGGACTGATGGTTGCCATTTTCAGGTAAATCGGCTTGCTGATCATTGTCATCGTTCTCTTCCTTGTCGTGGAAGTCGTCGGGGAGAGGAGTTATTCTTTCCTCGTCCAATTCCTCCCAGGACTCCGCCATTAGCTCGTTGTTGATTGAGTCCTCCGTGGTATTCACCACACATTGTTCTGCCTCATTCGTCTTCAGTACCTCTCCTTGATCTTCTTCCTCCGAATCAGCAAAGGACTCATCGACTTCAATGCTAATTTGCCGGAAAACTTCTTCCGATGGACCTCTTTCCTTCTCTGACCCCCAAGATTCTTGTGGAAAATGGCCTTTGTAACGCGGTACTTCATGCGCACAATCAGCGTGGTGTTCGAAGTGTACTGCCTTGTGGGACTTCTGCTTCTTAGATGCTGGTGCATCTTCCTGTAGCTGTGGAAAGTCTATGGCTGATGCATGGCGTTTCTTGAAAGGGATGCGGACTTCCTTCAATGTTTGATGAGGCACGGAAGGAGGAAACGTTTTGCCTGATCTGGTATGCATCTTTGCTCTAACACGAGGCATGGAAATACACTCGAAGTGCGTCTGCGTTCTTTTGGAGGACCAATGCTGAATGGAGGCTGTTGAATCATGACTTGCAGCGTTTAACGATTGCGAAACAGAGCGCTTTCTAAGATATGCAAGACATGTCCGCCCAATGATGAAAACAGTTCAGAGTGTAGATTGGTTCTTTGTTTGCTGCTTTTGTGATACCCGCATCCAGACAGAATGTAGTACAACGAGAAATGGCCAAAAACATCATCGCAGAAGAAGTAACAGGCTGGTAATGTAGGTATAAGATTTAAAAGACATCATTGGACCTTCCTAATGACGATGGAGAGACTATGAAACAGAGACTTGATTCACGTCCCAGCCAATACCATGTGAACATAAGCAGTGTACCAAAAATGTCATGTTCTATTTCGTAAAGTGCTTGGAATGTGAATCAACCCCCTCAAAGATCCCCTACAAACGGGATGCGGCTCGATCCTGAGGCCTGTTGCGGCGTCATCACGCCCTCATCAGCTGTGCTGGCACGAAATCAATATCTGGGATTGGTGGAAAGCTACCGGTAGTGCCTACCTACAGATGAGCGATGCATTCGATCTCGACATCTGTCCGCATTGGAAGCTCTTTAACCGCTACGCATGTGCGACACTGGGCCGGTGATATAAGCTTTCCTCACCTCATTCTGAGTGTAAAGTGGAGTATCACTTACGGGCTTGGGATCTTGGAAAACCTTCTCGTAGACAGCTGTTCGTTGTGGAGTCAGAATGACGAGTCCAGAGACCGCATGGGAGAGACATAGCATAACGAATCCAAAGATACGTATCATAACTCAAGACGTTACTTGCATCGAGAATGAGAATCACAATGGGACGTACTGTTCATGGCAGCAAAATTGTCCATGGTCGTTAAAAAGACGCCGACTTTCACCACGTTCTGAAGGCTCGATCCAGCTTCTTCAAGCACGGCCGACAGATTCTTGAGGCATTGGGTCTACAACGATTAGCCAATCATGTTTCAGTGCAAGACGTAAACCGAGCAGTAGCTCACGGTGCGGTCAGCAATTCCACCTTCGACCATGGCCTTGCTCTGGGGGTTTATCGCTACTTGGCCTGAACAGTAGACCATTCCATTGCAGATGATGGCTTGAGAGTAGACGGGAAGAGGAGGTGGGGCTTTGTCTGTTTTGACAGCTTGTCTTGTAGGCATGATCGTGGTCTCAGCTGTATGGTTGAATGTTGGAGAATTGATGGAGATGAATGGGTTGATTGATATTCGGATGCGATAGAGGGCCTAAAGTATAGTACTACATGTTGGACGGCTACTGCAATGCACGATATCGGCAAGTCTACGGCGCACTCCAGGACACCACTCAATGGTCATGAATCATCACTTCATACAGCTCTAAGATGCAAGTTATGCATGCCTCCAGTCACATTCAGTGGGGCTAGTCGTGCATCAACGGCCACTGCGACCGTGATAGCCCTTGCAGTAGCACACATGAATCACAAGTATCCTCATGCCCATTCCCTTCGAGTCAGTCCCAGTCTCCAACTTCGACTTATCTATCCAGGACTGATATTAGTAATCGATCAGGTACTGCGCGTGACATCGAGTCATCGCAACGATCTTATCAGATAGCTATCTGCTTATCGGGTTTAGGCAAGGTGAACGAGGCAAGCATGAAGCATGCAGACTGCAATTGAATTCGCAAAGACACCATGGTAGTACCAAGCGCATCACCAGACGAGACTGGCATCTCTACCATTCGAACTCGCCCTGGGCCCGGTGGAAAATATATCTAATTTCGATCAGTAAGAGAGAACTTATGCGACAATGCGAGACACATAATTACTCTTTGCCTCCAGTCGTGAGCACGCCATCTTTCAGCGTGCACTTCCACTTGTTCTTAACTCGTGCCACTTTGTCGTAGGTGCAGAGCATAATCTGATTGGGCCGACCTTCATCCTGCTCTTCCTCAATTATGTTGTCATCTGGGTCATCAAGATCGGAGTTAATGGCGTCCTCGTCCTCATCGTCATCAAACAGCTCGTCCTTGATGGCGGTATTGTCATTCTCATCTTCGTCATCACCTCCATCGAATTGTGGGACCCTAGGCATGAAGGTCCGGTCCGAGGTCTGAGCTGCTGCAAGAGCAGAGTGTGAGTTGCTGGTTCCCGCAACGGCCTTGGGCATTTTGGCCAGATTCATCTTCGGCTGTTCAGAAAGCGGCATCATCAAGCCCCCCCCTTCCATGGAACGGTTCATTTGCTCGACTTGCTCTCTAATAGTCAGATCCGCCTGCGTGGAGTACTTCGAAGCATCGAGACGTCTCGGAGCAACCAATGCGTCCCAGTCATCCGCACCATCCGTTTGTGTGTTATTGACAGCAGATCTCTGTTGAGCTTGTTGGAGGTCCCGATACTGTTGTGCTTGCTGACGTCTCTTGATCTCCGCTTGTTCCTGCCTCTGTTGATCTGTCATTTGTGGAGGTAGCTGGATGTTCATAGGGTTTCGCTGTTGAGCCCCCATGGCTGCTTGGGCTTGAAGCTGACTGATCTGTTGACTAGCACCGGCACCAAACTTCTGGTGGAGGTTTTGTGCGGCACGTTGTTGTGCGGTCGGGTTGGCATAATAAGGCGGCATACCCGCATTCTGATAGCCTTGAGATCCAAAGCCTGGTTCAGTTTTGATGCGAACTCCATTGGGACCATTGCTTGGCACTGGGTTGGAAGATGACGAAGGCTCGCTGGACGGCATTTGCTGCGGGCGAGGGACATTCGAGGGTACAGTTGGGTTGGCCATGGGCTGAGGCACTGGCGGAGGCTCCCATGGGAAGGTCCCGACCTTGAAGGCGGTAAGCTTGGTCTGCCATGTCTGTTGGAATAAAGTGGTCAGCATCGACACCTTCTGTTGATGGGCCAAGAAGTGTTGATATATGTCGGCATCCAATGGGAGATGCTCGGTTAAAGTTGTGACAGAGTACTAAATCGAGCGGCTAGGCAGAAATTGAGTGGGGCGCAGCAACAAAAAGAGTCAAATGCTGGGCGTTCCCCCCAAAAGCAGATAGAATCCTCCTGCCCCGCCTCCCTACCCCATATTTCAAAGACATGCCGCTCCGCCAAAATCGACTCAAAGGCATCACGCAAAGCACAACAACAACAACATGGAAAAGAGTGACACTTGATGTGAAGAGTAACCCTGCTTGCGCATGGTGACACAAATGAAATATCGATGCGGTGATTGATACGTGCTGGACACAAGAAGACGGGATGCGGACCTTGCGAATGTCATCAAGCGTCTGCTGGTTGACACCATCCTCTTCGAACGTGGTTGCGCAGTTCTCGATCACATCGTCCATGACCTTCTGGTACACGGCACCCTATAATGCGCAATCACTTTCAGCAGATGCTTGCCATGGAAAGGATCAGGTGTGCATGAGCCGAAAGGGGTCTGGAGCAGACTGACCACAAGCTGGTTCGACATCTTCGCGGTGATACAGCAGTACCCGGCAAGGGACTAGATCGAGCGCGATGATGAAGAAGCTGTGATGAGCATGTAAGAGGTTACGGAAGACGATGTGGTGGAGGCGGTCGCCGAGAGTTGGACGGGTATTGAGGAAGGAAGGTGGTTCTCGATTTCTGCGATTGTGTCTCGCAGACACCCCGGATCACTTCACTATCATTCGCGCTCTATCTCTTTCCCCTTCCCTGTTAACCGCGCTTTGTCCGAAGTCGGGAGGGAACGGTATTGACTTCACCACTCTGCGCGATTCATCTGTGCTAAGGTTGAGTTTGGTTTTGCTAAAAACTGTTGAAGGCCGCCTTCTGCCAAGTCTTGATTACTTAAGCGGCCGTTGTCTCGGGCTATGTTTGTTCCACTTTGGAGTAAAGGAATGTATTTCATCTAATGTACAAATGTGCAAGCCTCTCAACGAATGACCGTTGCACTCATCCAATGAGCTCTTTCACACCACAACCGTTGACATTGGCTAGGAGATTCCCTATTCCAGCTCCATGAACGTAAAAGGCATTGCTGCGTGACAGATCATAACAGACATGAGCATTGTAGCCAAGATACAAGGCTTGAGCCTATCGGATTGTCATCTGCTTGACCATGTCGCCACCTTTGCCCGTCACGCCTCCCTCTCTTGATACCCCTGAAGCAGAACCAGGCTTCTTTTCAAAGATTTTCCAGAACTTGAGACTCTCATCGGCAGCTGATATTGTCGTTAGTGGAGTCTCGTGTCAGATGCATGCATTGGAACTTACCTGCTGTGGCGAGCATCTGGCCGTCCGGGCTCAGGCAGCTGTGAAGTACTCTAGTCTCGTGTGCCGGTATCTCCACATTTCGGACCAGGGTGGGATAGCTCCAGATGCTGAGAGAGTTATCGGGAAAGCCACTTGAGCTGACGATCTCACGGTAGTGGTTGCTCCATCGAAGGCTCGTCACCTGGGACCCAGTGTCAATGCTGTTTGTCCGTGCACCTGTAGTAGTGTTCCAGAAGTGAATGTGTCTATCGTATGAGCCTCCGCCTGTGGCGAGGAGGTTTGGTTGCCATGGGCACCAGCTCAAGGCCTTCACCGCAGCACGGTGGTTGGTCTTTTGAAATTTTGGTGCACCCAGAGATCGGGCATCCCAGATTGACACGAGGTTGTCGTTGCCGCCAGTTGCGAGCTGGGAGCCGTCAGATCGCCACTCAAGGCCGCAGACCTCAGATGTATGGGAAACTAGCTCGGCCACCTTGTGCTCTGCTACCCTAACGTCGTGATTGTAAACCAAGCCACTTCGCGCTCCAGTCGAGAGGATGTGCTTGTTCCAGCCCATGACACCAACGCGAGTGTCATGTCCGTGCATGCTGCGAAGCTTGGTGCCTTCTTCCACATCCCAGATCTGGACTTCACCGGTGCCAAGACCAACACCTACATATGCACCGTCTCCACTCCACTTGACGCTACTGACATATGTATCTGGGGAAGTCTCAAGCAGGCTGCTGACTGTGCCGGACTCTGCGGACCAAACGTACACGTTACGCTCAAGACCAATCGCGACTTGATTGCCCGAGCTCCAATCTAGGAGATTGAGATAGTAGTCGTCGACAAGACCAGGTGCGTCCAGGACTCGCTCAGGGGCTGTCAATACCCTACGGCGAAATTGAGCAGAAGTTGCATTGGCGGGCTTTAGAGGACGATTATACTGTGATCGGAGATCGATAGGCTTCGACGACTCTGGTGGTGCTGGCTTGAAGGCAAGGATGCGGGTATTCAGTGAGACACCGCAAGCAGTGGCGAGAGATGATTCGTACGCCAGAGCATCTGGAGCAGGCTTTGTGTATGAAGTGTTTTCATCGCTGTCTTCTAGGTTCAGACCGGCAAGAGCGAGTGTGGCATCGTCCTCTGCACTGTATCCGCCGAGATCAAACGCACTGGCAGCATTCGCCAAGACCGTCGAGCCTTCTCCGTTACAGGTCTTAGGTCGTTGGCTGTCGGCATCAAGCTTGCCAGAGCCGGCTGTCGTAATACCCTCGCTTGCTGTTCGATCTGCAATGAATCGATCTCCAGCTCCGACGCGAATGGTTGTCTTGCCTGATCTTGTTCGCAGAGGACCCTTCTTTCGGCTTACGCTCTTCGATGGTGTTTGGCCAACGGTGGTACCAGTCCCAGTCAAAGTCCAGTCCGAGACACCAAGCTCAAGGTGCTTGGGAGATTTCTTTGCCTTGGCGATATTTGACTTCGGCGAGTCTCGACATAGTGTCTTCGATATCGACCGCGAGAAGTAAGAAGACATATTGCCGTATGTAGATTGAGAGACTATGCGATTGTTCTCTGTTGTCTGTCGAGGAGGCGTGAATGGAGAGGAGTGGCTTGACGCATTGGTAGCTAGACTTGTCGTTCGTGTGCGTGGCGACGGTGTGAGAGGCATACGTCCACCAGCAGTGCGTGTAGAGAAGATGCCATGGTGGCTCTTCAGAGGTGTTGATACCGAGGCAGTAGCCATTATGCGGTATCTGATGTATGGTCGAATGGACAACTTAATGTATCGACCAGTGTCTGATAGAAGACTGGTTGTCCTCAGGTTAGTAATGTTCGATTAACCAGCGAGGTGCTTGTCGAGGGTCGCTGTATATCTCCGGACTAGTGTGAGGTTCCAAGAGTCTCAATTGAATGGATCCTGGAAGGTTGTTGTTAGTAGTCGATGATGGTATAGCCGGTAGAGTCTTTGTTAATCGGTCCTCTGCAGATATCCTCTTTCAATCGGTGGGTCGATCAATCAAGTGCTTGATGATCTAATGGATTGGAATAATGCTCGTGCAAGAGGTAAAGATGTTTGCAATTGCTGCAAAGAGGTAGAGAGATGTAGATGTATTGGGTGTAAGATGGAGAAGAGCAGTGGATGGTCTGGTTTTGACATATAAACACAGGAAAGTTAGTAAGCCGTCGTACCGACGACGACCCCTGACTATTCTAAGCCCAGTAAGGCGGCCTGCAGATCAGCCTTCCGACGGCTCTTTTCTTTAATCATTGAGAAATCACCATGCTGCTTGCTGCATGATGAACAGTACTGGAATTCGGTAGCTGCCATAGCTGATACCTCGGTACGGCCCTTGTATCTTCATCGAAGGCTAGGGTGTATGTTGTAGGTATCTACTTACAGACGTCTCGTCAGATGCTCTGATTCTACGGTCAGCATGAACCAGCAACCGAATGGCCGACGCCCCGACCTTCCACATGGTCAGACGCACTCAGGCTCGTGGATTGGCTTCGGCCAAAGTGCAAGGACTCCAGGTTCGGCTTCGTCCAACAACACATACCTTATGCCAACCAGTCCGTCCAGAAGAGCGCGGACGACTCAACAGAGCTACAAGCCAAAGATCGCTCGAACTTGTGGACAGAGGCCCGCTTGCCTGGTAAATGCGTCCGTAACCTACTGTGGCGGGAATCAGATCTATGCATTTGGAGGCTTCGATCAGTACACCGACGAAGGTACGTCTAATTCACAAGTTCACTGGCTTGCTGTACAACAGGGGTGATCCTGAGGTCGTGCTGAATAAGTCCAGTCTACAACCATGTCCTGAGACTGGATTTGGATAACCTGCAATGGACTCTCGTGGACAACTACGGGGACATTCCCGGAGTACGAATGGGTAAATGTCATAATTCCCAGCCTCTGATGCGGTTAGCTCATTGCAATTGCAGGTCACACCGCTTGTCTATGGCAGGGCTCTAAGCTTCTTGTTTACGGCGGAGAGAACGAGCATCGAGAATATCTCTCAGACCTTGTAATCTACGATATCAATACTTCTCACTGGACGCAACCTGAAATACGTGGCCCTATACCCAAAGGGCGAGCACGGCATGCCGCTGCGGTTTATGATGACAAGCTGTTCGTCGTCGGGGGCCTCGCAGGAACTGACACATATACTTTGGACGAAATATGCTACCTTGACCTCAAGACTTGGACATGGTCTCGATCCTGGAGTTTTGTTGCACGCTTTGACCATTCGACATGGATTTGGGGGGGTCGCATATGGGTGTTTGGTGGCCTTGGTCCAGACATGGAACGTACGGGAGAATTGTTGTCGCTAGATCTCAAGAGCAGTCCTGCTTTTAGATCAGTCTCAGCGCACGGCATGTCAGAGTCCACGCCGGAAAGAGTGGGACCAAGCCCCAGGTCACATTTCGGACAGTACAATCAACAGCAGCATATTGCGGCAGGATCGAGTGGCTATACCGCAAATTCTAGCAGTGTGCAAGTCCGAAATTCATCGCTAGTCGCAAAACCTGTCGCTCCTGGAGCAATATCATCCACAAAATTCATTTCAGGTCCCAACGTTCCTTCTCCGGCTTTGGGAACTCATTTCTACGTCTACTCTTCTGGGGCCCTTCTGGACTTCGTCACACCAGCAGGCTCCACACGCCCATCCGAGTGCAGTCTCTCCGCTTTGGAGCTCAGCGATCAACAGTGGCAGAAGTTAGCCGATGGACCTGAGATCTTCGATCCATTGTACCGCTGGCACTACTGCGCAGTAAACGAAGATGGTACCAAAGCCTGGCTTCTGGGCTGTACATTGGAGCCCTCAGAGAATGGTGCTGCAAATTTTGAGGAGTATCTCAGCGATGTGATTGCACTTGAACTATGCGAATTTGGTCTACTGGGCAATGAACTGACCTGGGAACCCGGTATTGAGAAATCCAGGTTACCTGCATCTGACACGCATACCGTCTCAAAACCAAACAGGCTTGGTGCAGACCTCGCGACTATGTTCGATAGACAGTCAGAGGCAGGGAGTGGTAGCGATTTCATCATTACTGCCAGCAGAGAGGAGGCTGTGGACGAAGATAGGTTGTCCGCAACCTCTTCTACAACAGCCACGGCACCAGCGACTGGTTTCCTGGATGCCTCAGCCCGGACCTCAGTTCCTATCCATGTCCACAAATTGATCCTGCAAGCTCGTTGGCCGCACTTCAATCGAGTATACAACTCTCAGATGTCCGAATTTCATACGAAAAAGCTTCATATTGATGAGCCTTATAGCGTTGTCAGAGCATTTCTATACTACCTATACACCAACAGTATCGATAGACACCCTGAATACTGCCCAAGTCTGGGGCAGGTGGCCGGACTTCTTGTGATGTCTGATGTTTACGACTTGCCGGAGCTACGTCTACAGTGCGTCCGCCGTCTTAGTCGAGAGCTAGATGTCGAGCATGCAGCGGTCGTTTGGGAACGTGCCGGGATTGCTAATGAAGAATGGCTACGGAGACGTGCGGCAAATTACTGCCTCACCCACTGGGGTCGAGTGGTAAGAACAGAGGGCTTTCGAAGCTTGAGCCGCCGCAGCATGATTGAATTGCACGAGGTGATTGACGTGGATGGCAGAGTCATTGGTGGAGAGGAACTGGAAGTAGTAGGAGGTTTTGGAGGTGGAAAATTGGGCGTCGGCGGCTCGGGCGGTGAGACAGCTACGAGAAGGGTTAGGGCACAAGAAGATCGTGTGGGTGACGAGATGGACGACAATGAGACCCAAGATGATGAGGGAATGGAAATGAGTTGAGTGTTGTCTTCTTGCAGCAAGGTGTTGGTGGCTTTGAAAGTGGGATTAGCGAAGAGGTTCCTCTCAGGCATTTACCAAATTTGCATGGCTCGGTATTTCACGTTCGCAGATACTACAATAGATTATCACTTAAGCATAGGAGCTTGAAAGATAGATACTTAAGGATCAAAGAGAGTTTAGAGAATGATCCTACGAAGGAACCAGCAGCATCGCAAGGCCAGCCTTACCGCACTAACGTATGGGGTCCACGTGTCTAAGCCACTGCACAGCTCCGCTGACATATAGTACCTTATAGAACTATCCGAGCAAAGGGCTTACTCAGTAGACACCATGGGAGGTTGGACTCAGTGGAGGAATATGGTCATCGAGGAGCTCGTTAATGATAACTGCGACCTGGGTAACGTTATTCCTGTTTTTTCGGAATCTTTTTACCAAGACTGATGCCCGAACTGAGGTGTTCATCCTAACTTAATCGAGTTTAACCCAGCTCCCGTCCCGCAATACCAAGTCGGAAATCGAGGAGAAATGGATGACAGGAAACGCCTGACAGCCGTCTACAACCACAACCCACAACATTGATCTATCATCCACCTTCGCTCCTAAGAACACTTCTTTCCTTACGACGTACCTACACGGCATCACACAGGATTCGCTCCCGCGTCTTGCGCCCCTGCCCAGCTCACTAGTTCCTCCAGGTTCGCCATCAAGTACTACTACCAACCCGTTTCAGATTCAGCGCTGAGGCCTGGGTCCGCACCTGATCTTGCAAAACACCACCAGATGTTTGTACAAAGAGGGCGCAGCCATTTTTGATTGACAATCATAAGAGCTGGAACAGATTTTGACCTTCTCGTTCGATACCTCGAACATCTGTCACTACCGCCAATCAAAAGAGTTGAGCGCATCAACTTGAAGCCGAGTCCATCGAGGCTGTCCTTGTCCTCCTCGACAAGATTTGCTGATACACATATCCGACGCCAAAATTCCCGGCCACGAGGCAAGAGCTTCCCTCCTAGGGGGTCAGCTCTCGGATAGCACATACGAGTACCAGCCTTACGCTGGCGGGTACCGCGAGCGTGAAGGCTTGGGCCCTTACCCCCCGGGCGGTGGTCAGGCAGTCAATCCAAAGATGTATATGCCTAATTCTATTTGGACGTGGGCGTTTGTGGGGGTGACATGTGTCCAAGCAGTTATTGTCTTGGCCTTCGAATCGTAAGTACACCATTCCTAGAGATACCGCGGAGCCTCCGCTTGTCTTTCACCGTTTCCAAACTGCTTCTCCGTATCCTATGATCGCTAATGCTCTCGTACAGATATGTATTTGCTCTATTCCAAACCAGCCTCCATGGGAGCCCTCCACCTAGCGTCGATGGAAATGCCGAACAGACCATTCCAACATTCCTTACCCTATACATCTTTGGTTTCATCTATCAATTAGTCCTAGTCTGGGATGCACTTCGGTTGAAGAACACGATTCAGGTCATCGGTCTATGCCTCTATAATATGGGCTTGTTGATGTACGCGGCCGATCAAATGACCCAAATCAACGACGCCATTCGAGGGCTAACAGCACAATACATCGATACCAGCGTGTGGAGCGAGATCAAACCTTTCTTGATCGCAATTCCTTGCGTGATTGCGGTAGGCACAGTCGCCATGTCTTTTGTGGCTCGAAAGCTGTACGACGAATTTGCGTGGACCATCTACAAGCATATCAGTGCCGACTTAAAGATGAAGAGACGATATCTGACATATCAGGTATACACTACCTCCACACGCAACTTTGCAGTTATTCTAACGCGGGCTTCTAGATCTATATCGCCCTTCTTAAATTCGACTTTTTCTTCTTCCTCGGCTTCACCATCCAGTTTGTCGTCGTGGTTGTGAGAAAGAAAGACGTCGAATTTGCCCTGACGATCGCCGCAATCCCGGTAACAATTCTAATATTGATTCTGGCAGGTTACATTACCCGAAAAGAGAGTACAGTAGGTATGGTTGGAATCATTGTAAGCTTTTCGAATCTGAAATCAAATGAAAACTACATACACTCAATTAACCTGACGCAGACCCTCTATTTCGGCGGTTTAGCCTATTTTGTCTTCAAGCTTGTGAGGATGTACCAAGCTCGCCGAGCTGCACCTTACCTCGCCGTCCGCAAACCTCTCACAATATTCGCTGTCATCACCATTGTTCTGATCGTCGTCACCATTGTCAACGCGATCATGTGCGCAAGCAACTTTCGAAAAGGGCTGAAGCCATACATTGCAAGCCGGAAGGTGGAGAGCGAGGCCGAGAAACCAAACATGATGGAAATGCCAAACCTCTCGCACGGGCCTGTACCAAGTCGTATGACGATTGATTAGAAGGAGTTACTTTGAACGTTGATAGGGTGTCCTAATCACTGGTATATACTTGGCCCTAAATTACCGAAAGGGAGCGTTGTTGGCGTGCGTTTGATACCCATGACGGAGTTGGGGAGCAAATCTAATTACTGCACATTTCTTGCATATTCCAACGAGTGTCCACAAACTGACGATGAGGTAGCAAAAACTGGCGTTTGTGATGATAGAAGGTACCTGGAATATTTGATGAATCTCATTTTTGACACAGGGATATATTGCCAGTGAACCGCACATCTTTGTACTGATAACCCAAAGGAGAGTATCAACTAAATGAGCCTTTCGGAGCCATCCAAGAGATATGTCACAGTCTCGACTGCCAAAGCTGCTATCGCGGCTAGATTAGATAGCGTACTTTAATTTAGCGGATTGTTGGAGTATTGTATTCTACTGACGCGCTGCGTTACTGCGACTGACTTAGGATTTGTTCGAACTTCGAAGGCTTCCGATTTCGCCTTTTTAAATTAACATTTGCTGACAAGCTTGAACATACTTGATCAGGGGAATCATCCCCCGTTGAACAGAGTGTATCCACTGTAATAATGCCTTCAGGTCAGCAGACAGGCTATAGCCCATCGAGGAGGGAAACAAGTGCAATGCACACTGACTCTATTATTTGCAGATGATCAAGTCCTGGAATTGCTGGCTAGGGGTAGTCAAATGAATTAGTATGGCTTCAATCGTCCCTGTCTTTCAATTAACAGCTAATACTACATGCAGTGCAGATTGGCCTGGACTACTCGAGCGCATCCTGCCCAGATTAGAGCTCGTGCGTCAGGCCCGTAGGAGCTCTTCGTTCACGTCTGATGGAATGTACAGATTGCCTACAGAGATTTTCCTTTGCCGCGGATACCCATACAAGATTTCGTACCATCATCGCAGGAAGAAGAAAACATATCGGCTAGGCGAGAGCGTTCAATAAAATCAGAGTCCCAAGAGGAGCCGCTGGCCACTACGAAGGAAGAAAGCTCCAAAAGAGACAAGCTAGACGACAGGCAAGGCACTCCCACAAAAGACGCCCCTTCCACGGGCAAGTCCGAACACGCCAATAAATCGCCTCCTTCAAAAACCATCACCCCACCGCCGAACACCCTTCCCCCACCTCTCCTCTCCCTCCTCCACACCATCCAGTCGACCCTTTCCACCTCCTTCCCCACATCCCCGCCGCACACAGCCCAACGGCTTGCCGAGCTCATTCTACATCCAACACGCCACTACCGCACACTCCCTTCCTACCTCCGCGCCCTCGACCGTATCGTCTCCGTCGCCAGTCCCGCCTCTATCTTCCCTCTTCCGGATCTGATAGCCAACACGGGTCTGAATGGCCGCATGCTAAATGGCGCATCGAGTCCTAGCCCTGATCCGACGAGCGAAGAAAACTTTATCGGTGGGGCAGAATTGACGGAGATCCCATGGTTGCGCCACCAGAATACGGGCAGCCCGTCACCTACGGCCTCGCTCGGAGGTGGCACTGCAAGCGATCTGAGGACGGAGAGCAAAAGTCTAATCGATGGACCGAACGGGGCTGGGAGCGTGGAGACCGTGACTGTCAATGTAAACGGCGGTCCTAACCATTCCCCACGCTCAGATGACAGCGGTGGGCATGGCATCACGCAAGGCGAGCTTCTACGGCAGGAACAAGAAGCCGGCATCGTGCCCGTGCCCTCATCTCCGCAGAACGGACGGGTCACGAGAAGTAGCGCCGCCTCAGCGGCCGCTGCTGCATCAAGAGCGGTTGGCTTGGAATCCGAAGATGGCGAAACGGGCGTTGACGAAGATCCCGAACCGGTGCATGCGAGGGGCCCGGGGGTTATTGGGATGGAGGATATGGGGCCGCAAGCGCCTGGTAGTGGGTTGGCTGCTGGGTTGGATTTGGAAGGTGCGCTTGGGAGGAGAGGGGAGGGGGAGACGATGGCTAGGGCTGTTGGAAGGCCTGTGGAAGGAGAGGACGGGGGTGGGGACAAGGATGGAGATGGCGACGTTGTGGTCGCGGATGCAGACGGTGTGGTTGAGGGCGAAGAGGAGGGGGGTGCGAGCGGAGTGAATAGGGGGGCTGATGCTGTGGATTAGTACGACTATGTAGATGCTTTTAACGTTGCCATTCCGAGCGGAACCCCTGGGTTCACGATATATATTTGACTGCAAGAATACACTTCCTTCTGGTGAAAATACCATGAGATCCGTATCAGCCTCCGGAATGCCATCCCAGTCATCTCACGAGGTAATCGATCAAAAAGGAACTCGATTCACAGCTACCACGCAAAACCTCACCAATTTCACTATGGAGTGCGAAATGGCAGAGTACGCCAGCAGCTCAAGAAGATCTTTGAGGTACTCTTCACGCATATCCATAACAATTATGCAGGCCAACCCCATTAAACTCCATATCCCAAACCACGAATGAACACACTTTCCCTTGCCCAGCTAACCCAACACTTCATCCTCGACACCGCACTCCCCATCAGTTCCTCTCGCTCTCCCACCAGTGAGACCCTATCGCTCACTTCTTCCCCGGCGCTGCCCGCTTCCTTCTCCTACTGGGTGCTTGATAGGACTGCGATCCCCAACTCACAACTCGTCTTGGGTTTCGTTTTATTTCTTTTACTGGAGGTGTGTCTTCATCGTCGTCGTCGGCGGCGGCGGCTGTGCGGTCATTGTAGGTGCTATTATTCTTGTCTATATCTTCTACCTCTACCTCGCCTTCCGTATTGTCCTGCGCCGCTTGACCGCCTTCTTCGGGTCCTATTCCCGATTGGGGTTCCTCGCTGGATTCTTCGCTTGCGTTTGGGGGTGTGGGATGTGTTTTGGGACCGCGGCGGCGTTTTGGAATTCTTATTGAGTCTCCGTCTTCGTCTGCTTGGTTGTTCCGAGGCGGAGTTCTTTTGGGCTTGCGGCTTGATGATGGGGGATTTTGCGGACGAAGACGCTTGTTGCGTTCTCTGTGGCGACGGTAGTTTTGTATTGGGCTTTGGTCTTCTTCGTCGTCCTCGTCCGCTTCCAAATTTGGTTGCTCGTTCTCAGGCGCATTTCTTTTACCCTTGCGGCGTGGAGACGGGTTGTTTTGATGAGGAAGGAACGCTTTAAGTTCTCTGTGTCGACGGTACTTATGTATTGGGCTTTGCTCTTCTTCGTCCCCCTCGAAATCTGCTTGCTCGTTCCAAGGAGCCTTCCGTTTGCGCTTGCTGCTCGACGTGAAGTGCGTTGCGGGTTTGGAAAGCCTTTTGCCGCCCCCTTGTCGCCGCTGATTGCCTTTCGGGCTTTGGTGCGATTCTTCTGAACGTGCGTTGGACGAGTCGGAAGCATTACTGGGCCATTCACCGTCACCTGAATAATCACTAGGATCTTCCTCCATCCCATCCTCATATTCTGAATCTACATTGGGCGGAAGGGAATCACTAACAGCCGATTCACCATCACCGTCACCCGAATAGTCATCAGGATCTTCCTCCTCTTCGTTCTCCTTTGCCACCGCATCCGCCTTCAAATCCACTCCATCGTTCTCTCTTGCATGCCATCTGTTCCAAATAATGCCCAGTTGAGCCTGCTCTTTAGCATCCTCTTCATTTTCGCGTACGATGTCATCTCTTCCTAAATCCTTGTTTTTCTTCGGCTTTTTCTTTGACAAGTCGGCATCAGAGAATTGGGGAAACCTGACGGGTGATAAATTAGGATCGCGAAATTTACCGTCAGCATCGCCAGGATCTTTCTCCTCATCATCCGGGTTTAGTCGCTCCTTGCCCGGACGCATCTTGTTGATCTCATTGCCTCGGTAATATAGACGCTGGCCTGCAACCGGACTTGCCTCTATAGCATCCTCTCCCGCGGTTTCAGATAAATGTTTCTGCATGCGTTTCCGATAATCCTCGATCCTTTCTAGAAGTTCTCGAGCCGAAGGCCTATCATCAGGATATGGCTTGAGACATTCTCGAATGGCATTTTTGAGAGACCTGCTGTATTCCGGCTTATGAAGGGTCATAAATGGATTGATGCCATGACGGAGGTCGTCAGCTTCATGAAGCCATATTCGATCCACCCTCCTCAGCGTCATTAGCTCGTACATGACAGCGCCTATAGCCCAGATGTTGGTGTGTCCGTAAATTTTGAATTGTGATTTCCTATAGACTTTGCGTACATCATAGAATGTCTGTAGCTGCTCCTGGCATGGAACTCAGCGGTGTCAAACAGCGTAAGACGGCTGATACTCACTGGGGCTTGCCAACCTCTAGTACCAGCTTCCATTAGGCGGTCTGGATTTTCAGGGTCCTTTAGATAACATTCTCTCGAGACTCCAAAGTCTCCCAATTTTGCAGTCGGATAGTAAGGAACTCCGCCGCTGTCCTTGTCTTCGTAACCGAGGAAGACTAGAGATCTATTAGTACTGCCTCTTTGAACTAGCCCGGAGGGATTGACTGTTGTCTGGCTTTATATCCATATGTACGACCTGAAAATCCCAGCCAGTGTCATCATCGTCATCCGGCCCTTTTTCTGGTCCGTTTGCCATCGCATCAGCTGCATCCGCGAGGTAGTAGAAGACTTCCCAGAGAAAGGCTTCGGGAAGATAACGTCTAACTACCGTCAGCGCTAAGCCATCAGCCTGGTCTGGAAAGTCAACCTGCCTGAATCTCCTATATCGGTCGATGAGTCTTCTTAGATCACCATAGGGACAGTATCTCAAATATAGACGGTGGACTTTCTTATGGCAATATCTTCGGTAGGCCCTCAAGCGAACAACGCCCCGACAATGTGTCTTATTCATCAGCTTCATGATTCTAACCTCTTTTGGCACCTTCGGGTTCCACCTGTAGTTGAGGCCTCCACGGAATTGTTTCACTACTATCTCCTGTACCTGATCAGTCTCGTTCGACGTCAGCAAGAGGCAGCAGACACACGTCAACAACCTCTCCGTCGTTGTTCCTCTTCTCCCAAAGGCCAGCGATACCGTAAGATCCTTGGCCCAATGGCCGTACCCCAATCCATTGCCCCTCTAGACCGCCACCAGCTTTTGATTGGATGAATGATGCAGCTTCTGGGAACCAAGTACTGCGGTCTTTGCAGGTTGTAGATCCGGCAATCGTTTCGGTATTCAAGGCGTCATATTGTTCGCCAGGCTCTGAAGGTATGGAGACGGTGGATGCTCGGCCACTAGACGCGATGCTTTGCCTGCGTGCCCTTCTGACTTCCGCCATTTCCCAAATTGTATTTTTTCTAGGTGTGCATTCGGGGGAAACTTAACACTTCGTGAACCAGGACGCCTTCCCCGGGATTGAGCATCGAAAAAGGCAATTGACAGAAGAAAGCGGGTGCGATCTCGAAGTGATCCCAAAGGGCGAAAGCAGGCAGGATGCAGAACAAGGACCATCTTTATGATTTTCGCAGAAAGATTGGTTTTAGTTCGTGCCGACAAGGAAATGGAACTTTATGCCGTTTGCGGCGAATGTAATGGTGGCTACAGAACATTGGTAGGTAACATATCTTTCCAACAAGGAGAACAAGCAAGCTTGTGTGTTGATAACAGTGATATCTGTTACCCTAGCAGCTTCGAGCAGAATGAACATGCCGAGCTTCCTTGGATAGCTGAGCCCATGGGTCGGTTTTGCATAGGCGTGAGTTTCATCATTGATCACCATGGTTCGTAATCTCCCGTCAATGCAACAGTAGATGGGAAAGCCGAGCGAGAAAAAGCTCTTCGGGCGTGACAGGATTCATGGTAGAGCACGTGTATTGGATACATACATAATGATGTTCACCCGAGCTTCACCACTTCAAATGCCTGAAGTCGAGAACATTGTGGTGCGATCAGAGTCAGTGTCTTCGAGAAGACCAAACTTTTGGAGCTCATGCCGTTCATGGTAGCCAAGGGGCACAGAAACCACCGAGAAAGGGAATGATTGAGACTCTCGGTAGTCTTCTACTCTGCGAGTCCGAGAGATAATCCCCAAGATTCGTGTATGGAAGGATCAAGACGTTATACGAGTATACGGCATGTCGGAGGTGTGTGGTCTCTCGGGTCGTACGTGCAGCGAATAGATGTATGTAGGCTACCTTAAATGAAGGCCGATATGTCTTGCATTAATTATGCTGCACGGCCGAGATCTGCATCCGAACGTGGGGCACGCGGAAGTGCGCCGGTGGTGGGACGGTCACTGCCGATGCGACTTTTCCATTGGCTCCAGCGAAATTGGATCGATTCGCAACATATTACTTGGTTAGATGAAGCCACCAGTGACGCCTCGAAGCTGATATGGACACCGCATTTCTCCTCTCCACCCTCGTCGTCGCCTTTATTCTACCATCAATGTCGAACCGTTTTGCTTGTCATAATCGACTAGCACCTCTCTCTACTTACCTTCATGTTCCTCATTGATCGTCATGTCGAACTCTGTTGGATCGCACGACTTTGTCGATCGTTCACTACCTCGCCATTCTACGCATGGGGCTCGGCGAAGTAGAGCTGGCTCTCGTGCCAGCTCCCTTGACCACAGGTTGTCCATCATAAATGAAGATGGCAATCCTCCACCACCGCCTCCCGTTCAGCAGCCACATCATCGCCCCTTCAGCCGAAGGTTTCTGGGAGAGCCTCCAAGATATCGGGATGGAAAGGAGCCACCAAGATATAGCATGTGGGATGTCACGGGTCCGAAGGGAGAAAAACTCGAGGATTTGAGGAACAACGCCTATGTCGCTCGTAGGGGGGGATGGAAGCGAATATGTCTCATCGCGCTTGTCGTAATAGCTTGCATTGTGGCTTTGGCTGTGGGTCTTGCGGTAGGACTGCATAAGAAGCACAGCAGGTATGTGTAATAGACAGGACCTCCTCGCAGTCGAATGCGCTGACCATCCGGTGCAACAGCACCGCCCCTCCTCCCTCACCATCTTCGTCTGCTTCACCCAGCGCGGGCCCATTCCCCGCCGGATCATACACATTTAAGACGTTCCTCGACACCACTACCACCAACTGCACATCCAACTCCGCAAGCTGGAAATGCGAACCATCCGTCACCTACGCAACCTCCCCAATGGACTCAATGGCTACCTTCAACTGGATCATTTCGGCCGCCAGCTCAGGCCCATCACCCAACTTCACAATATCCTCCACCGACAACCCCTTCGCCATTGACTTCTCCAACGCGACTCTAAAACTCCTCGACGCAGGCACGGACGACGAGCGCTACACTTTCACCACCACGGTCCAGAAAATCGTCTTTCCCTCGTTCAGCGTGAAATGCTACTACAACGACACCCAATTCACTGCCAACATGTACACCAAAAAGCCCAAATCATACCCCCCAAACTTCGCCAGCGCGAGCAGCACCGCTTCTGCAGCCGGAGCCGCCGCCACAAGTAACAATGGCGCGGTAGGCGCTCCGGCCGGCGGAGCGTTTGCGAACTGGAACTTTGCAGTCGATGCCACGCAGTCCATCGGCGGCGGCGTCGACGTGCCAGTCTGCTACAATATGAACAATGGGCAGGTGGGCAGTCGTGTCACGAATGGGTATACGGTACAGCCGGCGCAGGATTTCTGCAGCTGTGCGTACAAGAATTACACCCCTTGACCTTGTCCATGGCAATCTTTTCTGGTGTTCTTGGATCTTGGTTGGATTCATGGTATTTTGCAAGCAAGGCGTTTTGGATTGGGGGGTTTCAGCGAATATCCCAATGGTCATGAGATCTCAATGATATTGTTCGGGCGTTGTTGGGTTTGAACCCGTATATGATATTTGAAATTGCTGATCTGTATCTATCTTTCAGTCCGATTTCATAATTACGTCCCTAACAGTGTTATGAATGATGCGCATTAGTAGGCTGAATATGTTCATTCCCGTGGGTATATACGTCCTAAAACACTGTACACCTTCGCCCTAATCCCAACATCAGACATCACAACCATCAGCTCCCATCCCCTTCCTTCTCAACATAAGCAGGCGGAGGCAGTTCGCCCCCTTTGTCTTCAGCCCCAGAAACCCACACCTTCCCCAACTCCACCTCAATCTCCTCCCTCCGTCTCCGCCACCCCTCCACTTTCGCCAACCGTTCCCTCAACCCCTCCAACTCCCTCTCCACCCCTTCCTTCTCCTCCTCCGTCCCAATCCGATCAAACGTCCAGTCCTCACCCTCTTCGCCTTGGCCCAGATCGAGATTCCAATCATGATACCGCTTCAGACTCACTCGCGTGCTGATCGTCAACAGCGTGATCCCTCTTTCCTTGCACCGCTCATACAGCAAGCCCTCGACATCGGAGGAGACGGCAGAGGTCCCTTCGTCGATGACGGCGTAGCGGGGCTCATGGTACAGCAGCCGCGCAAACGCCATTCGCTGCTTCTCGCCACCACTGAGCACATCCTTCCACTCCTTCCTCACATCCCAGCCGCCTTCGCGTTCGGGCAGATAACCCAATCGCACATCCTCGAGGATAAGCAGCAGCTCGCTGTCGCGGCGGCCCGAGTCCCGCATATCCATTTCGGAGTGCGGGTAGATGACTTGGTCCCTGAGTGTGCCGCTGGCGAGATATGGTCGCTGGGGGAGGAACATGATCCCATCTGTGCCTGTGCTGCGCGGTCGAGAGACCAAGCCGCGGTATACGGGCCAGAGACCGCCTAGGATGCGAGCGATGGAGGATTTGCCGGCGCCGTTGGGGCCGGAGATCAGCACGTGAGCGCCTGGCGTGATGGTGAAGGAGAGGGAGGGGATGAGGAGGTCGCCTGGTAGAGGGTAGATGGCTGGGGCGATGACTGGGACGTCTTCGAGACGGACACCATCGTAGCCGCGGTGAAGAGTGCCCAGGACATCGGTAAGAGAGTACAGTTCAGGGGATGTGCCGCGAGCGGGATAGTAAGCGGAGGCTTGGACGCGATGGAGGGTTGATATTAGCGTGTAGACACGAGAGGTGTAGCCTGCGAGTTCTGACAGGTCTTTGATACTGTACATCATTCGCCCGCCGGCATCGGCCAGAGAAAGCATCAGACGCTTATTGGTTATGAATTGCTGCATACGGCCATGGGAACGGTTTGTGGTAGGCGGAGTGCTAGCGTTGGGGGCAGGCAGTTCTGATCGACCACCGATGCCACCCCATTCGGGAAGAAAGACAGGTAGAGCTGTGATGAGGTAGCCGAATGCTGACCACGAATACTTCAAGACGAAGTCTTCTAGCATGTTGTACCGGATTTTGAGGCGGTAGATACCTTCCATCCAAATTCTCAGATCCTTGTATCCTTTGTCGAGGAAGACCTTCTCCATGTCCGCGCCGCCATAAAATGCTACTTCTTCAGCATTGGCTATTAGTCGCGCATGTAAGCCCCTGAAATCGCCTTCCTTACGACCTTCTACCGCTTTCAGCTTGCCAAAAGGCGGTGATAGTCGGCGTAGTGCCGTTGCTGTTATGAAGTAATTTGCCAAAAGTCCCGTGAGGGCTAGTGGTCCTAGCGATCGGAACAGCTGATACTGGAATACGAAGAGGTCCACCAAAGGTTTGCCAAGAGAGGAGTATAGAGAGGCAGCTGAAGCTGTGAATAATGTCAAGTCATTAGTGATAAATTGATCCGCTCCTTGGCCAATTCCTCCGTCCAAGTTCAACAGCTTGTAGTAGTTTAGGTTGTCATTCAGGTAGAGGTCATGGATATATCGGGTGAGTCTCGTGCGGAAAGCGATTGCAACTTTGCTTTGGAGGAATTTGATGGCGGCGTTGGTATAAGAAGCGAACCCTGCTGCTATGAGTATTCGGTCGAATGCTGCTGCAATCTCCATTACATACCTCCTACACCACACCATTTTACGATGCCCCACAGAAAGCTCCTGCCATTGCCAGAAACCAAATCCCTTACGATCTCTCCATCAAGCCTTGTAACCACCAACGAGAGGTATGTCCTGAGAAGGAGGAACAGTCCTTGACTGAATAGGAGACCTGACTCTTTGCTGTTCCAACGCGGCATCATGATACTGAGAAGGCTCAGGAATTGGTGTATGAATGCAATGTTGAGACCAGGCTTAGTGTTAGGAGGTGGGACTGCAGTCATTTGACCATCCCCAAGTCGCGCCGCCCTCGGTGGGTTGAGGAATAACCTTCGGTGCGCATCGAATGTCATAGGTTTCGTTGGATGTATCTGCACTTCCGCCGTCGATGATCGATATGGCACGAATATCGTCCTTGATCCATCCTTGCCTTTTAGTCCAGAGTTTCGCCGCAGTAAGCGCTCACCCCGAGCTTTCTTCTTCGATCGCTGATGAAGCCAAGTTCGACCTCCATATGCCCCTGATACGATGGTAATCACCAGAGCTAGTGTAGCTGCGAGACGTGCTGCTGTGGAGGTGTGCTTGACTCTTGAGCGGATCAGACGAGCCCATGGCCCCAAAAGTGTTAGGAGAGGATCGCCAGAGTGACGCAGAGTCGAGTAGACTGCCATCGTATCTTCGGACTAGCTTTTGAACCCATTCAATATCTTCGAAACAACAAGACCTGCGCGGAGGTCGCGGAGGGCCTGCCTGTCAGGCATTCAGCCAAGCCGATAGATGAACAGTAGCATCCGTTTCAGCCAGCCGTCCTCAATACGGATGAGGGGTCAGAGGGTTTCCAAGGCAATCCTGAAAGGCAAGGTAGGCACGTCCTGAATGACTGGAATTGCTAGAGTACTACTGTAGTCGAAAATATCCCACGTCAAGGGGACATCAAGCCTCGGCTGATCGACGACAGGGGGCTGGACGCGGTGAGCACAAGGGGCCGCTAAATATCAATATGTTATTGACAACATGAAGCATCCTCAAATGCTCCAGATAAACGCCTAGAGGGCTAATATTCCAGGGCAAGAGTGATACGAGCACACAAACATCCTCTATTGATCAATGGAGTGATTCTGTCACTTGTACCATGGTAGGTAGACCATTTGGAATGGATATCCCAAGACTTTGTGCCAGTATCACTACATCAGAATACTACATCGTCAAAGTCAGGTCCGACAAGCCTCTACCTTTACAATTTCTTCACGAAAGCGTCAGAGATAATTCACCCATGCCGCCTTGAGTCTATTCCTCGTAGCCTCCGGGGTCTCCAACAAGGAGGCCTATCTAGGTCAAATAGTACCTTTCGATAGTGTTGATGGTGGGATCGAGCTAACCATGTGGCTGGGTGATGATGATTGGTACGGGAGAGATAATCAGAAGACTTCTTCCTTTACCTTGTCTCTTGGTTGAACAATGGCGGGACAAGCTGAGGACAGATGGATAATTGACGAGAATGCAGAAGTGGACAGGTCTCGAGCTTCTGTCGTGGCAAGACAGTCCAGTTTCCTAGGATCCAAATCGTTCCTTCCATTAGGCGTCTCGATTCCAGTGATGCTTGACGTCTAAGATCTAATCTACTTCGGAAGAATCTGGAAATATGCCGAATCTCTGGGTTTCGTACAACCAAATGGAATCGGCCACACAATCAGAACGTTTCTTCAGGAATGAAAGGTTTATTGCTCCTCACAGTCTCCGTTGTGCCCTACCATTTGAATTGACTTGTGCCTTAGCTTGTTGTTGAGATGGGTGAGGAAGTTGTTCCCCCATGTGCATCATGGTCGATCGACATTCTATTCAAATTTACTACCAGCTGCTGTACTCAGTCTGTGGACTAGTCTCCTCTTGGATGAAGCTGGATTCATCGGAGACCTCGAGACTGAATCGTGTTCTCATGTTCCTGTCGATTGAGTGACGCATAATGCGGTGTTGGCTCTCAACTCCCACGCGAATGTCCTGCAGAGTATACGAGAAAGCTCTAATCTTCCATTTTACCGGAGTATCGCTCTACCCGCTGCAGTCAAACGACATCGATCGACTACCCGGAGTACATTGATAACATTTTCAAATTTCCCATGATGCAAAGGTCGCGAACCCCTGAACCAAACCCAGTGGAATTGTAGCCGGCGGCAAGTCGGAAGTGGTCGGGCCTTAGCAGCCACCTCTGCATAGAGGCGATGGCTATTATTGAAACTCACTGGACCCGGAAGTGTGAAACACGAGCAATCTACTCCACTATCCAACAACATCGATGGCTAGGCCTGGTGGGCATGTAGAGACTCTCCACAATCGTTTTCGTTCGGTATATGTCACGAAATTACCACGACCTATCAAAGCTTGTGCGGCTTCATTGTCTCTGAGCAAATAACTATACGCGCGACGGCACCCACACCCGCACCCGCTGCCGTTTTTGAGCGGAAAATTCTGCACGAACAATATTCCGTTTTAACTTGCCTAGGTACATAGCTGTTTATGGGGGTCCGACGCAGGGTCTTTAATGTTGTTGATCCCCTAGTCTTGTCAACTCGATAGTAAGGCTTCGTGGCTTTTTGCCTTTCAAGACTTTTCGACTCAGCGGACGTCTGCTTTCGCCGTGATACTTGATGGACTTTGTCAGCGTCAATCACTATGATTTTCTTACTTCTCTTACTCGCATTCGCTTTATCTTCTGCAAAACCAATTCAGGATATCCAGCACACTATTCAAGATGCTAGTCAGAAACGTGACGGCCTACGCCAAACTGTGGACGACCCTTTGATAGCTGAATCCTTCGACAACGAGTCCAATGTTTTCAACAACCTGGTGCGAATGGTCCCACCAAGTCAAGGTTCCTTTCAATCAAGCGCCCAATCTGTACAAGATATCTACAACGACCCAGATGCTGTTGCGGAATCAGTAGCAGAGATCCCACATGGATCTAATCAACTTGCTCTGCCAAGTACAAGGTCGTTTGCACTACAGAAAGGCAAAGTATATGGAGTCAGAAACACAATAGCAGTGAGCCTACGTCTCCTGGATAATCAATTACCACCGCCGACGAAGGCGTTACAACCGATGCCAAAGGCTTTGCACCGGCGAGAGACTCCTTCCGAGGATCATTCGAGCTTGAGAAAACGTTCGCCGCCTGTACCAAACAGCCCCGCCCGACTGTCAATGACCAAATTCGGAACATTCGCCGCCACGATCCCTACAGCCCTCGTGGCCGCCAGACTCGAAGATTTCTACAACATCATCGCCCTGAAAATCGAGACCGGACAATTCGCTCTGTGGGCGCCGGCGAGAATGCGGGTCCTACTGCTGTGGGACTTTGAATTGACCTTTTCCTGCGACAAGATGGATGTGCCGTGGAGTTTCATCCAAGCTTTTGTGGTGGATATGGCGGCCATGTCTTCGATGAAATTCACGGGCTTCTATGAGGCTACGATTCGGGGAGAGGGACCGCTGACCGGACTTGTTTTTCTCGTCAAGATGGGGTTGAGAGATCCGCCACCGAAGGGCTGAGGCGCGGAGACTTGTTCATGTACTTGTAAGACTAATTACGACCATAAAGTACCTACAATGTTGCAGCGCTTGTGCGAGCATGCAACACTCTTCCCCACTTACATTTTTTACAGCGGGAAGGGTACCCATTCGTAGAATCTGATCATACGATAGTCGATTCTTTTCAAGTTGAATCGTCCCCAAAAGCAACTCCTCACTATTATATCATCATACGATACGGATTATACCGCCCCTCTAGATACCACATGCATATCCTGACCTCGAGACTCGGGATTACCAGACTATATCAATAATCCCAGGACTTGCAAATCCCACATGCGATATGCACAAGGGTAAAAAAGGCAAGATCTACTGTTCCTTCTTCTTCTTCTTCTTCTTCTTCTTCTTCTAATTCTTTTTTGTCCGGCAGCTCTTAGACATTCAAATCCCGAGGATATCACTCTTTCATTGCTTCAGAAGCGGGAAGGGGAATTGGGGTTGAGATTGCTGTTGTAGACTGATATAGGATGGGCGTCAGGATCTTGCGTATTTTATGTGAGGTAACACATGTGAGCTGAAGATGATAATGAGTCAACAATAGAATAATACATCCTGATGCGGGAAAAAATGGCGATCTCATACTCCGCCTGGACCGATTCCAACTTTGCATTCGCATTCTTCCTGCTGGTGATTGTTATGATGCTAGTATTCGGCTAGATGAAGCAGATTCCGGGTTTCGTTGGCAATCTGTTGGGGGCATTTCAGCCTAGTGTCACTAAAGCTGTGAATAATGTATGTGACTGTTTACTTATGCCTTTATCAGAGTCCCATGTACCTAACTCCTCGCTATGCATGCAGAGCTCGCTGAATCGTTCTAAATGCCATCCACGTGTAAACATTGCACAGGATACTATTTCATCACCTCTCCTTCCATCATCGCCTCGTTTGGGTCCTCAGCCTCAATCGCATGCCCGTTTGCATTGGCGACGCCATCGCTCCCACTAAGGGGCACGGACACCCAGCCCTTTACGCTACCGTCGGCTGATAATATATGATGATCTTGACCGAGTGGGAATCTCTGTTTTTCTTCTATTTCCTTTGCACCAGAGGTGTCCAGCTCACTCAATTCCATGTCGACGTCTGAAGTATCTGCAACTTTAACGCCGCTACGTCTCAGATTTTCCAAGATTGCGCGGACACTTAATCGCAGCGTTCTTCCAGGGTTTTCAGCTTTGAAAACTTTCTTAGTGAGCCAGGGGAACAATGGACCGAAATCGGACTGTGATAGATGTGCGGACGATGTGGGATAGAATATGAGTGGGGTGAGCTTGGTTCTCTCTTTAGCAGGAGGGGATAGGGCATTCTTAGTATCCCGTAGGTTGCTCGTCCATTTGAAGAAGGCTTCGCTCAATACTGCAAGTGGTGGAGAGCCATCGGCACTTTGATAGGCTGGCATGGGCTTATCTAGAAGCCACGATGTTTTTTGAAGTTGAAGAGGCAACGCCCAGAGATCTAAGAGAGCAACAGGCGACGATGGCGTGATCTGTTTCGAGATCATGGAATCCGCAGAGGGAGTGTAGAGTGCTTCGTACTCCCTTGAATCCCGAGGTGCAGGGTAATAGACTGATTTGATGAACTGCACTACGGTGGCAGCCCCGAAGGAGTGACCACACCATGAGATCTTGCCAGGCGTGTGGAGATCCAGAAGCGAGGCAAATCTGTGACTGTCCGCGATATCGTGGGGCCCATCCGTCGCGACGTTCGTGAGCTGTTTTCCGTCTGCGATCTTGAGCAGTGCATCATGAATCAATCCAAGCTCCCAAAGTCGGATCTTCAACTGTTCATTTCGCTTTTCCTCCACCTCAGGTGAGGTCCTATGAGGCAACGACACATAGTCAACCATTTCCGGTGATGAGCGGTCTGTACTGCGAACGAATGATATTGGTGCGCTACCATCACGATGTTCTGCCGCTACCACCACCATGCCATGGCTTGCCAATGAGCCTGTAATGTGGCTGTATGCGTTCCTTGACCCACCAAGCCCATGTGAGAAGATCATGACCGGCCATTTGTCTACGCCCTCTGGTGGAACAGCTATCTTTGCATCTCGGAGGGCAGGTATGGTGGTGTGGAAGATTGTTCGGAAAATTGGTAAGTAGCTGGTGTCTTGATGTCAGCCCCGATTCTTGCGGATTTGCAAACCGACTTACGATAGAAAAGTGGCAAGCCTAGGGCTGGCGCTCAGAAACCTTGCGTACGCACGAAAATACTGACTCTGAGGCGCTGGAAGCCAGTACACAGGTTTGGCGTGCTTGACTGGTTCACAAGGGTAGGATATGCGGAAGCTGACTGTAGATATGCTGGGATCTGGGGCGGGCGACGGAGACGACAATTCGGGTATAGGGATCTCGAGGTCTTGTGTGCCAACTTTGTAGGGACCTGTGTAATCTGGGAAGGTGGGTATCGGACTCAGGTGTGAAAGAAAAGATGCCATTGTGGACACGCGACCAGAGAGGGAGAAAGCTGAGGGGACAGAATCGATGGTATTATGACCTTTATGTACAGTGAGATAACGCCATGTAATGCCGCAACAAGCAAGACAGAAGGAAAAGGAAAGGGCCGGAATGCCAATTGGAATACAGCCTGAGTTTCGTGACGTTTGCCATCATCATCCGCAAGTTTTCGGTGATATCCCCGGTAGCCTCGGTCTTCGGAGAACCCGCTGCCGACCCTGGAGCTAGGCTGATCTCGGATATAAGGCACGAGATCTCGTATTCGTAATGGCCTACCCTAACGGAGTACAAGGGAGAAATCTCAATTTTCCTACAGTAGATAGGTCGCAAAGCATGAAGGTGTAGCTGCGAGTGACGCCAATGGATTAGACAAGTAGTTTCTTACCAAGATGAACGAGCCAGACAGCATGCATATCCACCGATTACGGTAGGCATAGTACTGTTCGTGAATACCAAAGAAGGGTTGCTGTTTGTTCTTGGGCCTGAAGTCTAGTATCTCAATCGTAGCCGTCACTCATTACAACGCGGCTGACAAAAAGCTTGCCTCAATCTGATCTTGTAAGTCAGAACGATGTCTGATCCCACAGCCTCGTGCTTTGTGGAGTAACGATGTGCTCCCTGATAGCACTGCCTGCCCCAGTCCGCTTCGATGGAAAACAATTCGATTTCCCTTCAAATTTTTGTCGAAAAAGGTGTCACCTCCGCCTTGCTGCATTGTACTTGTTCACGGATACGTGTCCACGCAATCTGTATTCTGCGTGATTGCTGTGGTAATACTTTTCAATTATGGCAATTCCAAAAGCACAAAAAGTCAAAGGAGACTACAGACGAGCGTCTTGCTCGACAGGCTCCTCAATCGCCTCCCAGATAACGCTTAGGAGCTAGTGACTTTGCTCGAAGCGCCAAGCTTGATGTCTATCGGTACGCAATCTCAATCAAATTTCGTACACTTACTCCATTAACAAGGTCCGGCGCCAGTCATATTAAGAAGCACTTCGTGGCTACCTCCTGCAAATTGTCCACATGTCAGGCCGCTTGGCCCACATCGATTATGCAGTGCCAGATGCTTCTTGGACCAATACGAGACATCATGAATGTTGGGATCATATGGACAAAGATCTAAACTACCTCCGGGGCTGTCCTAGTGATGGGGGATTGCTAGGCTTGCTCAAAACATGTTGACAAGTGTAGTTTGCGACCCAGAAGTGATAGCTGTTCAATATAGGTGGATTGGCTTCCTTGTAGATACTCTGAAGCCACTGATATCCTGTACACACAGAACATTTGCGACGTCAATCACCTGTTCACTCCTGTCGACCTCTCAAACACTCTGCTGCCCCATCGCTTCAATAGTATCTCCTCGCTTCAGCTGAGTTGGTTCTTCAAGGGAGGGGTCCACCTTAGATTCTCGGCGAACAGCCCCATGATCTCAATACGTGCTTCAGATGCTGTCGTGGCATTGCGGATATGCAGGGACTGCGCATCATGCGCTGGAAAGTCACATCGTCGTGGGCTCATCATGATCATGCGCAGGTATTGGCTCGATCGAATTCTTTACAGCTAGGGGGCAGTTTTGAGGTCTATTAGCCATGGGCTGAAGACATGTACCTCAATTCTGTGAAAAGACCGCTTTTGTTCTTGCGCATAATCCTTGTTGGGAGCTGCATGAAAGGTTTTGTTGATGCTGACTCGTTTCATATTTGGCCGGGTGCGTCTGGTCGATCATACATTCGCGATAGTGTGAGGACGACCAGCATTCTTCTTTGGCACAAGGACGGGGATGCACTAGAAGATTTGGCATGAACTTTGGTATTCGGGATACTTCAGCGTCGACCTCAAATATCGCTCATGATACCGCTCGACCGCTATAGAGGCTAGCGACTTGCTCGAACATCTCCATCACTGGTGGATATGCCGTGCCAACATCAAAGACTTTAGCTAGCTGATCTTGGCTTACGACGACTGCATCATCGTCGCGAATACGCGATGCTTGGGTGACGGACTCGAATTTCGAAGTTAATGGTCCGACATCCTTGCCTGCTGGGCCTTCCACCGACCTCGTGCTCTGGCCGTTCCCGAAAATGTCGCGTAGTCCGCGAGAAGGAAGTGTCTCATCTTTCGATGGAGCCAGAAGGGAAGAAACAGACTGGCTAGGTACCAACGTCCTGACCTCAGCTGCTGAGTCGATAGTGTGAAACCCTTTTCTTCCAGCAATAGGTAGAATCGCAGTAATGGTATTGGGTACAGATGTTTGATATAAGGGTGCAGCACTCGTAGGGTCAAATATAACGACCTGTGATCTCCGCTCTGATGACTTCTTGTGGTCACCTTTCATGTCAGGCAATGCAATGGCAAAGATTCCCTGCTGAAGATCCACGGCTAGATGCGAGCTCGCCCTTCGCCTCTCCATCGAAACATTTCTTACCTGCTGCAGGTCAATGCCATACCTTAATTCGTCATTGACTAGATCCCAGACACAGAGCTCGTTTGATAGCGTGATTAGATACTTGTTGATAACACCGAGGCCGAATAATGGTCCGTTGTAGAGACCGGTCTGTATGCTTTGAATGTCACCACTGTATGTGTCGAGGACGTAGAGTGGGGATGGCACAGGTGTCTCAAGGCCTGCAACTAGTATAGATCCATCCTGGCTATAGACCAATTTGGCACCCAGCTGAGAACTTTGTGCGGAGAGCTTAGTCATCTCGAGTGATATGACATGCTTACAATGCCATGATGTAAGACCTTTACCATCTTTGTCCCGAACATCCAATCCGTGTCTGCGTCGTATCGCTGGCTTCCAAGTCTTCACAATCCCATCAGCACCAAGAGTGGCAAACCCGACGGAGCTCGGATCTGAAGAAAGTTGAAGTACGTCGCCATGCTCATACGGAGACCCGGATTGAGATGCGTGTGGGTTGTCGATTCTTGAGACCAGTTCCCAAGCATTCGAGTCATCATTCCAAGACCAGAATTTCAGATGGATTTCTTCTCGGAACGTCTGCTCCTCGGCCAATCTTACTCGATCGCAGGCCAGTGGTTCAAGGTCTCTCTTGGGCGGAGTCCAAGCATCAACAGTTGCGAGCCATTGGCCATCGACGCTTGTTTGAATGTGAGTCACATTTGGTTCTTCAACGGTATTGGACTCAGGTCCCATGTTTAGCTCTGTGATTTTTGTTCTTGTGAGAGCCTGCCGAGAGATTTGGTGGGCTGCCCCAATATCAAAGCTCTGTAAATAAGACGCACTCCGTGTTGCTGTCGATGCCTGCCTTGAAGTGCTTGAGGCCGGCACCGCAAGGAGCAAACAGCCGGGGCGTAGAGAGGATATACATGCGGGAAAGCGTAAGTTCTGAGGCGAATGAATCTTTTGCCACGGCGCATCAACGGTGGGAATGAATGGTAAATCGAGATTACTGGCATGTCTTGCAGAAGGAATTTGAATGCCCGCAATGCTGAAGGTTGGTGTGAGCTCTGAGGTAGACAGGATCATGGCAGAATTGTCGGCAAGTCTAATGCCATACGATGCTCCGAAGGGAGACACAACCACACTCTCTAACGGAGCTCCGAGATGAGGTATATCTTGTCTGCGCCCTGTCTCAAGTTGCCATAGCACAAGCACAGTCTCTTGACCCCCGGAGATCAGATAACTCCCTACCAAATTAGCAGGGAGACAGTGTTTGCTGAGGGTAATGCATACCGTCCAATGACCACTTGAGCGATAAAACCGCATTTCGGTGCCAATGCAACCGACGAGATTTGATGTCTTCCCGTAATTCCTTGCTCGTAGGTTGCTCTGTACGTATGAGCTTACCCAGCAAGTTATCATAGACGTGAATCGAGCCTTTCAATCCCCCAACAGCAACATCGAGGGCCTCTATTCTTCTCCTCCCTCCTTTCGATGGCTTTTCCACCTTCTCAGGGTGTGAGATACGGGCATCGATGCATGTTATCCATTCCGGACACTCAACGATTCGCCACGTGTAAGACAGGTCTTGTAGCATGGATGGATTCGGCTTGGTCGTGTGACCAATAATTAATTGCGACCCCGATGCAGCCACCACGAATCGACCGCCAGCAAGTATTTTCAGTGAAGATAAAGGATCCTGATGTCTGAGAAGCGTTTTGACGTCCGTCTTAGTGGCATTATCTCCGCTTTCTAGACGATGGGCAGAAATGCGCCATTGATCTGCGTCTTTCTTGTCTACAGTGTAGATAAGTTGGTTACTGTGTTCCTCCGCGGTCTGGGTCGATATTGTTAGGAAGTAGATAGAGGACGAAAGTTTCCAGCGTCCAAGCCTTGATCCTCCAGTCCAATCCCAATTCTCGATTTCCCCAGCAATGGTGCATATGTAGACTTGACTGTCTATCGATGACGATAAGGTGAATGCAGAAAGTCTATCAGACTTGTTGGTCATGAGGCGGCGTACGGGTAGAGACGTAGAGGTTGAGTATACCGTAATCGCGGTATCGTACGCAACAAGAAGGTACTTCTCATCTCGTGAGAATATCGGGTCGACATCGAGCATATGTCCTCCCACTGGGTCTGAGGCTTTCCATGTGGGTTTCTCGGTGTGTGTCTCGCCATTAGTAGACTTGTTCTTATTCCTGTTCTTCCGCTTCTGTTTCTTGGGAAGTGGCAATGCTACGATATTGGATTTGCTGACTATTTGTTGGGTTTTCCCTTCCGGCTTGACTGTCTTGAGCTTTTGCCTACTGGAATCTTGCATGACTGTAGCGACAACATCATTGGCCCGGTCATCCGTTTCTCCAGACACTAGATTCCTCTCCTGCTTCTTTTCCTTCTTCTTTCGATTCTGCTGCTTGAGCTCTTGCGAAGCTGCGGAATTGACACTATCATTTGCATTCCCCTCTTTTTCTTCGGATCTTTTTTGTGCCTTCAAGACGTTTTCTTGCGCCTTCCCAAGCCTTCGTTTTTCTTGCCTTGCAAGCTTTCTGTCACGCCCAATGTCGTCCTTAGTCTCTCGTTCCTTTGTGTCATCCTGAAATGGTAGAACTTCTGCTTCCAACTTCGATGGCTCTACAACCTTTTCCCTTGGTTTCTCCAGACTTCGCCGTTTAACCTTCTTAATGTCTCGGCCACGGGCAGCAGAATCATGATCTTTGGTATCGCGCTTTCTCTTGGCCATATTGCAAGCCTTGCTCTACAGAAAGACGTGGCGACGTTTCTCTCCTTCACCTCCACAGTTGTGTACCGAGGACTGCGGTCGAGGGGTCTTCAATATTTCTTGGGCGGTTTCGCTTCCGCGTAGGGCTGCATTAGTGTGGGTTTTCTGGAATGCTTCGATTTCGATATCCATCAAGAACCACCTCAATACCTTCAACCCGTCTTTGTTCCACTGTTGATGAGGTTCAAAGTCGAACAGTGACCATGATCATTCCTGTGCGCTGTTTTTCCTGTGGGAAGGTAGATTGGCGCTCCTGTGCGTATTGAAAAGCCGGTTCCTGACCTTCACCAGGTAATTGGAGACTTGTGGGAAAGCTATCTGAAGATGCTTGATGAAGGCGAAAAAGACGGGTAAAACACGCTTGACCTCCAGAGCGCTCACACTTCTTACTATAAGGTAGCGATGCTATGGACAAGCTTGGGTGCAAACGCTACTGCTGCCGTCGCATGATTATGACACATGTGGACCTGATTGAAAAATTACTCAAGTGAGAACGTTGTGGACCAGTACTGTTTAGCGCTTCCAAGAGCCTAATGAAGCTACAGGTACAACCCTGCCGAAAGAGCGAAAGGGAACCCTCAAGCATGATCCGAGAGAAGAGTCACTATGAAGAGATAATGCCCCAGGAGTTGGAGCATCACACAGCGTCGGAGGAAGGCAATTCATGTGTATAACGCGGTGAGAATGTCCCGTGGAACCAAGCTGGTTTGGGCTGGATGACCCTCGACCTGCGTGGTGGAAGAATTGGAATACAGCATCACTATACCACCTGACCTTCATTGCTAGAGTATCAGACCTGTGCAAGGTACACATTGATACGAGATCAAGTCTTCTACAGAACAAGCTCGGAGTTGACGAAAGTCTTTGTATTGTGTTTTCTGGAAGGATATGTAGCCTAGGTGGATACCTAGGTAAGAAGTCGCAGCAGCGGATGGCACGATTATACCTCCAATGTGTCAACATATTTTTTTGAGAGGGTTATAGATGTAGTAGGAGATGATGAAGAGCAAAGCTCGTAACATGCCCAACTGGTTTGATTGGTCCTGAGAAGATGCCGATCGAGATTTGATCTAAATTTGAACCTCGGCGATTGCGACTGCGTCTCTCAGATATCCTCCATTGTTCATACATATACCCACCCACCCACCTTAGAGACCTCCAATTTCACTCTGCATGGGCAATCATGTTCAACCCGCAGAGATGCTGGGCCTCTGGAAGGCCTCTTGCTGTCAACGCCAAACGATCAATCGCTTCTCCTTCTAGTTTGGTGCACCCTTTCAAAGATGCTGGAGATATATCGAGTGTCTTCCCCTCCCTCAAGCCCGGCACCGTCAGTCCACCTTTGCCAAAGCGGTTTGCAGAATTGAAAGGGCGGCTGATAGAAGGACATGAAGACCGTCTTCGAGACAGCTGGTATCGTCTGTTGGCAGATCTGCGCGATGAGAACGCAGTCATTAAGGTATTGGGGTCCGCAGTGATACCAGAACTCAACTTCTGGGATATGCACGACATAGAGAAGAGGACGAGGTTTCGGGATCAGTTACGCAAGCGGGGCGTAGCTGTGATTAGAGGCGTAGTGACGGAGCAAGAGGCTTTGGGATGGAAGAAGCTGATCCAAAAGTACATTCAAACAAATGCTTCGACAAAAGGTAGGAAACAAGCCCTTTCACTTGTAACAGGCGCCGACCTTCGACTGCTTCTCATCTTAATCTTGGAACGAGGCAAGCTTCGACATGGAGCAAAATCCTCTGACGTCTCTACAATCCCTCAAATGTATTGAATCTCTATACGTCAAGATGTCACCCGTCTCTCTTCAGTATTCATTTCCTTCATATGTACTTGCATGCTCTTTTTGACCCCAATGCCCTTCTTGTTTTGCAAGAGTATGGCTACCCCTGTCTCATTCCTCATAGGTTTTCCGGCAGATGCTCCAGCAGTCTACGAACTCTACTGGTCGCCTTCTCAAATACTCGCACGTGCTCATCCAAACCTTATTAGAACCCAGGCATTCCTCATGTCTCATTGGCATTCTGTGAACAAGTCTGCACGAATCTCTACTTCTCACCCTGTCACCTATGCTGACCGCCTACGTACCCGACAGCCTGGCGATGTCGGGTTCGCCCTTGGGCCACATGTTGATGGCGGAAGCTGCGAGCGGTGGGAAGAGAATGGTTATGGTAGAGGCGGAGTCTATAACGAGATATTCCGCGGTAATTGGGAGGCCTATGACCCATGGGAAAGTAGCTGCCGTTTGCCTGTTGTTTCTGACTTGTACAACGGTGCCGGAGGGTGCTCAATGTTCCGCATGTTTCAAGGATGGCTATCCATGTCTGATACTGGAGCTGGAGAGGGCACGTTGATGGTGAACCCGCTATTGGGGAAGGCTACGGCATACTTCCTCCTTCGACCTTTCTTCCGGCCGAGAAGAAATCACGCAGATATGGGATCAGCGTTTCTCGATGCTATAAATTGGAACCTTGAGAGTGAGACAACGTCAGTGTTGCAGGGTGCTGTTCCTTCCAACTGTCAGGAGCTGAACGACGCACTGCATCCCCATCTTGGACTTGAGAGTACAATGATACATGTCCCGCAAGTTAGACCTGGCGACTATGTAGCTTGGCACTGCGATTGTGAGTTGGGACTGTTTCAATCTCAATCTCTTACAATTCGATACTAATTTTGCATAGCCATTCACGCAGTCGACAAGATTCACGCTGGCAAAGGCGACGCAAGTGTTATGTATATTCCATCGTGTCCTTTGACAGAAGCAAATGCGGAATACCTGAAGCGGCAAAGAGACACATTTTTTGAAGGTATATGTTCTATTCCTCGGCCTTTCACGAGCTATGCTGACGCGCCCTCCAGGAACGCCAGCGCCTGATTTTCCCTCGGGCGTAGGGGAAAGCGAGCATCTAGGGCGCCTTACTCCTGATTTTGTGATGCAGAACATCGACATAGAGGCTCAACGGGCTATGGGTCTCACCAAATACGACACCCATCAAAAGGGTCTGCAAGAAAGGGAGCGTCAAGTGCTACAGCATGCGAATTCAATATTGGGGTTCGCCTAAGCTAGATATTCGAAAGACGACCAGGATTATAGAGTTGACTGCAGCGCTTATTACGGAACGATGGATGAGCTATCCCTATGTCTCCCGTTGATCCGATTTACCTGATCATGCGAGACTAACAAATTCAAGGCTGATATACGTCAAGCCATCGTGAATCTTTTCAGAACGACTGTGCGCATTTGTAAACGAAGATCTCGACCCTTGCCAACTCGTGCTCTTGAGATTTCGTATGTTCATCTCATCTTGCTCGACGACATGTATGATCTGTTCATGGAGGCATTATTCCTGAGGAGGCGCCTAGAGTGTTGGTTTGCAGTCGTAGACTAGTAGCAAGCTTCACCGAGGTCGAACAACAGGATCGGCGAGCGCTACAGCACATGTCAACCTTATTCCCTGAAAACTCAAACAAAGTAACCTGGATGTGAGCTATACCGATCCATCCTATACCGATCTATTCTATACATCACAACCCCCTAGCCAAACACTGAAAACATTTGCGTCCTGGAGCGCGAAGCAATTGCCCGCTTTGACATTGCGGGCCTGTGTAGATGCAGCGGTAGTAGAAGCCATCGGCGTAAGTGTTTGTGAGGGCTGGGGTTGTGGAGGTGTACATCGTTATTGGGTTGTGGGTTGTGGGTGTGGCAGTCTGGTGGTTGGATCTGGTGGGGATCACAGATGGTGATTGAGGTGATTGAGAGCATGCTGCACCTAGTGTTGTGCTTACTTGTTTGGGTTAAGCGATGGTCTCGTTCAGGAAGGTCGATATTTTACGCTATGGTTCTATGATTAAGTGGGATGATACTACGGCACGAGGTCATGTTTCAGGGAGTATAGATAGTAGTATCATATAGCTTTTGCTTGAACGACTTCTAGCTTTGAGATATGTGTCTGGAAAGCTACCAAAGCACTTTTGCTGATACGTCAAAACCAACCTCGATTCGGTCTGTAACATGGTATTTCCAAACGCCTGAATGCCAGTCGAGGCCTACCCCTCGTAAGCCGTATGCAAAGTATGCTATGTCCGTCCAGCCCACGCCCTTAGCCATAGCCTGGCAAAACCTTTTCCACGGGAAAAAAGAATCTTCGTGATGTCATATTACAACAGTATAAAGGAGTAACGTATTGAGCTTATTTGGAAAATAAAAGCGAGTAAAGACCTCCCCATTGTCATTATTACATCCTCTCATTCTTCAATGGTGTCGTTCGTGAAGATAAACGACGGTAGTCCACCCTTGGCAGCATGTCGTCGTCATGGCGTGCTCGCACCAGGGACACTTCACCGCAGTCTCCAATCTTGCCCCAGCTACCTTGCCCTTCTCCGCTTTATGCAGCTCTAGCGGCAGTGCCATGGCTTCGTAAAGCTTGCTGGGTAGATCGTGCCAGAACTTGCACTTACAGCAGATAACAAAGAGCTTGGCAACGGGCTTTGCACCCATGCCATCAGCTAGGCTGCCTTTGCCGAAAGCCACAGTGCCCACATCGGTTGAGGATCGATTGAATCGATTGCCAGCCGGGACAGGGAATTGTGAAGGAGGGCGGAGTGGGGAGCGAGGAATGAGCTTGAGGTCTGGTGCGTGGGGTGGTTCGTAGGGTAAGGGAATGTTGGGCTCCCGGAACTGGGAGATGGATACCGCATTGGAGTCGGCAGGCGCAGGGCGTGTAGGCGATTGACGCTCCCTTTTGACTAGGGGCTGATGCTTCAACGGGGGCAAGAAATCAAGGGCGGGAAGACAATCAGTTGCGGTTGTCTTTGTCTGTAGTTGGGGGTTTGATCGGGGGTGTTTGATTGATGTTTTGCGTATTAGTCCTTCTCCAGTCTCACTTTCCACAATGATTTCATGCGCTTGTTTCTTAATTGCTGTGTTCTCGAAACCATCACCACCCGAGGTTGTTAAATCGCCCGTCGTTTGTACATAAGACTTGGTGTCTGCAATAGACTTGACATCAGGCTCGGGTTCTGCGACGGCGCTGGATTGTGGACGATGAGATTTCTGAGTCTTGGCCTCAGATTTTGCATGCTTGCTTCCAATGCTCGACTGATCCTTTGCAGGTGTGGCCTGTACAGCAGAATTTGTCGCCTTGTTTGATACGGGCTCAGTCGACCTAGGCAGTGGTAAGGCGGTAAGATCGTTGAGTACCGTAGACGAAGACGTTCGGGTTCTGCTATGAGTTTGTGTAAGCGTAGTATCTGACAAAGCTTCTTTGCTTTTTGAGCTTGAGGATGTTCTCCTCTCTCTATTTGCGAAAGGGGGCTTCGGCTCTTTAAACATCCGCTCAATCTTCGACCGCTTCGCAACAGGCTCTTCTGTTGGCTGGGTATTCAATGGGCTGTTCTGGTTGGCTTCAACATGATTTTCGGCACCATAGGGGACCGAGGTAAGTGCTGGAGCCTGTTTCGTCCGTCGGCGGAAGCCAAGAATCTTGTCTGATTTGAAGCCTGCAGAGACTTGCGGCTTGCTCGATGGTGCCGACTTCTGGGGGCTCTGGAGTGACGCTTGCGCTGTTTCTTTATGCGGTTCCTCCGGAGGTGGTTGATCCAGAGTCGTGCTTTGCGAAAGCGGAGCATGTTCAATGGGCATAGGCTTCGCTCGAGCGGACGCAACATGTGGGGACTTGCTCCGATGCCTCTGTTTGGTATATACAGAGGAGATGCTCGAATCTTTGCGATGTGATTTCTTGGCATTAGGAAGTTGAGTAACTTCGACAGGCGTGGTAGACCCAGGGCCTTGATCTTTTTCTGTCGCCATACTTGAGCCATGGTCCACGACTGCCTCGTGGTCCGCAGCCAATTCATTTGAAAGTTCTGTCGCATTCTTGATTGCTTGCTGGTCTTCAAACCCTGCTATAGACTGCTGCTGCTGGTACATTCGCTGCTTGTGGACGTAGTCATGGGCGGGCCGCGTCTGCGCGTGAGGTACCACTCCTGGGGACGGTAGGTCAACTGTTCCGACTAAATTAGGGGATGATTTTCCAGAAGGAGGCCTAGTAGATTTGACTACTTTCATGCTCTCAGGACTGTCACTCCTAGCTTTTGGTGTACGTGGTGGACTTCTATTGGGAAGCGACTTATATGGCACGCTGATAAAGCTGGGTTCAGTGGCACTTCTGCTAAGGGTTGGAGCCCCTGGTAATGCAACCGATGGGGCTTGACCCGTCAAATGGTGCTTTGCCTTCGGAGGATCTATGTTCTCGGGCGCGGTCACAGTTTCAGACGACTCCAAGCGATAAGCAAAAGCAATGAAATCTTTCTCATATGTTTCTTCACTTCCAGGTGAGGCTGAATTGTGTCCATCGTTCGAATTTTTCCGAGAAGATGACCACCTAAAGCTAGGAAGCTTTGGGGCAGAAGGGCTCACTATCGGGTGCCAATGCTCTGAAGCACCAGCAGTAGCGGGCGCGGATTCGATGCTTGTCGCCGGAGCTGATAGGGAGCGTTTCGACTTTATGGAGCCGAAAGATATGCCCGACAGTCTCTTCTCTTCCCGAGACGATCTTCTTGTGTTCTCGCCCGATGATGGCTGTGAAGACAGGATAGACATCCACGAACCCCTCCTCAATGCTGTTGGCATCTTTTGAGTCTCCATCGCAGCGGGCGGCGGCTTCTTGCTCAAGCGTTTTCCTGCCCTAAGATCAGCGCTCTTTTGGAGTTCCTCATCGTATTTGAGCTTCTTCTCGCGCTCTTTCTGTTCTTTTTCTGCCCTTCGCCTCTCCTTCTTCCTAGCTTTCTCCCCATGATCAGACCAGCTCGGAGATACACATATCTCCTGTGTTTTCCTCTCTTCTCGGCTGATGTCGGTGCTGATCTTCAACACCGTCGGCTTCTCGGCAGGCTTATGCATCCCACAGGATTGCTCTCTGGAGGCTAAGTTGGGTGATGTTTGAGAGCGTGGCAGTTGAGGGGGGCGAAGAGGTGATTGAGGAGTTGCCAAAGGAGATCTTGGAGATTTTGTAGTTGAAAGTGATGCCCGTGGGGTTGATCCACTGAAATAGTCGGCTTTGGGTGAGACAGGAATTGTAGGGCTTGCTGATGAGGCTCGTTGTTGCTGAAACCGAGTTAGTACGATTGATGATGCCAGCAAACGCGAATTGGGCGCTACTGGTTTGAAGGTAAATAGTTTGATTTGTAGGGGATCCTGAGCTGACCTTGCTCTGCTTCTCCATCTGAAGCATGCGGGAGAGTATGTCCTTTCCGGACGACACACGTTGAGCTGGACGTTTGGGCTGTTGCATTGTAGCGACCTCAAAGATTGTTGATCCACAAATAGTAGGAGATGGCGAAAGATCTGAGGCGTCTAGAGTGTGACAGAGAGCGACTGTAACAGATTGGTGAAAGGGTGTAACTCTGATGTTGGGACGTCGAGATGGATAATTGACTGTATTGACCAACTTTCGAGGTATCAAGCCATGGAGTCGAACTTCTATGGGAGTGTTCCGAAAGCCTGTCCTGAAAGCCTTTGTTTATATTAGACCTCGTTCGCTAGCATAGCGAGGCTTTGGATTCGCTCAAGAGTGTCAATCTGCCGATTCTCAAGTTGCAAGTCACAGTTGATATGGTCCAAGTAACGAGTGTAAAGAAAGGAAAAAGGAGAGAGCTGGCTTTGGAGTGTCCGCGCATTCTCCAGTCGAGAAATGCGCGACCTTACATCTGCGATGTGCCTGTATCTGACCAAAGAGGCAATGATAAGCGGACTGGCGGGGTTAGAATACGATGCTTCTCTAAATTTGGAATACAGCGCTTTCTGTTTTCGCTCTTTGTGGTCATCTACAGCAAGTTGGATGCTATTGTAAATTGTGCCAATAGGTATGAACAGCGCATCGTCCGCTCATTTCAGATCAAGCCATTGCTGGCTTGGCAGTAATTGTCGACGATGAGCAGATCACTGACTCAGCCGCTCAGCCTTATCCGACCTTCTCTTTCTTAGGAGGCTCAACAACTGGTCAAATTGCACCGCAAACATGAAGAGTTGAGCCAGCAAATCATATACGGTCCTGTTCTCCAACTTCCAGGGAGCCATGCAGGCTGCTCGCTGAGGAACTCAGATCGTGGTATCGACAAACATACTGCAAAAGCCAACCAGACAAGATAACCCCAGTCCTACCACCATCGACGCTGCCTTGCAAGCCTTCAAACGGCCGCTCAGAAACCTTCTATCGTCGCTGACGTCAAAGCCGAGTCAACAGCTGCCCTTCGAAAGCCTGGAGTTCTCCCAAGACAAACTGAAGATTGCATGATTGCTGTATTAAGAGTTAGCTATCAACAGTGGCCACCATTCAAACTCATACATACTATTCAAGAACTTATCGACATCAACAAATTTCTTCACCTTCGTATGTAAAGTCGGCATGATGTCTGGAAACGTGTTGAAATCAGGCAGATGAGGAGGAAAGGCTTTCGCGGTCGAGGAAACGCTCTCGTCGAATGAGAAGTCCATGTCAAGGTCCTGTATCTCTGGCATATTGGCAATCTCCTCACTCCAATGATAGTCAGTGCCTTGAAGGAATGGATCATCCGACCAATTCGTTTCTGGGTTTTGTGGGCTACGTGGGCCTCCAGTACTATTCTGCGAAGAAGCAGCAGGAGAGCTCGTCAAATCTTGTGTGTCATTGAAGCCGGGCAGCGATTCGCTAGTTTCACTGAGCTCTACTAAGGATGACTGAGCGTCCAGGTAGACTCCCTTGCTCTGCAGATACTGCTCGACATCGTTTGAATCGAACCACTCGCCGTCGAGACCCACCCGCTCCACAATCTGCTCAATCATCATGGCGTCCGGCACTGGTGTTTCGGGCTGTGAGGGACGCAGTGGCCCATTTGGCGCTCCGTTTGCCCACCATTTTGGAGGTGCACCGCCTGTATCTATACCGACACGTGGGTAATGCATGCCAGCTCCACCGAGATGCAGCGCTGGAACTTCCCAGAGCTCAAGATTTTGCTTGGCCGTCCTTTCCATTAAGCCCTTGATGTGATCTATGATGCGAGCTGAATTAGTGAAACACCAACTGAACTTACACAGACGTTTCAGGTCCTCCGGCCTCGAATTAGGATCCGTCATGAGCCTGTATCCTGTCTCAAACGCGGTCCGCAGAAGTCTGCGGGCAAAGGAAGCCTCTTGAAAGCTGTAGCTCGTTGGTAACGGCAAGGTCACAATATCGTGCAGTGTCCTCCCTGCTGGAGCGGGAGTGTCAGGCGGGAGTTTCCTCACCAATTGCGCACCACCAAACGGCAAAACATCGTGAATAGCGTTATCCTGCCGGACTGGAGCACTGTATTGCAAGACATCATTGGCGTCGAAATATGGTATGGCATTGCTGCCCGGCGTTGCGTAATGCTGCAGTTGTCCAACGGTATCGCTTGGAAATTCATCTATGGTTGGCACCTCAATTTGAAATTGCTGCATTGCTTCAGTCGCAGTCCAATCCCACAAAGGCAAACTTTCCAATGGCGCTTGCGAAGCCAAAGCGTGTCGGGCAATCTCACCGTCATCGTCGTCAGCCTCTTCATCTAAAGTGGTTTGATACCCAAGCATTGGCACATGATCCGATCCGGTACTGACCACCGTCCGACGATTGTTCAGCTGTGTTCGCTCATGGCCCTTCGCTACTTCTGCTGATAAAACGGGATCAAGCTCGTCGTCGTCCGCATCTGACTCGCGAACACTGTTCTTGGCAAGATCTGCAAGGTGTTCTGCTGTCGATTCTAGATGTTTTGCGAGCGCGCCACTCCCGTCCTGAATGCCCGACGCTATTGCTCTGTCTTTAAAGGCTAGGAATGTCTTGTGCATGTCCTCGATGGTCTTCTCTAATAATGACACTCGATTGTTCAATCCTAAGATTGTCGTCTCTTTGCGTTGGCGGTAGGCTCGCTGTGCAAGTCTAATCTGAGTTCTACGACGCTGTTCACGATCAGTCTCTGACTTTAGCTCTTCTTAGTGAATATTGCGCCTGACACACAGTAAACAGGAGCCGAAACCCTTCGAGAACACAATAATGCATACGATGGATCCAGAGAAATAGGTGTCAAAGAACCAAACCAAGGAACCATCGTCGCAGCGTCTGGTCATCATACGGACAACAATGGATTATGGACCAAGGACTGGGACAGGTGTAAGGTTAAGTCGCAATCATCGTGAGGAAAAGGAGCATATCCACGATCAGAGGGCAGATTGCAATGTGGGAGAACGTACTTCGGCAGCAGTCTGGTCGCCGTTGTCCAAACGGGGTCGCCCCCTTTGACGATTGCTGTTGTCATCGGCAACCGCACCCTTCGGCGCATCTTTCTTGGAGGTTCGCCGAGTCCTCATATTGGATGCTGGTGGGCTTGGTGTACGAGGCTTGCTGGCTAAGAAGCCCATGTACAGCTGAGTACTCTCCCTTTCTCCTCGATCCGAATTCGTGTGTTCGTAAGCCCTTTCTTGATAATTCTCTGCCGATAAAATATTTGGATCCATTGGATCTCGTGAGTGGCAGGGCTGGTAGTTGGCAGGCACCGAGAAAGGCGAAATTGGATCGGTGTAGTCTATCCCACCAGAATACTCAATCCCCCCACCAAGCTGCCCAGAACTTCCACTTTGTTGATTTCTGTACTCTTGATAATTGTACTGAGGTTGAGTAAAATATGAATCGTCGAGGAAGCCGAAGGGACTCGATTGATAATAAGCTTCGTCTGGACTCTGTGCTGACTGGGCCTTGTCCATTGTTAATGCACCCCGATTACCAATATCTTTTCTGTTCTCCTCAGCATTGTCCAATCATATCCAACCAAGACATACACTTATTCTTGGCAAGGGACCAATTTGCGCTAACCTGTTTGGTAAGTTCAACGTTGACAGATAATGATGAGCAAAGCAAGGCATAAAGAGTGTAAGGAAAATCCGAGGCTGCGAGACCATCTTTAATAGGTAAGTAGAGAATAGAGGCTCCGGCAGCACATTCATTGGGGCTGATACTTGCCTGTGCGGATGAAGCGTCCATCTTTGTCCAGTTCACCGTAATCGCAGGATGCCATCAACTACATCGACCAGTTGAAATGCGTTATGAGGCTTCCATACGGGTTGAAAGCAATCTCATGGCCCTGATCGGCAGCTCGACATGCCATACGTACATTAGCGTCAAGGGTAGTCATCCGTCAGACCTTACCGCCTCTGTAGAGGCAGCTTACTCGCCTACTATGGTAAATCTACCACAACCTCTGTGACAGACCCTGCATTACTTCTGAGAGGTCGCTCCAACTCTCAGGTTACTGACAGATCGGTCATGCAGCCGGATGCTATTAGCTCGGAGCTAAATGATCACCGGATATTCACCAGCTCGCACTGGTGCTATACAATGATGCTATCAGCTACTGAGACCGGAGATGGGTGCGAGATCTTAGGACTTGAGTTTGCCGTCTGACTAAGAAGGTAAAGATCTACGTCAATATTACCGGACCAGATATCAGCAATTCACATGTTATATCCGCGTCCTGTCCGGTTGCTTCTACCTAGATTCCGTCCGAGATCTCCTCTTGGACCGCTCGCCGAAGTTTGTAGCCAGATACACACTCCCATAAGAACCGAAGTCGCATGTATCTCATAAACTTTATCAAGACAGTCACGACACGTGAGACGGTCCAAGGTTCTCTGAATGGAATTGCTCTTGCAAAATGCGTTCGGGATTGCTATCCAAGGAAATTCTCAAATTTCCGGCAGGCATCTACTTTCATCCTAGCTCACTCCAACCCGACAATCATACGCCACGCATTCGCCATGATCTCCTTCTTGGAGAACAAAGTTTGACAGATTCTGTTTATCCTTCAGGCTTCTCACAGCCCGTCCTTCGGGGACTGCGAATCAGCGAGGCCTCGAAGCGAATCACCGCACTGCTCGTGCAGGGGAAACAGCTTTCCGGAAGGCATCGGCGAGGACATCAAGTCTAAGAATGGTCGATAGTTGCAGATACCCTGGCTTAGTGTCCTCACTTGCATCTTTGTCAATCTCTGTCTTCCGCGTCAAGGGGATCGACCACAATCTGGCCAACCTTAGCTCGCTCCAGACCAATCATCCTAGACCGCACGGCGCCATCTAAGTCTCTTTGCGTTCGCAAATCCCCAGGGGCCAGTGCTCTCTTGCCCAATTGGACGTTCTTGACTCTTACGGGAAGGTCATAATGAAGTTACCGGGCTTCTCGAAACAAGTGGCATGCAGCACAATGCAAGCTTGAATTAGAGGAGGTCCCTTGGTCTCTAGCTTGTCCTAAGATTCTTCATGCGATGTTTCTCCACTTCTTTGCCTTAAAACACTCAGCTGACACGAAATTGCAGGTTCAGCCGTGATCAACATGGGGCGGTCAGCACCTTTTTACACTGTCAATGGTAGCGCCTAGATCCAGAGCCAAGCTAACATGTGATAAGAGGACATCTTATCACTTAAGACCGTTTTGATTCTAGCTGGCGAATCAGTGTATGCAACTCGCGATTTCGAGAAGACCGGTGCGATTGTAGTCGAGCAGAAAAGCTGGACCCAGTCAAACGGCGAGGCGTCTTTGGAGGATTTCCGAGCGCTTTTTGCACGATACGTCAGACATGCTATCCATGACCAGCCTATCTCGCTACTAGCTGAGGACCGAGACGAGCCATTTAAGCTTGCAGATGGCAAAGGAATCTTGTGGATGAGCAACAATCTGCGAATAACATCTCCGCTTTAATCCGATCTGAAATGACTCAGTCACTCTCTCGCAACTGCTTGCTCCGAATGATGTAGAATTGTATGGTGCAAAATACTAAAGCCATGGTGTGGCGAAATCGATTTCAAATTGGACTGCTCGGTAATCTTTCTTGGAATCAAAAGGGGCAAACGTCAGCCCTTCGCCAAGAGCTGTAGGAGAAGGGTTTAAAGTACCTCAGGTACTTCTCGGACCATCCGAGCTTCTCGAGCCTAAACTCCGGGGCCCCCTTTCAGGGTACTCTAGGGCCAACCATCAAGCGCCTGTAAATTATTCTTGAGGCGGATTTTGAAAGAGCCTTTGCTACGAGAGACGACCAATTCTATGAGCGCTACAAGCCTGTGCGCGGAAGCATATTATCACATCCCAAGGCCAACGAGCTATTAGGACTGGACGAGATGTCCGTAAACCCTTCTATGACAAATGATGACAAGAACTTGAGGGATATTACTACAGTAGATGCCACGACAGGCAGTCACCTTCAGTAGCGTGACTGTCAATGCGCGCCATGGTCAGACGGCAAAAGCGTCCGCGTCGTCACGTTATTTCGAATTGGATATACTATTTCGAAACATTACATTCTCGTCGTTGGAGATCAAGGTTTATCATTGAAATCGAAGCATCGGACGCCAGTGGAGCAAGGAAGAGAATACTGTTAATCAGTATCGGTGGACGGTTCGATTTCGCTATCTGATGACCAAATCTGGGTCGGCCTGTAATATTTATATCCTCCATCCTCGATCGGCATTCACTGGACATAACATATCCAGAGCTTGGTATTCCCCAAATGGAAACGTTGAATTTTGGCATGAGTGCTCGCAGCTATTCTGGAGATCCTATTGAACTGGTTACACAGGCCAAGGGGATTCAGCTCCAATTCTGCTCTGGCTAGGTATCAGTACCCCAAACCCTCCCCATTAAACGCAAAGAATTAACAACCTGGAACCTTTCGCGAGCACGACATGATCCAGGATGCATGGAAACCCGAGGACATGGAATGCATCCTCCCGGAAATTACAAGGCCAGCGAGTCACGTCACACGTGCGAGAGAAGCTTTTGTGCGAGCCCATCCAGAAGTCAGGCGTGAGCTATCTTGTTTCTATTATATTTCGGCGTTTGAATTGACGAGTCTAGGGCTGCGTTCGTGAAGGACTGGCTCGTCGAGAACGTTGCATTGACGCCAGACTGTGCAGGCCGTAAGCAGTTGTTGCTACATCGTCCATTCGTCTCATGCTCCAGCAGATCATCAGCATTGCACACCCTGTACATATTCAACACTTCGGTCGAAAAGCTTGCCTCGGCGGTGCTAGAGGCTCTTGAGGCCATAGCCGACATAACTACATACGTTCTCATTGGAGGCTTCAAGGCACAGCTGGGTCACGTTCGTACGAGAGGATGGGGAAAGAAAGCATTCGCGGGACGACTCACACAGAGTTCAACTGTCAAGATGAAACATTTTGCTAGATCTTTATATGGTAAAACATCCATTCGAGACGTGGCAAGACATCTGCGCCTGAAACACTGCACTCTCGCACCTCACAATCTCGTCGGTCAATCCCTTCGGCCTATGATCATCGCCCCTAGCAATCCGCCCACCAAAACCCTGCTTCACCATTGAGCGTGTGCACGTCGGATAAGATTGCTTAACAAAGCCACTCAGGATAAAACCCCCACGGATCCATAGGATAGCCACATGTGAATGCTGGAGAAATAGCACTACACTATAATATCAATATACATAACGCTACTTCAGCTTATGAGGTCTTTCATGAGGCACTCGAATGGGAATAGAATGTTGTTGATTTCGTAGTATGAATAAGAATGAACAATGCTGTTTTGGGTACGCGGAGTGGAGCCAGCGAACCAGCCTTTGTGGGTGCCAAGCCCGGAAGGTCGCAATGCCCCAAGCCCAATCAGGCCGTTCCTCGGCGTGTGCATGCTGGAACGGTGACAAGCTCTGCCCTAAAGTCAAGAGCTTCATGATTATCCGCGCAGGATGGCTGACGACGTGTGGCCGTCCTACTTTATTACTTCATGGGAATGGGGTGCTGAGTGACCTTGCCAAGCATTCTCGATCAATCTGCACACTCAGGCTAATCCACCATGCCTCCCGCCATTCCACCCCGCCCAACAAACCCCCTCAAACCACGCGTGATCCTCTACCACCAAACCCACTACAAGCACAACACAGAATTCGTCTCCCTCCTTCCCCTGATTACCGAAGCCACCTCGGATGAAATCCCACTCACCCACCTCATCATCGCCGCCATCCACCTCAACGAACCCCCCGGCAATATCACCCTCAATGATGATCCGCCTTCACACCCACAACATACCCCGCTGTGGGAAGAGGTTGCCATCCTGCAGGATATCGGGGTGAAAGCCCTTGGTATGCTGGGTGGTGCTGCAAGAGGTAGTTTTGAACGTCTAGACAAGGGCGATGCCGAATTCGAGGCTTATTACGTGCCGTTGAGGGATATGGTGCGGCAGTACAGCTTTGACGGATTAGACTTGGATGTCGAGGAGGAGATGACGCTTGGAGGCATCATAAGGCTTATTGATCGTCTCAAAGCGGATTTCGGCCAGGCATTCATCATTACGTTGGCGCCTGTCGCTACGGCATTGCAGGGACGACCACATCTGAGTGGCTTTGATTATGAGGCGCTGGAGGTCATGCGGGGGAGCAGTATTGCATGGTACCATGCGCAGTTCTACAATAATTGGGGCAGGTTGGAGAGTTTTGTTGATTATGATGCTATATTGAGGCAGGGGTGGAGACCGGAGAAGGTGGTTGTGGGCGTGCTGACGAATCCGGGGCTGGGGCATGGGTATATTGAATTTGAGGATTTGAGGAGGACGGTGAGCGCGATGGCGCAGTTCTATCCTGGATTCGCAGGCGTGATGGGGTGGGAGTATTTCAACTCGAGACCTGGAGATGAGGGGGCGCCGTGGCAGTGGGCTGGGGAGCTTATGAAGTGCGTGAGGGATTGCTGAGAAGGAAATGGTAGCTGCAGGAAGGTCGACGTCTCTGAGAAAGCCGGGACTGGTGGCATAAGTTTTGCTTGCAGAAGCAGCTCAGGCAGTTGAAAACTAGGAAGACCTCGTCAAGCGCCGAGGGAGAGGAGCAACCTGCAGGACTTCAGTCGTGTTCGGAGTATTCATCTGGAAAGGGGTCCGGAAGGAAGGAGTTCGAAGATATACTGGTATGTCGCATGCAGCAAACGCTGGGCCTCCCCAGGTTTCACCGAGCGTCGAGCGATATGCAGGGTGACCAAAAAAATAATCGTAATCGATTATTTAATCGATTACGATTTCACTCCTAGATGACTAAGCATAATCGATTATAATTATCTAATTTCCAAATAATTGATTATAATCGATTATTAATCGATTAATTGTACTAATAG
>JAABUK010001236.1_pt1 | contig 49537 bp, 70 predicted proteins | sample 5559141 | NCBI WGS metagenome assembly JAABUK01 (sample SAMN10711869, study PRJNA513367) | rock metagenome | isolation source: Antarctica rocks | place: Antarctica: Victoria Land, Pudding Butte nord | collected 2016-01-03 | reverse complement strand
GCCATAATCGCGGTACGCGCTTTAGGAGATGAGTCATTAGGGTTTGAGCGATTAGGCCATTGTGGCGACGGGTTGGTCATGTGATTGCACAAAGGTGGTCATCGCTTCTTCGCCGTTTTGCAGCTGCACCCAGCGGCATGCGGGGGTGATCGACGCCCGCAATTGCAGCAAAGGCTGCAAATGACTGTTTGCAGCACACGGACAAGTGTACGTTCACCGTAGCATGTGGCACGCTGTAGCACAGCTGCTGGCATGCGTGACTGTGCTGGCATCGGGCATAGCGCGAGCCGATCCGTTGCCGGTCAGCTCGAATTTTCTTCACACGCACTGTGATGGGCATCGTAGAGTTTACGCGCCCTTGATCACAAACCAGCTGAGCCCGTACAGAGCAGGCGAAGGACTCAGCGTCGACGAGATCTTGCAGCTTGAAGGCGCTGCAGATCCTCGGGCTCTTATTGTCAACGGCGTAGCTATGACAAAGGACACACCCGCCATAAACATGGCGGCATACTGGATACCCTTGCTTAAGAAGCTCACTAGCAAGGTGATCTTGCCAGATTTAGTCCTCGCCACAGACATATGGGACCAGCCAGAAGACGACACTGTTCGTCAAGGAGGCCCCTGGTTTGGGTACTGCAACATCATGTTTCAGACTACAAATCTCATGCTTCCAGCTGGGCCTGGTGTTACATCACATTTGCGCTGTGGGAAAAATTGTGAGGCCTTCACAAACTTAGACAAGCGAGAGTCAAAAGCTATTTTTCTGGGCAGCTCTACAGGATGGTGGGTTGGCAGAAGAAGGGCAGCAGTTCTTGCTGGCATACTTCACAATGATACAATATATAGTGGATATACTCAGATGATTGATTTGCCCCCTGATGGTCTTCCAGCAAAAGATGAGGCTCTTGCACAAACAAAACCAAAGATGGAACTAGCTGATCAAATCAAGAAGTACAAGTACATTATCAACGCAGATGGGCATTGTGCAGCACTGCGCATGCGGAACCTTCTTGCGTCAGACTCGGCTGTTCTGTGGGTTGAAACAAATCAGATAGAATGGTTCTACCCTTTATTGCAACCTTTTGTTCATTATATACCAGTGAGATACCTGGATTATGAAGCTGATGATCCACTGCATGATGTGATCACCAAAATTGAGTGGGCCGAACGCAATCCCAGGAAGGTGCAAGCTATAGTTAGAAACGCAAACAAGTTTGCCACAAGTCATCTGTCAGATCATGCCATCACATGTTATTCTGTACAGCTGCTAGATGAGTATGCTAGGCTTTTTCACGATCCTCACAAACTGCAGGCAGTTGCCCAGAAAGGGGAGTTTAGCATGAAGCATGCAGGTGTATAGATATGACTAGCCCACTGCAACAATTTTGAGGGCATATGCCATGAATGGTAGCATTTACATGTGCTGTGCTCCTTTGACGAACTGCAGTGCTCAGCTTTTGCTATATACTGATTTGTCAGTATTTGTTGCCTGTACAGGTCAGGTGCTGCCTTTGCCGTCGCAGCAGCCCAAATTGCAGGTTGTGACTCTGTACAAACTGGTTGTTCAGTTGCTTTTCAATTTTGAGGCTACAATGTCCCAAGCAGTTCCTCACTGTTTGGCTTGTGGATCTGTGACGATTAGTCACGATTTGAAATCTTGCACACCTAGCTAGGTCTAACCTCTACAGACTTGCACCTTCATGTAAACTTGACTGCTGTATGCTGTTGATCTTGCACGTCTTGCCTGCGTTGCTGTCACACTTGAAGCTGTGAAAGTTGCACTTCTATGTCTACCTATCTGTTTAGCTGCAGCTGCTTTAGAGGCATTGCAAACTGAAGTCGATTCATGGCTGGTGGTACCACCGGTGGGCCATGTCTGGCTGCATTCGCTTGATCTTGACTGCATTTGCTGAAGCAGTCAGGTGATTATCAGAGGGGCTACTGTATAGGTCTACACACATGTACCCAGCAACACACATGTGCATACTTGTACCCAGGAGCAACATATCTACATACAACACCTGCCGTCTGCTGGCTGCTAGCGCTAGACATATAACTCCTTCAACGTGTACCATGTCGCCTCAATGAATGATATACACCGAGCTCAGAAACGCTGTTGCAGCAGAATCACTTGTAGTACGTCATGCTTGCAGCAGTCCTCTGCAGCTATATGATGCACAATGCAGAAAGTGTTGCTGGTGCTGATACTGTGCATGCACTGCTGTGATAGTCTCGTAATAGCAGACATACAACTACTGAACATCATGTTGATTACAGACACTGAGATTCAATCAAATGAGACTTCAAGCTATCTTATACTGTGATGCAAGCTTAGCTACTGCTTTAATATATATAAGTGCCTTGCTGACTACTGACTCTGATCCATGTTCCAGATAAGATTAAGATTATGCTGTAATTGATCCATTACGTGATCTGTCACGTGGTCTGCAGGTGCTGTGGAAGCTTCTGTAAACCCTGTAGGTTTCAGATATTCATGTTAGTCATATCATCAGAACCCTACCATTTTTCAGATTCCAGGGTTGCAGGTAGGGTTGAGAGCGAGCATAACTCAGTGATTTTACTCAAGACTCACACAAAGCTGAGTAAGACTCAAGTTCCAAACTCAAAGATTATATAGATAATGTACAGCTTACAGTACTATATATTCTTAACATTTTTCAGAAGAACTATTGAACCCAAGAACCATGTAAGCCTTAATCTCAAAGATAGAGATTTTACAGTAATATTAATATGGAGTTAGGGTCAGGGACTACTGGTGAATCAGTGCTGCAGATAAATCCTAGAGAGTCAACACTATAATAATCACCACCCTCCCTCCTCCTGCTTGGCTTTTCCCACCGTTTCGGTTCCCCAGAGGGCGGCCGCGAGCTGTGAAAGGCTCCCATACAGATCTCTAGAGGAATGCATTGATTTTACAGTAATTACGGTCTGTAACAGATGGCTTACAGAGTCTAGAAGCTTCTGCATGCAGAGGGATGCAATGTTTTGTCATGCTTTCGTGCAGAGTGCAGAGCGCGATTGGTCAGTGTTTTGTCTGCTTTTTGGATTACAGGAGACTAGAACTGGATGACCTCATGACGCATGGCTTTGAGCGTGCTCCGCCGACACATAATGTGGCAGTAGGGCCTATAATAATGTTTGCCCTGACTTTCAAAGCAAGGAATTCTGTAAACAGGGTCCCTGGTGCAGACTTTATTGTCCAAAGTTCTGTTTTGAGCAATTAAAAACAGGGTCTTTCGCTTAAGTTGCTTGTATCTGAACAGCCTCAGTCTCACTATTCCAAACAGGCGGGTTGCAGGTCCACTGCACAGCTTTAGTGAGCGGCGAGTGACTCGTGGCATTGAGCTCCCTGATCTTTTGTCCCAGCCGCTATTTCAGCTCAAACAAGCTGAAATCAAACATTTCCTGTACCACCTCCCCATTTAAATAGACGAAATTTCAAATTTAATGCCTTGTATTTATTCATCATGAAGTTGTACCACATCTGACAATCAACATGCCTGATCATGCTCCCAGTCTGCGTGCTTTGCCTGCGTATGGGCGCGTCCAATACCCTGAGTTCTTCCTGCTCTTGGTTCCTGGTTTGTGCTTGTGGTACCTCACACCATGGACAGAATATGACTTGGTGTGCTTGGTGCTCTCCTGCCCTTCTTCTTGTGCCGGATGGGCATCAGACCTTTGCTGCCTTTTGCCTTGTAGCCGCGCATTTTTGGGATGGGGTTGCTTGGTGGTGTTGTTGTGGTGTAGTTAATAGCACCCGCCGATGATGCAGATGCACCTGTGAGGCTGTTGGTGGTGTTTTTGTAGATGCCTTGAGCCTTTTGTGAGAGCACGTCTAGCTTAAATGTGGCCCTTTTAGATGCACGTAACCTGACCATTACTGTTACACGTAAATTCAATCTTCAAATGAATAGTCGGCCACTTCAGCAACGTCACTGCCTGCCTCAACAACCTTGAATGCGCTCTACCTTAACAATTAACTTGCATTTTGTTTCAGCCTGGAAATACAGAGAACTGATGCTGAGCAACACCTTCAACTTGCTGCTTGCAGGCACTGCCTCTGCGAGATTGGCCAGAATCCCTGGTGACTTGATCATCGTGTGACCTATGTTGTCCTCTACAATGGTGCTAGGCATGACCTTGCCTCCAGCCAAAGATCTGCCATAGGCCTAGCCTACTCTTACTCAATAAGGATCTATCTGCTGAACCCAGAGCATAATGACTGCAGGTCTAGACTGCAGATCTGCAGGTCTAGACTGCAGAGCTGCAATAGCAAGCAGACACCAGGTTAAGGGTGTCACCTCACAGCTGCATGTCAAGCTGCACTTTATTGTGGCTCATGGTTGAAAGACCAAACAGAATGCAAGTACCTCTGCTAGATACATGACATACTGTTGTGCACCATTGAAATCTTTTAGTACAGTTGTGAAATCTTGTAGTACAGTTGTACACCTAACAGTCTGCAAACAGACAGGTAGCCGTTGCCTGCGGCTATGTACACAATGGAGCTCAAGCTAGCTGCGGAACACCTTGAAATTAGCTGAACATCACATGTAGCGCTGGCAGACGGCTGGAAGTTTGTCATGCTGATGTTATGTCAGGCATATGCAAAGTGGCTGACGCAGTCTAATGCTGCTCATCACGCCACCTTGAAAGCCAGCTGACTCTTAAAGTATGGAGATGAGAAGGCCTCATTCATGATAACTATGATGAACAAGTGATCAGTACACCTGCAGCCAAATCAACGTTTCAAGGAAAGGCTTCCAAAAGTCTATGCTCAATACTATGCCTCAAAACGCTGCAATCTATGTGCAAGTCAAACTGTACATGGCTGAAGTATCAGCAGGCAACTGTGCTCACGTTCTTGGAATTGCAACTGTCTAGTTAAATGCAAGCTTAAGTGCAGGACAGGTATATGTTGGGACTGCAGCACTGACCTGCTGATGAATGATTCTTACGCATACAATGTATGTATTTATCTCAGTGAAGGTCTGAGATGACAGGGCATGCCTAGCTACGTCCAAGTGTCAACACACTGTCAAGTGACATCTCTGACACCGCCTTGGATGCTCCGCAGCTCTCAAAACAAGCTTAGGGCAAGACTAGGTATTTCTACAGAGACATACTGCCTTAAAATGCAAATCGTAGGCAGCACTAGACAGATGAGTGTTGCTCTGCAAAGCTTCGCAATGATAGCACTATCTAAGAGAAGATTGAAGGAGGACCTATCAATCTGAGTATGTGGTACCGTACACTTCGTGCTTGAAGTTTCTAGCGTTGCTCAACCAGTGCTCCAAGTCCGGATCACCAGTGAAGGTACAGCTCTCATAGCCCAGCATGCTAAGCCTGTTGCCAAAGCCATAGAACTTCTCTGACAACCGTGTGCTCTGCTTCAAACTGTCCAGAGCTGGAAGGTAGTTGTTGCCAAGTTCAAGCAAGTGCACGATGCGCTGTCCTAACAGCTGATCCAGCACCGGCTCGAGCTCTTCCCATGAGTTGCACTGTATACTTTTAAAGGATAAGTCCACTGCAAAGATACGAAGCCCTTCAACCTTGCAAAGAGCTGCAAGCTTTGCTGGAAGAGTCTGCAGAACTGAAAACGTCATGTCTCCCTCGGAAAGGTCGCACACGACGTATTTGCGCCGCTTGGCCAATCCCGCCAACTCCTCAAGAACAGTTGCGAAACCAGCATCGTCAAGATCATCTTCTCTGCTGTGAGCATATATAAACGGTTCCGTACCGTCTGTCATTGTGAAGACGCTGATTTGCCTTGCGTCTGACGGGGCACTGTAGCGTTCTCGATTCCACTGCTTCATCGGTTGGCTTCTTTCGGCTTCTTTGAAAATATTCATTCAGTCATTTATTCGAGTCGTTCCGAGTGGGGAGCGAGGAACGACTGAAAGAATATTTTCAAAGCACCGGTATTCAGGTTGAAGCAAGTTTTGTTTCTGTCGCTAGCCACAGAGTAGAACCACAAGGCGCTGCTATGTCGCACGAGCCGGTCTATGAAGTGCTTGTTGACGAAGTGCTTTTAGACACCGGTATCAGACAGTACACAGGGGATATCCCTGCCTTGCGCTCATATTGCTTTGCAGACACTTTGCCACAGTTGCGACAAGTGGTAAGTGGCACTTTGGTAACCCTGCACGCACAACTGTCGGCAAGATATGACGTTTACCGGCGCTTGCAGGCTGAGCAGCAGATTCTTGACGTGCTGAGCTTCTATGAGGAAGAAGGCTTAGACTTGCCTGTAATTCGGAAGCTGCCGTCGCAGGACGAGACTGCCAAAACGTTTTGGGTGGCAGTCAAGGTCCCCCGTCAAGGTCCACACATTATTGTTGCGAAGAGCTGCCCTTGCTTGTATGGGACGGGTACCCGTCGTAACTTAGGCAGTGACTGATCCTGCGACCTGCCGTGCTACAGATTGAAAAGCTGCCTGCTCCGTTGCTATGGCTCTCTGATGTGACAGACTTGGCCAACAGAAGCCAGAAGCTGGAAGCTTGTGTCACAGCTTTCAGATGACAACAGACAGTACACATTTATACCTGAGCTGCACCCTCAGCCCTGGCCAACAAACGCAGAGTTGACAACGTTTGTGCAAAGCAACCATTTCCAGAATGTAAGATAGTTGTCTTTGCAGTGCGTTTGTTACTGCAGCAGCTATGAATTGTGATGTTATCCTGCAGGTCTCGTCTGCAGTTGGCCGGTTGTCATGTGGTGGTGGAGGCTTTGCAACTTGTGGCTACCTGGGAAATGGATTTTTCATGACTAGTTGTCAGCATTTGCAACATGTACACTCAGATGGGCTAGTGTGGAATGACACGAGTACTTGTGGAACAGCACATGGGTATTCTGTCTGCCTTGAAGGCTCTACCGCAGCCGTCAGTTTACCACAGCGCAGCAGCCATAATGCAGAAAGGCCTCTGACGAGTCTAGCAGTTGTATCAGGGTCACAAGGAATTTGGCACAGTTTGAAGTCATTGCTGGAGTTCGCCATGTGCGATGTGGAACATGTGTATGAGGGGCAACAGCTGGTGGCTGTACATGTGAGTGTGTCACTTCAACACATTCCTTTGTCATCTTTAGCACTACAGTTTGCCCAAGTCATATTGCAGTTGCAACAAAATGTCATGACAGGGTGTCAACAGATTGATTGCTGAGTACTCACGCATTGTCTCCTTGTTGCTTGCAATGTTCACACCTTTGTGATGTTGCAGTATGGTGGCAGCAACGTCCTTGACAATGAGACATTGCTGGGTCATCCATTGCTGCAAGTCACGCTCAGCACAGTTCAGCACACAACATCGAACACTGTATCCCTTTGCTCCAGTCAAGGGATTTCTGGTTCCTCTGGCTCAATCCTGTTCACGCTTGACGGCGAGCTTGTAGGGGTGTGCTTCTCAGAAATAGAGCCGGGAGACTCTGGATGCTACATTGCCAATCCTCTGTTGAGATGCCTGCTAGCTGAGATGCTGCAAATTGCCCGCAGCTCAGGTGCCACATACACTGAAGCAAATTTGGGGCGGGCAGAATTGTCACACAGGAGCACGGTTCATTCTTGCGGTTTTCAGCTATCAAAGTCCCAAACACACTTGGGAATGGTTTGTACTGGCCAGAGCATCGACACAGAAGATGGCCCAACAGTCAAGCGTTAGACATGCAGTTCACATGAGGTTTGAAAGATGCTTTGATAATTTGCTCTGGTGTCACTCTCCATGCATCATCAAATTGCAGCAACTTGCAATGTCTAATGCACATAGTTAGTTTTCACTTTGCTAATTCCCTTTGTTCCCACAGATTACATCTATCCTGGTGATGCTATTCTGAAGGCTTTTTGGGGTTTGCATGTGTGTTGTACAGTGAACATATTACTGCCATTCTCAAATACAACAATGACATACCTTTTTGCATCGCAAGGTGCATGGTCCGAGATCGCTTGGGCCTTACCCCTGGAGAGTGTGTCATGTGTGCTTTAAGTGGGGTGTCAGTACAACATTTATCAGCCTTACCTGGGACCTATTATTGAGCTCCACAGGCAACCTTTTGCTTTTCACCAGCACAGCTGTGCAACGTCCTATTGACTTGCTGTCATGCATCTGTTCTTACTTGCTGCGCAGGCATGTGCATCAGCTGATCATCGTTGCATTTGATCTTCCCTTCAAGACATAAGCTTCTGCTCGCAGATTCAACCTTAGTGTTGAATTTGTTTACTTGTCTGAAACAGTGTAGTTCAACAATGTGAGCGATTCAACTTTTGCTGCTTTGTGACAAACCTGTGTGTCCTGGGACAAGTTTAGATGGCCAGGAAGCGATGAAGCATGTCCACCTGACAAGTGCCACCACAAGTGATATTGGATACATGCTGGCTGTTGAAAGCAGGTGTTGCCACTTGTGCCCCTAAAACTTGTCCCGCAATATACTTGCCCTGGAGACTTTGCTTACAGGCGTCAATTGATTGGATGACTTGTTGATGACAAAGTGCTGTGTGTTGGTGCTTTGATAGACAGCTTGTGTCAATGATAGGGGAGCTGCTGGTGTGTAATCATCACAAGAGTGTGCTGCTCTCTACAGCATATGAGACTGAGCCAATGCACAATTTACTGTGTGAGAGCGATATACGCTCAAATTTAGGCAGCACGTTGATCTGTCCGGGCGTAGCGATTTGACGGCCTTACAAGGTGTAGCATCCGAGTTAGAATCACCTTGCTCTTAAGAGCCTCCAAGCTTGCTCTTAAGAGCCTCCAAGCTTGGGGCCGCTGACCGTGGCAAGAGTCACTGTTTGAAAATTGATCGACCTTGTGGGATGGGCGCAATCAATGTGCAAGATGATGTGCAAAATACGTAATTTGCTGCCTGCCAGGTGCGCACAAGTTTTCTGTTAGATAGCTCCATCTGTCTCCCAAAGCCAATCTCTCGAGCTGGAAGTGTAGTCTATGTGACGTAGGGTAGTACTCATTCATTTATCCCACTACCTTTTTTACTCCGTCGCGGATTTAAATTTCTCACCCATTTTAAATCCGCGACGGCGTTAAAGGGTCGTTGGGGCCAGATATGACCATTCGGCCTGCGTGATCTACTTGCATTTTGCCACAATAGCACATGCAGTCACTTTCTTTCTCCAAATTTGATTCAGCCAAAGTACCAAATGGAGTCTTTTGCAGCATCTAGAGCCAGAGGCTGAGGACAACAGGACACTGTTTGGCTGGAACTACTACCCTGATCCCCACAAGAGTAAGCTAAGATCAGATCAGCTGCGCCTGCTGCCTCATGCTGACACAGACGTCATCACCTTGCTCTTCCAGAAACCAGGTGAGTGGCAATGCATGCACAACTAGGGCACATGATTCCTTGCTCCTGGTTGTATAGCAGGCAAGCACAGCAAGCATGGACTAGACGCAAAGAGCACAACAGTAGCCTTTGCGCCCACCAAAACGCATATGACATGCTGGTCACTGCCTTGCAGCTACCTCCTGACATGACATATGGAGGGCAGTATGGACCAGTAGTGTCTCATATATGATCTGCCATGCATCGTACCAATGACATGTTGTATGTGAATAGACATGCTCTGGATGCTATGTACTTTAACTCCAATGAGTCGACTCCGATTCTTGTGAGAACCATTGAGTTACTGCAGGTGGCTCCGGCTGCCGCCTTAGGAGGCTCCCGCTGTGATTGCTGAAAAACGTAGACTTTTCTTTTCTTTCTACTGCAGGTGAGCCAGGGTTAGAGATCCTGCCAGGCAAAGATGCTGAGCGGCATGCTGTGAATGACCCTTCTGGCAAAGATAGCTATGGTCTGAATGGGGCTTGGACAGGTGGCATACCTCAGGGTAAATGGACCAAGATGGATCCCATACCTGGTGCTATCACTGTGAACATCGGCAACATGCTCATGCGGTTGAGCGACAACAAGCTGAAGTCAACATACCACAGAGTGAGAGCACTGGAAGAGGGAGAGGTCTCGGTATGTTGCAGCTTTTGCTTGTCCTTGTAGCAGCACATGTTGTGTCATGACAAATTTGATGGAACATTGCCTGAAAGCCTTTGGGCTGATTTTTAATAGTCAGGGCAGATAAACTCATTTCACAGCCTGACTGTGCTTGAGATGTTGATGGAGCATTGCACTGTGAATGCTGTGTATAGTGAAGCCAGGCTGGCTGCAATGCAGCTTGGCAGAGTGAGATCTCTGACATGGTCAGTCATCAGCTATGCTGCGACCCTTTCTGTCCTTAGCATTCCATGTATGTTTACGATTACACAGCTATAGCACAGTTTCAGCTGCGCACCTTACATGCCATCCCATCACTGCAATCCAGCAACAGCATCATCTTGTGGCAATCGAGCCTGAGCAACTTTGGGTGGTTGCAATTGCCCATGTGTGTGCAGGGCGCCAGGCGCAGCATGGTGCTCTTTGTACATGGCCGTGGGTCTGCCATCATGCAAGGGCCACAGAAGGCTTATCCAGCCCAGACTGTGGCTGAGATGATAGCAATGAATGGCAGAGGCTATGAGAAGGTGAAAGCCGTCAAGGAGTGGCAGCAGCTGGTGATGAAAGCACAGCCTCAAGACCGGGGCTCGGAACCACCCCTCATTGCAGTTGCCTGACATCTTTGTCATTTGTGAAGGCTCAGCCTTATGAACCTAGCAGACGTAACTGATGCAAGATATCTATATGTTATGTCAGAGGGACAAATATTTCACTGCTTCTGCATGGCTCATGCCTTGTTATTGTACCAGGCCTCAAGGAACATGTCTGTCTCTCATCACACCATGGCATGCGGCAACATCATCCAAGGTGAGAGTTGTTGCTGATCAAAACATGTAGCCATCGAAGGGTGGGGTGTCTGCTGGCATCTGACAACAAGTAAAATTATGAGCAACTGCTGGTAGCTGCATGAAGCAGCATTGTCGGACACACTTATGGCTGATTGCTGCCAAGCATTTTGCAACCTGTGATGTTGAATCTTGGCAAGGGACACATGCAATCTAAATTATGTTATATTCAGATCATCTTCCACATCATGTTCCAACAGCCAGTGTACATGTATTGCAGAGCTTCATCTGCCTCAGAGCATCCAATGCATGTCCCACTTAAGTTACCAATGCAACCAGATCATCATCAGAAATCCACTGTGCGACTTCAAGTTTCGTGCATCAGGTCGTCTGTGTGATGTGTACAATCAGCACCAGGCAAACTGCTAGCAGGTCCTGCATGAACAGGATGCAAGGCAACACAGCGCAGGAACACAGTCTAGTATAAGAGCAAAATTTTGAGCCAGCCTGTAATCCCCACAGCAGCCATGCTGGTGAAAAGAATAAGCTCAATGTTGCCATGTTAGCCGGCTTCAACAGTCCACTTGCTTCCTTACACACTCTACTTGCTTTGGCTTGCTTGAGTGTTGCAGAGTTGCCAAAGACTTTTGTTGCATTCATTTGTGCCTACCATACTTTTCCAGAGTCAATCATCGTGCAGGAGACAGGGAAAAAGGCAGAAAACCAGTCAGAACAGGGTGACAAAGCAATAGTTGACTACAACGCATGCAGTGCAAGCTAACGAATCCACAACAGTGACGCAACCAAGACACAAACAACACCATAAGTCATGCATGAATCCATACACGTCCAGACATGTAACACCTGACAGCTTGAACCTGATCTAATTGCTTGGCACATGACTAGCCTGATGCAGCAGGTTGTGGGCATCTGACAGCTCAACATGCAAAGCGCTTGTGCGCTGACCAATCACAGAAGCTGATGACTGATCTTGGGCGTCGCTGTCATCAGAATACAGACGAAAGCTTCCAGGAGGCGTCGCTGTCAGCAGTCGTCGCTGTTCTGTACCTACTGCAATACCCTTGTTCCCTTTGACATGCAGCATCCGTGAGTTCATCCATGCCAGTACATCACGCCCCAACTTGGTCGTGAGGAAGAGTTGTGCTAGAATGGTGACCAATACAAACACCAGGTTGACCAGGGGAGCCACCCAGTAACTGTTGAGCTCATTAAAGAAGCCAAAGAATGCCTGCAGACATGACATGGTCAGTCAAAACTTCCTACTGATGGGCTTGGAGCAAATCACATCTCAACAGTGTACTGGCACACAGAGAAGATCCCATCATGCAGGTTGTGCTGACAGAGCGTGAGCCTGATTCCAGATGCCAACATGCCAGTCAAACAAATCTGATTACACAGTAAGCTACAAAGAATCTACAGCAATGCGAATTGACAATTTCCTTGTCTGTGCAAGATTCAACAATTTCCTTGTTTGTGCAAGATTCTAAAGGCAAGATTGTAAAGGCAACATTCTAAAGGCAAGATTATAAAGGCTATATTGTAAAGGCAGTGCTGCATACCCCATGAGGCGGCAGCATCTGCATGCAGCCCGCCATGAGGAAGATGTTGACCAGCACTGACACCACGATGGCCACTAGCATGGAGGCATTGGTGAACCAGGGTGCATACAGACCAATCAGGAACAGGCTCATCACGGCCCCGCCAAGAATGCTCTGCATGGAATTGTACCTGCATACAGGTTGCACGCTGCTTCACTGTGCATGTGCAACCTGCCATGTGACATGAGGAGGAACAGGAGGACCCCCCTTCCCCCCCGACACACATCAGCCAACCAACTAGGTCGTACAGATGTGCCTGGCTTGACAGTGTTCTGGTAAAAAACCTCATGACTAGTTGTGCACCACAGCTAGGCAGTCTGGAACAGACTTGCAACAGCACCAGGGGCATCAGCGGGAGTATCAGCTAGCAAGAGAACAGGCAACATTCAGACAGACAAGCGCACGTGAGGTGCCGCAGCAAAGACAGCTATGTTCTACCAACACAGGAATGCTCAGGTCATCTTGGGATTCTGCACAACTGCAGGTCTGACTGGACGTGATAACAGTGCAGAGGGAGACCATCTGCACGTACTGCTACGCATTCCACCATTTCGATCAGACCAAGCATGGCATGTTGGCAATCACATTCAGCTGCTCTGAGGCCCATTCTGGGAGTGATAGCCAAATTCAGATGTGCGCAGTCAGCACATTTGGTATACTGTTTGGGTCCAAGTGTGTTAGGTAGAGAAGGCCTATCGCTAGCGTTCATTTAGAGCCAGGATCAAACTCTTGTTTGTTATTCTAATTTGTGTATAAGATGTATCTCACCATTCATTGAGGGACTCCATGGGAACGTACTCCAAGATGAGAGCACTGCTGATCATGAAGGTGGCAGCAGCCAAGCTGACGGCACGAGCGCAGCGTAGATAGAAGCGGTCGGTCTTGTCACGCCAGGCGCAGCGCTGGATGAAGTCGATCACAACCACAGAGGAGGTTGCATTCAGGGAGCTGTCCATAGTGCTCATGGCTGCAGCCAGGACACCAGAGATGACTACCCCAGCAACACCTGCACATCATGGCTTGCTCTTTAAGAGTGGCCGCAATAGTAATCATAATAGTAGTAATAATAATAATAACAATAAAAAAACCGCTTTCCAGCTCGTGATGAGCTAGGTACGTGTGGGTCAAGTCTTGCCTCTCCAAAGCAGTCTGTCTTGCGCATCTCTTTGAGAGTGGCCGTGATGGCAGCTCACATGCATGATACCACAGTTGCAGCAAACTTCGCTCGGGGTGGGTTGCGCTGACCGCGTGGGAGTGCTAATAAGAGACCCCGTCAGCTTGTCAGGGCTGGCAGGGGTCTATGCCACCAAAGATACCTTTTGTATTGGCACCAGACTGAGCCACAAGAACAACGTGTACTCTTGAAAGCACCATGCAATGCTGGTGTGAAGACTGAGTTCCAGACTACAGCCTGGCTTTGCTTGTAGCACACAGGCTTCACAACCAAACCTCTCACAGGTTTGGGATGCTCTTCTGCAGATGAGAACCAGCACGCAGAAGCAGGGAGGGGTGCGATAGGCCACATGCATGGAATGTGAGACCTCACAAAAAGACAGAAGCAAGGAAATGAAAGGAACTGAAAGGAAATGAACTGAAAGGAAATGAGGTGAACCGAAAGGAATGAAAAGGTAAGGACTGGAATGATACAAGACTTGCTGTGCTGAGCAGAAGCCCACCTGGAGGCAGCTCGTGCAGAATGAAATTAGGAAACACAGCGTCAGGCAGCAAGCCAGCCACACTAGGACTGGGGAAGGTTCTGTAGAAGGCCCACAGGCAGGTGCCGATGAAGTAGAAGAGCGCCCAGGTGGGCAATGCCAGGCTTCCTGTCAAGCTCATGGCCTTCAGCAGTTCCTGTGCAGGCCCACAGTATGGGTCAATATAGGGATGGACTTCCCAAAGCATGACCCATGCTGGAGGCAGACCCCTTGGTGCGTGGGCCCAATCAGTACAAGTAGCAGTGCTGGTCCACAGAGGTAGAGCATGGTGTAGCGTGAGATGTATCAATGGTCCTCGCAAAGGTCTGTGTCATGCTGGTGTTACAGGTAGCCTGATTAGACGTGTAAGCATGTCTGCCTGGCGTGAAACCTGCCCTTATAACACCAAGCATGCCCTCATCTGCACTATGAGTGCAAATAGTATACAAGGTGGCTGTATGCAATGCATGGCCTGATGCATTTCTATTGCACACTGCTGTACCTTGTGGTTAGGCACAGCAAGATAGCGCTGCACAGCGTCCTGGAAGGTGACAAATTTGGTGAGATAGTGCACAGCTGAGTAGGCCAGGATAGTGGGGACTGTGCGCTCCTCCCAGCTCCACTCTGTTGCCCCCAAACTCATCTTGTGATGCTGCTTGGCTTCTCTGACGACAGCCCTCACAAGAATGGCTATGACACTCACTGCCCCGCCCAACAAGAGTATGATAGCCTGCAGTGGGGGCAAGAAGATGGTGATAACTTGCAGGCTTCTGTCAGGCAGCACAGTTGAGAAGCTGTAGAAACCTGTGCGAAACATCGATCTTCCTTGAGTACGCAATGGCAGCCTATGTAAGTGTGAATAGGAGGGATGTATGGTTTACCTGACCAGTCCGCATAACATACTGTAAACAGATAAGTGTGTGTAGAAGACACATTGCATGCAGGTGGGTCTGCAATAATGGTCAAGGTGCAATAATGGCAGCACGCAGGCTACAATGCTGATCTGTGCCCTGGACAGTGTTACTCAGCAGGCCTAGCTTGGTCATGTTCAGCGAACATGCATGAGCATACTGAGTGTACTTTGCATGATTGCAAAGCTGCTTACCTGCAAAACATCTGTGTACACCACAGCTGAAATGCCGCCTGCCATGCTGTAGCAGGTCACAAAAGCTCCGGTGAAGATGATCACCAGGGGCAAGGGAGCATTCAGCAGCATGGAGATGGGAACTGCCATGAGATACAGCGTAGTGCACAGCTTCAACAGCTGTGACACCACATATGTTGCTGCTCCAAACAGTCGGCATTCCAAGCCAAACCGAGTCTCTAGGAACTCATAGACACTGGCTGACTGCAGAGACTTGCGGAAGCGAGGTGCAACTAGCAAAGCTGTGAAGACTGAGATGATTGGATAGAAGAAGTCCTTTGTGTACAGCCTGCATGCGTGCAGGTACGAATTACAAGCATGCGCATTGTACTTGCACTGTAAAAGTTGTTCAGACCATGTGAGTGAAAAAATGGATGCTTGACTGGTGTTCAGATGACGTTTGTAAAAGAAACCCCGCATGTCAGCTAGTGATTTCGGAGGTGACATGTATGCACAACCGCACCTCCAGTCCAGGATATATGATGTGGCTGGATATGCCAGGAAGGTGACACTGGACATAGTTGTGGACAACAAGCTGAACCCTACAGCCCATCCTGGCAAGCCTCTGCTACCAAGGAAAAAGTCTTCAGTGGTGTTGTTGCCCTTACTGAAGTAAGCTCCGAGACCTGTACAAGACGGTCACTGTTGATAAAAACCAGGCATCTACACAAGTGATGACCAGCTGAGCATTTGAAATGAGGAGTTGTCATAGTGCTCTAGCAAAGGTGCATAATAGCTTAGATCAGTCCGTCATCGTAAATAGGACGTTTCTGTCTGGCGCTGCTAGATTCAGGCGGAAAATTGCACAAAAAATAGCATGAAACACAAGCCAGACAGGTCCAGCTGCCGCACCTGCAGTTAGCACGAGATAGCCAGCAACCACGAAATAGTCAAGGATCCTCCACGAAACCATTCCCTGCTAGTCCGGTCTGCAAGAGCCCGTCTAACAGCTGCCATGCACGGGAGCGTCGTTGACAGGCGCAGGCGCGACGGTCAACGACGAGATGTTGCATAGGTCGATATCAGTTTCTCACATCTTCGCCTTACTGTAAGCGAGTCGCACGTGCAGGCTGTCACCTGCAGCTGAGAAAGCAGCTGCTATGTTAGGGTTTGTTGCCTATGTATGGAAGGCGATCGCGAGGGAGTGTGTGACCAGGACCCCGGTGATTGCACCTGAGTGTGCAGCGTAGAGTGTTTGCTTTGACAAGGTCGTCACAGTAAGCTTGTTGTCGCTGGCTGTACTGCTCGATGAGCTGGTGCTGATGATTCAGCAGTGATCAACACTTGACGCAGTGCTTGTGGTACCCAACCCTTGTCTAGGTCGCCCCTCGATTAATCTGGTACTTTTGAGGCCCTGCGTGCATGCCTTTGCAGCATCATAGCCGATTTGAACTTCGCATTTGCGAGCGATTTAAAGATGACGAGCAAGGACAGTCACCGTCGCACGCGGGCGTCTGCGAGCACCGAGCAAAATTTCAGCAAACATAGCCTCAGAAAATTGTATCGGCAGCTACATATAAGCCAGGACTTGCGACATCTTCTGAAAGAAGCGGAAGATCTTGTCAGCACAGCTCCAGGCAAACTATCCTTAGGCCTAGAACCAGGATGCTGGAAGTGCAATCACCAAATTGGTTCTGTAGTTTCAAAACCGTGATCCTGTGTAGGCCCTGAAGCCTATTTGTGCAAAGCTAGAATTGAGCTTTGCCATGTTGTGCAACTTTTGGCCAGGTCAGCTGACAAGGATGGTGCCAATTTTGGTTGCCAGCAGACAGTCAGTTCTCAAGTTCTGAAGCGTCACTTGCGCTCAGTAATTCACAGCGCAAAAGAAGGAGCTGAAGACTTTGCATCCCTTCTGTGTGCCAGGTGACTGCTGCAAGTGTCCCTTTGCGCATGACGTGCAGCATTACTCTGCAATGTACAGGCTGCACTGTACAGCAGAGTAAGATACAATACTGTGCGCCAGGTTCTATACAAAGCTTGTAGGAGCTATCAAGCCAGCTGTTCCGCCACTTGTGCTTGCAAGCAGTAGGGTCAACTGGTCAGACCCTCAAGCTGAACTTGTGGAAGAGGTATTTGACTGTTCTCTTGCGTACTTCTGCATCAAACCCAAATGGCTGCCCTGGTATCTGCCAATGGGCGTAAACACATGAGTCCTCCCCATGGGTCAAGTATGCACAGCCCCGGCAATGACACTGCCAGGTTTTGCAGGAGCCACACCTCTGTGACTTTGAAAGATGGCCTGATGAGGTAAACAAATGTGATAATGCACGCATCACACTGCTGTGTCTGGAGGTGGAGAGTTTGTGGAGCAAGGGTAGGAAGCAGGCAGCAGACTTAATGGACGGTGTATGTCTGTTACACGGTGTACTTGCGCTACGCAACGCTGGAATTCTGTACAAGCCTCATGAGCGACTTCTCAACCAAGCAGCACAGTTTGTGCAGGTGGGTCCTGGCAAAGCCATGAAGGCATACAAACTGTGCACTGCTGCTTACAGTGACTGACGCAAGGCACAGAAAACACTGAGCATTCTCAGATTCACTATGGTCTGCTGCATTCTGTTTGCTGGATTCTGTTTGGTGCATGTTGACATGAAGCCAAGATAGCAAAAGCAGGGTTGCAAAGTATGCAGGAGGGCATCTGCGGCCAACAGAAATTGTCAGCGCTAGACACTAGGAGGCGCAACCTGCAGGAGAAGCACCGTGCCTCCAACTCTCACAGAGCTGCTGCACAGAGTGGAGCGGAACAAGCTTTGTCAGGCACAAGTCACAGTCACAAGCTCACCATTCAGCAGGTCTGGATGCATCCTGCTTTGTGCTGTTGCAATCCCGCTTTCTGATAACTATCTAAGCATGTGCTTGCCTGGTTCCAACTGCAACTGACATGGGCTATGCATCCTGTATTGTATTGCTGCACTCCTGCTGTCTGGTAACTATCTAAGCATGTGCTTGCCTACTTTCAAGTGTAACTGGCATGGGCTATGCAGGTGCTAGAGTATGCCCAAGACCGGGTGAAGAGTGATCTGGTAAGCATTGCTTGTGGTACAAGCTGTACAAGACTTTAAGCTGTCTTAGACATGCTGTCTGGCACACAGATGGTCCTTTACAGGTCTTGACCGTTCACTGTATTGGAATTATGGTTGCCATCTGTTGACAGCAACATAGATACTAGGATCAGCATTGAGCTGTACATCCTTCACCTTGCATGTAGATCCTTCACCTTGCATGCAGAGCGGTCAAGATTGTCTGGCTTGTCTGCTGAACCTCACTAAGGTGTCCCTGGAAATGATGAAGAGGGACACAGAGAGTCTAGCATCAGACGAGGTATGTCAAAATGAGGTATCAACATGACAGATCAAAATGAGGTAGTTCATTTGTTTAGCAAGCGCTGCTGTGGCCACTGCAAGTGTCCATTTTTGACAGAAGCTTGGAAGCAGCCTTTGCATCCTGGTCCTCCTTACACATCTTGCAGCAGCCATGTTCAGCTATTCTGATGCATGTATGAGACAGTGGTCAAGTGTCAGGTTTCACAAGGTGTTTGCTTTGTGCTTGTGCATCTGTTGCTGCCAAGCATCAGCTGAAAACTTGTCTGCAATGCAGGCATATGCCACGCTTGCTGCAGAGCCTTACCCTGGCAGTGTCAAGCGCTTCTCATGGGTGCTGCCTCAGATGAGCACACTCACTATCCATCTTTGGCCTGAGTTGAACGACATTCTGAGGCAGGAAACAGTCAGCAGGGTACATCAAGTAAGATTGCTGGCATTGCTGATCATGCCTGCCTGCCCGCTGATCCGCCCGCCCGCCTGCCTGCTTGCCTGCCCGCCCGCCTGCCTGCCCGCCTGCCTGCCCGCCTAATGAACGCCATTGATGTGTCATGGTGCTTGAATGTGTACCTGAGACCAAAAACATGTGTGCCGGGTGCAGGGCCGCACAAGAGACGAGGTCCTGGAGGACAGCCAGCAGCCACTGAGCTTTGTCAGTCAGGTGATCAAAAATCACACAGCTGAACACAGCAGTATGTCACTTTGCCGCTATGCTGCTTTTGCAGCAGCAAGAGCTAAGGCAGTCAACTGCATCAGTCACAGGGCTCTAGGAAAGATTGCTGATCTGCCAGGAATTTTGTGTGCATTTGGAGGCCTTCTCTTGTAAGCACCTTGTAGGTCAGTCACTGCGTCTATGTCACTGTGAACACACGTACAGCTTCACAGTGTGAGGCATTGATGACATTTACAGCTCATGCAAGGTGTCCTATTGTTCCAGCTGAACTTGTTCTCAGCTTTTTCATGTAACAGGTGGCAGAGGGCAACTGGGGCAGATGGCCAGGTCAAGTACCACTCAGGCTGCTACCTGTCACTAGCCCTGCTGATCTCAGGAAGCACATGCAGACCCAGTCAGCCACATACTCTGCGACGCCGCTAGATGAGATGCCTGCTGGCTTGAACAACAGGTGATTGTCAGGAACATGGTCCAGCTCAAATTACATCTGCCTTGCAATCATCTATTGCTGTGTGTGTCTGCTCAGTGCTTGTCATCCCTGCAGTCTAGGCTTCACTGTTCTGCAATGTCAACAACGGTAGTCTGTTCAGCTGTTCTAGGTTTTGTTCTCCAGACGTGGCTGAGGCGCTCAGATTGCAAGTCCATAGTGCTTACTGTCCTGCAGGAGCGCCTACATTGGGTTGCAGAGCAACGGCTGCATGCCAATTGGTCTGCAAGCAGCAACTGATCTGTACCTCAACCATATCTCAGCTGGTGAGTGTGCACACCTGCATGTGCTTCGCTTTCTGCTCTTCCGTGGCTTGTGAACAAGATGTAACAGATCTGTACCTTGACCATATCTCAGCTGGTGAGTGTGCGCACCTGCGTGTGCTTTGCTGTCTGCTCTTCAGTGGCTTGTGAACAAGTGGTAACATCTGCTCACTGCTGCAGCTGCTGCTGGCGTCACTGGACTTCTTCAGGAGGGCACTCCTCTTTCATCAGCCTTTCAAAAGCCCATGTCGTCAGCCCAATTGAGGATGTCTGAGGTGAGTGATTTGCACAAGCCAGCCTGTTGATGTTTCAACGCTGTTTTCAATTTAGTATAATTAGTAGACTTCCTATGTGTCTAGACACTGCATGTGGGTTTGTGCTGCATGTTTCATGCTACAGAGATGATGACTGACAGGCCGTCCCAAGCAGACGAAACTCGCCCAGTCTGGCAACTCCTGCGTTGCTAGGCCACTACACCAACAGACTGTCAAGTGCCATAGGCCTGACTGCAGAGAGCATAGCGTGACAGCATTGACTCCAACCATGGTTTTGCTTCTGGTGCAGGTCAGGGAAATGTGTGGATGCAGTATTGACGAACTCATGCAGAATCGTGGTCAGTTGCTTGTGAGCCTTGCTGAGCGACTAGCAGAGCATGCTGACACTGCCAAGTCAAGAATTGCTCTGGATGCCACCTTGATAGCTCTTCAGTGCCTGGAGCCATCCCCTGTGTTTAGGGTAGAGGTCAGAAATATTGCCACTTGTTTACAGCGCCTGCTTTGGGTCACTCCAAAACCCATGCAGCTGCACTGGTAGATGTTCATGACTGGTAGTGTTCGAGCTGCTACGCTGACGTGTGTATGCCATGTATTTGCACAAATTGTCTTTGCAATTGCTCAGCTGCAGAGGTGATGACGTGGTAATAATGTGCGCGTGAGTGCTGCAGTCCAGACTGGAGGGCAAGAGTCTTTCAGCATCTGACATGATGGGCGTCTGTGAGATTGCACATACTCCAGATCAAGTCTGTGATGGCTTCGACATGGGTATCATAGATAGTTACGTCGCAGAGCATTATGAAGACATCCGCAAAGAGTCCATCTGGTGGGTGCAAGCCAGACAAAGGTTCACTACTGAACAGGTAATGACCACAGAAGAGTGGTGACATGACTGCGATCGTCTTGAGCATGTCCCTGAATGTGCCTCAGCCGCACCAACTGGCAAGTCTGGAGTTAGCTTGACAGTCCAAACTAGTGTTATCCTTACTGATCTGTGTGGCCACTGTGCCGTCACGCCTAATGCGCTGACCAAACCCACTCGTGAACATCTTTGCACTATTTGCCGACACATTGAGTCAGTGTCAGATCCTGACTTGAATGCCATCCTGCAGATGCGTGATGCTGTTCTGGATGAAGTCCTGGCAGCGGTACATTTGCTGATGGACAGCCAGCTGTTCAGCTGCGGCATGGCAGCCGCCATCAGCAGTCACATTAGGCCACATCTGGGCCCCAACTTCAGCTGGCAGGAGTTTGGTGATAGGGTGTACTTGGAACATGCAAGCCTGTTGGATCTGGAGCCTCTACAAGAGCTGCTGACCTTCTTGTGGACACAGCTAGGCCTGAAGGCGCACTTACTGGATCCATACATCAAGGCACAGCAGCTGTTGCGCCACCAAGTGAGCTACCTAGAGCTGCAAGCTTGGTGGTGGCCATGCATACTGCTATGACTTGAATTTTGGCATTGACTCCACCATGCGTCCTGCTGTGGCATGAGATGTGTCTGTGACTTTGCCATGCATTCCATTGTGGCATGGGTTTCAACTCTCTGACTTCACCACGCATGTTGATTAGGCATGAAGTTCAACTTTGACTTCACCATGCATTCTGTTATGCCATGAAATCCAATGTTGACTGCACTCAGCAGGTCGTCTGCAAGTGGCTCTCCGCTGTTGAGTCAGGGTCACCCTTTGAGCTGCGGTGTGCTGCTGTGTGATTCTCATTCTTTGCGTGCTTTGCATGATGAACATGTAAGTGAACAGCTTACACCACACACGTTTATGCAGCACACACTTACATGGTTGAAATGCAGGGTCCAAATGCACCACACTGTGCATTGGAGGTTCATCCTGGCAAGGTGGTGCAGTACAGCGCTCACTACTTGGAGCAGGTATGCAGCAAATCTGGCTCACAGAATGGTGCAGCTGATCCACAACAGGCTCCATCACTACCAATTGACCAGGTACACAAAGCTCCATCTGCTTATGCCCAATGTACTGACTGTCCATCATATCTAGCTTGTTATGTGTGATGCAAGGATCACTCACAAGCAAGTTGCATTGCTTGCATGGGTCAAGGCATGCTGTACTGTGGTGCAACGTGTGCTGTGTAACGTAGCTATGCACATGTGATGCACAAGATGCTTGCAAACAGCAGCATCTGCTCAGCACGCAAAGCACAAACTGCAGTGAGTTACACGAAACAGTACCATTTGCTTAAATCGTTAAGAAGCAGCCACAACTCTTGCTGTAAAAGCAGTCAGCATCTATCTGAACTGACACAGCTGTATCTGCTGCAGTCAATGGCTGACGATATAAAAGTAGACACATTTATACACCACATCTTCCACCCACTGCCATCTGATTCAGCAGATGACAAAACCTTACCAGGGTGCCGCTCTATCTTTGCGCTGCAGCATGCCATGGAACATGCCCTTCAACAGGTACTCAGGACCTTGTCACAGCTGTGCCTGTGCATGCAAGCTACTAGACTGCCCTTGCTGACAGTAAACAATGTTGGTAGAAATGATGGACTGTCAGGGTTATCACAGTGTCTGGCACAGTTGGTAGAATGTATCTGTCAGAGATCACTGATCGGTCACCAGCAAAAATTGGCAAGTTACCCTGAGTCTGTCAGGCTCCTTAAGATTGCCTTGGCACCATTGCATACTTTGGCAGATTCTGGGTGTTTTGTTCTGATGACACGGGCAGTTGTGTCTTGCAGGAAGCAAAGATTGCGCGGGTCGTGTCAAAATGCTTTTGCATTGAAAGAGAAGCCCAAGATGTTCTCAAGACCTTTCAAGATCAGCTTCCAAAGTCAACAGTATGTTTGCGTGCTCATTGCTTAGTGAATGCTCATCATGCAATGTTATGCTCAAGGATACGTAACGTTGCAAAGAGCTAATGATTATCTAACTTTGCTGTGCAGCCAGATGTCCCTGATGATCAAATAGCAATGGATCAATACAAAAAGCTTGCCAAAGGTAAACAATGTGAGATGCAATGGCTGCTTGTAACAACCTGTGCTGTAGGCAGAGCAGTTTTGTGTGTTTTCTCTCTCTTTGCGTTGAAGCAATTCATCATTTGGGATGTCGATTGCAGATATGCTGTCTGCTGGCAAGAGCTTATACACATGCCACTGCAATCTCTTGCTCAACATATCACAGGATCAGATGTCAAGAGCCAAATCTGCCATAAACAAGCTAGCTTTGTAAGTAGACTCTCTGCCTTGATGCTTGCTGACACAACCAAATTTCAAAAGGTCTCTTGGTGTAGAAAGCAACTCATGCATTTGCTGTCCAGGGACAACTTTTAAGTGTCTCTGCACTCATCCTTCCAAGCCTGCAAGCTTCCTAACACCTACAATTGTGTGCAGAACACATGCAGAGACAGTATATAGCATGCAGTCTGAAGAGAAGTGTCAACTTATGGAGTCCCCTGTGTCAGCTGACAAGAGCTTAGTGCATGCAATGGTAAACACAAATGTGAATGCTGGCAGTCTGCGCCAACTTCCTTTGCTTGTTTTGTCCCCGCATTGCTGATGGCAATTGCATTGATATGCTTACATGCAGAGAGTTTGCCGGCAGATGTTGGAGGCTGCACAGACAAAACGTCAGGAGCAAGATGCAGGGGCAATGCCTCCACTCAAACCATTTGAAGGTTAGCATACTGTTGTCTGAGTATGCATCACAGTTGTTGCTCTGTTAGCACTAGTGTTCATGACCGACTGTGACGGTCTTGCTAATTTGCCTTCACGCAGAACAAGTCTGCAGCACTTGGGTGTTTGATTGTGTGAAGACTTCAAGTCCTATTGTGATCAATCAGCACCTTTGCAATGTGAGGTGATACACATACATGTGTATCGCCTCACATTGCTGTCATATCTACTGAAGCAGGTCATGGAGACTGCTGATATGGCATGTTGTCTGCAGATGCACTCAAGATGTCTGCACGCCAATTTGTTTCAGATGAGACTGAGTAAGATTTATGTTGCCAACAAGTTTGCAAGTGCACTCTGCTGCTGCTTGTATGACCATCTGTGCAAGCCTCTGCTCTGACTTACTTTGACCTTGCTGTGCATCAAAGCACTTCACTTTCTTTCAAGAGATGTCATGCCTGCATGGTGCTTTTGTGACAATTTAGAATGCCCAAATTTGATATGCACCCTTGCTCTGCTTTCTGACTTGCAGATGGCTTACTAACGCCCGGCATGTGATCTGAACTGCATCATGTTGGGCATGTATGCAGAGCTGTTGGCGGTGCCCGCTTTGCAGCCATGGTCAGACATGCCTTGGAGAGCTTTCAGTCACACGTATGCCAACATGTGAGACCACTGATGCTGCTGATGGACGCACTGTCTGTCCAGCACAAGGTCCTGCAAAAGTAAGCTGCCCTAGCCACTATGTGTTGCCATTACACTTGATTCTGTTGCATGATGGAATCTATGCGTTCTTGAACATTGACCACACTAGTATGTCAGCCAGCAGAGTGAGCAGGCTGTGATTGCCCACCTGACATCTGCTGGCGCCCAGCCTTTTGCTCTCCCAAACATGTCATGTCTGCAGTGCTTTGATGCATAAGCAAGGGCAAAAGCCTCAGCAACAGCCCAGGTGCAAATCCCTCGACTGGGTTTTCTGCAAGTCTTTAATGCCCTGGTGCACCGTCAGCATGAGGCAACCATGTATGCTGTGAACAAGCATGCCATACTCGCTCCTGCGAGATGATTGCAGCAGTCACACGTGTCCCAAACTTTTCTGGGGATTGTCTCTACTCACAATTGTGCTGGGGACTACTATGTATCTTTCACAGATGTCCCGCATACTCACAACTGCCTTTGCCAACTTAAGGATCTTGCAGCACAGTAATGCTGTCAAATGCAGGACTGTGAACAAGAGCAGATGCAAGGATGTTGAGCCAGAGCTTCTCAGGGCTCACACAGCAGCCCTACAGCAGGATCTGTCTGAGCATGCAAGAGAGTTCCATGGTAAGATGCAGCCGTGACTAGAGATGCTACAAGTTGTGTAGAGTGCAGGGCTGCTGTGACCTATATGGCCTTTGACACATAGCACGTCAACATCAGGGCTCCAAGTGTGGTTCACTTGCTGCAGATGCTGCCGAGACACGGGCTGCAGATCAGAAGATGCAGGAACTGATTGCTGCTGAGGAGAAGCCTCAAGCCAAGAAGAAGTCTAAAAAGAAAAAGGTAAGGCATAGCTGCCATGTGTCTGTGACACAGGTCTGAAGATCCTGCTGGTGATTGTGTTGACGTCACCCATTATCTGTTTCGCTTCCTGAAGGAAATCTGCAGATTAGTGAAATAGGCTAGCTGGCCTCAACAACTGTACTATTCTGGATTGATTGATTGATTTATGCACTCTCTGGTGCTGTTCTGTGCTCCTGGCGCCTGTCATGACGAACGACTACCTTAAGTATCACAAGACCACTCGTCCTGACGAAGCATTAATCATGATGGGCAGACTGTTGGCATGCAGGCTGCTAAGCAACCCAAGGAGAAGCAACAGCAGGCAAAGCTGCAGCCAGAGGCACAGAAGCAGCAACAAGTGGAGAAGGCAGCAGCAGCTGCTGCTGCTGCTGCTGCTGCGGCTGCTGCTGCTGCTGCTGACAATGTTGATGAAGCTGATGACGAAATATCAGAGCCGGTATATTCTATATGGTTGAGATAAACGATACATCGTTTATCTCAACCATCACAGCTTTGCCCTGTATGGTCGTACCTTCATTTGTCTACACAACAGTATGTCAATTTTATTTGTAATGTTATGTCAACTGCAGGGCTGGATCAACCAGGACTCAACAGTTATTGGTGATTCTGATGAGGTCTTTCAGCAGGTTGACCTTGAAAGGTATGGCGACCTTTGACCACTCTCTATCTATTGCAACATGGTAGTGTTGTCAACTGCGACTGCTGTATCAAGGGCATTTTGATGCTGCATATATATCTTGCACCTGCCTCCTGCAGTATGATGCACCACACTAACTGCTGTGCTTGTCACTGTGTCTGCCTACCTGTCTGTCTGTCTATGTGTCTGTCTGTCTGGCTTGCTGCCATTTTGCTCCTGATGCCAAAGGAACATGTTGACAACAAAACTTATACAAAAGTCTTGATGATTTGTCATGAGACAGATTCGGCATTCCTGTTTCACACAAGCAGTTTTGCAATATGTTTTCTGCAGGTCTGCTGATGATACGGCATCAAGCGCAAGCCTTGACCTGCAAAAGCTGCTGCGCGACCCCAGGTCAGAGCAAGAGTGGTGTACAGTCACAACAAAGCAACAGCGTCGAAAGCAAGCGCCATCTACACAACCGGACAGCCTGCTGGCTGACTTTACCTCAATTCAAGGATCCTGGGAAGGTGATGGGTGTCAGTCAAGGGTCTCATCTCCTGGTGTGCTCCCTCAGTCTAGCCCCTTCCACACCACAGACCACGGCAAGGTCATGCAGCAAACTGGCTGGGAAGCTGGCAGCAGGTCCCTGACTGCAGGAGATGCATGGGGGGATCACACTGCAGACCCAGCTGCCAATTTCCCACAAGCTGCGCCCTCAGTCATCAGTGCACAGCAAGCCACGCCTGAAGCACAGCATCAACCATCAGAAGCAGGAGCATCTTCCCGAGGGTCTCTGTACTGTGAAGTGCCCCAAAAGGATGCAGACAGCTGCAGCCAGCTTAGCACCGACAGTGCATTCCCTGCATCAACTCCTAAGCCTGCGGCCAAGCAGCCCACAGAGATGCGCAAGCCAGGGGGTCGATCTAGTGGCGGTGGGCGGTGTAATGCTTGTGACATGTCCCCTGTGCCAGCGTTCTTTTCTGCCATGCCACCTGGCATGCCCATGCCTCCATCTGGCAACCCATCTCAGCCACAAGCCCAGCAGCAGCCACATCAGCAGCCACATCAGCAGCCACCGCCACAGCTGCAGACACAGCGGCCACAGCTGCAGACACAGCGGCCACAGCTGCAGACACAGCGGCCACAGCTGCAGACACAGCATCCACAGCTGCAGGCAGGGCTGCAGCCACAGTCCCAGTCTCAGCTGCAGGAGCAACCCCAAGCACAGCTGCAGCCACAGCCGCACCCACAGCTGCAGTCAAGTGGTAGCATGTGCAGTCAGGGACTAACAGATACGTGGGATGCTGGCAGTGACTCTGTGAGTGCAGCAGGCCAGCATGACTCTCACCAACAATCAGCAGAGCCCCAGCCAGAAAGGCGCAGGACAACTCAGCAGCTGACTGGTTGGCTGCCAGAGCAGCACAAAGCAGAGCCAGACAAGCAGCAGCTGTGGACAAGAAAGCATGCTACTCATGTGCCTTGGTCACCACCAGCTGCATCCAGTCAAGAGCAGCCGAGTTCCAACAAGCACACCATGTGCTTGCCTGACTACCCAAAGCAGGCATGGCCTGAGCGTCAGCTGAACCAAGAGCCAAGAAATCACGTCATGCATGCGCATGAGCAAAGCCATGACTTGACTAAGAAGCAGCAAGTATCCACAGAGCCTCCTGTCAGATTGCCATGGATGCAGCAAGCAGAGACCAGTCCCAAGCAGCAGGCTGATGGCTGGGATGACAGCATTGCTGATCCCCCCTTCAATGTGATTGTGCAAGCCCTTCCCTTGCAAGACACGGGTCGCCGCACCTCAAAGTCTGCCAAAAGGAGCAGAGCCTCGGCCTCACAATATTCTTCTGCCAGAACAGCACTGGACAACAATCCAAGGGAGCAACAAATCGACTTAGTGATTTCTCAGCATCTCCACGATGAGAACTCAGCTGCAATTTTGCCCACAGGCAGCCAAAGTGTCTCTGCATCCGCTGGTGCAATTGTCACAGGCCATTCTGCCCTGCCAAAAGGCATAATCCAACCTGGCATGGGTACCGCACCCCCTTGTGCCCCCCCTGTGCATTTCAACAGCAATCAACCTAATGCTGAGGCCCAATCAATGGCTGCCTCTGCTTTCCTCCCCCACGGTCTTCAGGCTGGCAGGGGTCCCTCATACCCTCCTGACCCCCCTACGCACCCCAGGGACATTCAGCCTGACATGGACCCCCGGCGCCCTCCTGCTGCCACCTTACCCCCCAAAAGCTATCAACCCCACCTGGCTTTCTCTTCCCCTTCTGAGTCTCCTATGATCCCCAATGGTGTCCAGCCTACCAAGGGGCTCTTGAGCACTGTTGCCCCTTCCCTCCAGCCCCCTGGCAGCTTGTTTCAGCTGGATCCTGTACTCCCTCCCTCAAAGCTTGACAACATCCAGCCACATCAAACTCCCCCTGCTGCCTACCAGGCACAGATCCAGCCCCTGCCAGTGACAAGTATCAGTCAGTCCCCTGCTGAAGTAAAGTATCAGCTGCTCAGCACCAAGCTTGGTCCTCTGTCAGTCCGTAACAACCCAATGGTGCCTCCTCCTGTCCAGGCCCCAGCAAGAGCTCTACCCAGACCTGACTCACCCCAGCCTCAGACGCACCTCGGCACAGGCTGGCCCCCAGCAGCTGCCGGGGCTGCAAGGCCACAGCTGACCCAGAATGGTGGTCAGCCCTGGGGTGAGGCTAGCTTTGCACAGGACATGCTGTATGGTGTTCACAAAGACAACAAGCCAGCTCAGTTGTCCTCCCATCAAGCAAGCCTTGCTTCAGCCGGATCCAAGAGGGCTGCACCCCCCACAATCATGCAGGGGTCATCTGCTGCATCAGGTAGCGTTGCCACATAGCCTGGCTGCAAGCTGTCGCACCCCGGCATTGACCCCATTTTTGTCATCTGAATGAGTGACATTGCTTGTAGATACGTGGGTACACGCAGCAAGGCCTCAAAATAAGCATCTTGTCTGTCACTTGAGAGTGATTGAGGACTGTCAGTCTGGCTGGGAGCGGCATTGCCCCTGCGCCAGAGATATTTCATGCTTACACAAGGTTGTTGTCTTGAAATCATAGGCTCTTGGTTTGAGGCAAACCAGCACAAGCAGGCACCACTGCTGCAAGAACCAGACGTGAAAGGATATGACCCTCACCTGGAGCGTACTCTGCAGGTCAGCCTGTGTCTGCTGTGCTGTGCTTTGTGCGCTGGCTGCAACAGCAGTCAAACTTCCTATACTGTCCCCAGTCAACGCATCAGACTTCTGCTTGACAATCCTAGAGTTGTCAGGCTCTTGACTGTTTACTTTGAGGCCATTGCATGCAGCAGCATCTCATTGGGGTCACTTATTGCAGCTTGCCATTTGTCATACACCCTGAGCTCATTTGCCATCTGTTTCAGCTCAGAGACTGATCCTTGGGCAAGCCATTGTCTGCTTTTACCAGACTCAAGCTCTAGTGCATGTCTACCAAGCTGCATGACCCATGGTGACAATGACTTGTGTGGTACAGTCACCAGCAAAGCATGCTCATGCAGGCAATCTTGGCAGAGGAATACTGCAGCGTACAAACTCCACAACCCTCAACAGCTGCTGTGCATGACTTTGCCTGGCAGGCAACCTCACAGCAGCCCTGCCAGCCTGAAAGCGGCAGTCAGCTGGCAGCGGGTTTGCAGAATTCTGCTGGCGAATTCAACTGCTTCCTGAATGTCATCATCCAGTGCCTGTGGTACTGCAGCTGCTTCCGCACAGCAGTCATGGCATGGCCTCCTTCAGTGTATCAGGTATGGCATGTGCACCTGCAGATTGTGTTTTTGGAAGCATGCTCATGGGGACTGTATTTGGGGACTGTATCTGGGATTTGTGTCTGGGAAAAACAGGCATTTGGGAGTTGCTTTTTGCTTCTGCTGAGACACTCATCTCTGACCATTGTGATGATCATCACCACAACTTCAGATGCAGTTGTTGTTGCCAACATGAGGTACTCAATTTGACTGTTGTGATGAAGGTTAGCATTCTTGTGCTCTTGTTGCATGATGAAGCATAAGTTTGTGTGAATTCTGACAATGCTCAGTAGATCTTGTGTACAGTGTACATCTTGTTTTGAAAGGCCACAACATGGGCAGCTGACAGGAGTAACATGTGCAGCAGTGAAGCTGTCATCCTTGTGTCATGGCAGTTGCATCACCTCCTAACAGAAAACACAGCTCCAGTGCAAAGCAATGTACACTCCAGATGCAATTTGGCAGCAGCTGGACCTGCCAAGACAATCACTTGTCTGCTCTGCTGCAGGGTAACAATGTGGTGTCAGCTTTGATGGGTCTCTTCAACAGCTTTGTGAGCAGGGAGCAGAGCCCAAACCACCATGCATTGGACCCCACTGCACTTCGTGAGGCTCTGGCTTGCTTGCCAGGAAGCAAATTCCAACTTGGTGAGTTCATGTGCTCGGTAAATGAAGACCATATCTGGCAGGACACACTCGGGTTTGTCAAGTGTGGTCATGTACAGATGGTGCTGGGAAGTCTGTGGCAGCTTTGCAAGCAGGCCATGTGATTTTTTTGAATGCTGGCTCGCCTTTTGAAGTGGCAGCTCAAGTGGAGCTCACAACTGCTTGGTCAGATGTCAAGTGATTGCAAGCTTGCACTTGCCATGTCATCAGACTGCTGAGCTTGCACAATACTGATGTATGCACAATGGCAAAACATGATGCAGAATGGGGTGGTGCAGGTGAGATGAGTGATGCTGGAGAGGTGGTGATGGCCCTGTATGAGCAGCTGGCCCCCGTGGCAGCCAAGGCCAACCAGCCTGGGCTGTTAGACCACATCTTTGGCCTGCATGTCAAGGTGTGACTCATCACTTCCTATGCATGCTTGCTGAACTTGACACTGCATCACCACGTGAGTCTTACAAGATCACAATGATGTCAATCTGAAAGCATGCCTCCTGCGCGCACGCACGCATGCGCGCACACGGGTCACCTTTGCCTGTCAATGCTGAATGGGTTTACTTGATTGCACAGCCTGCTGCTGCTTGCAACAGCAAAGCGACACTGCAGTCAGATCATGGATCAGGTACAAGGTGTGACATGCAAATGGGCATAACTGTCTGGCCGTCAGCACTGAACTTAGACTGGCATTATGAAAACATGTTCATGAGTCAGCATGTCTCTGAGCACTGCTGATGTGACTCAGCAGCAAATGTTTCCAGGCGCTGCTGATGTCATGAGGCCCAACAGGCCAAGTGTATTGCCTGTGCAACAGTACAGTGAACCATGCTGCTCCTGTGCAGGAGCGCGTTCATTGCTACAAGTGCTTTGTCAGTACCCATGAGCATGACTACACCCAGTACTTCTACAAGGTGATGGCCAGGGGCATTGGGGACCAGGAAGCGCGCCTGCCAGGCCAGCCTCTGGGTCACACTCTCAGAGAGCTAGAAAGCCACAGCCTGAAGTCCTGTGATGATGAAAAGGGTACTATCAGACTGCCTCATGTCCACTGCTTGCTGCTGGATGGCAGGTCTGTATGCACGTTCCTTTCCAGCCGCAGGAGCATACACCAAATGCTGGCATCAGCCATCAGGAACAATCATTCAAGAATTGTCTACGAACAGTATTGTTAGTGTTGCTGTAAGCCTACTACTTGCACAGCTCCTGCAGCATGTGAGGTGTGCATGCAGGCGGGTGTGGGGTCAGGAACCGAGTGCAGCACTGCCTGGTGTCTCAGCCACCCAAGGTCTTTACAATGCAGCTAGCTTGGCAAACCGACCATGAGTCCAAGCTGGACATCAAGGCTGCCATGATGGGCCTCAGAGAGGTACAGTAACAACAACAGTAATAATATGTTAACTTTGCTTCCCAGCTCATGATGAGCTAGATATGTGTGGGAGAGGTACAGTGCTCGAAGCAATTGGCTCTGCCTGTCTGCGTTTCTGCTGGCGTGTACTTGGCTGCATGACTGAAAGATATGTCCAGTGTGCTCAGTTGAGCAAGGCATGACTTGCTGGTGCTGCGCATGCATCTGGGCGTGCGTCATGCTTGTCATGTCTGCTGCACAGCCCTGGTCAGGGCATACAGGAAGGAAGTCAGTCATCACACAAGTTGCCTAATGCCTATCAGCAATCACTGGCGCATGTGCAGACCTGCTGCAGCTAGTGACGTACTTACTTGATGATAAACATTGAGCATTCCTTCGTGAGCAAGGTGATCTGCCTGCTTGTTCAAATGGCCAACACAGTAATGGCATGGCATGGGAAGGAACCTTAGGTCGACTCTGTGCTGCTGCTGCCTCTGATTGTGCCAACAGATCTTGCTATGTTTGCAGGGGCTAGACCTGGCAGACGTTTACCTGGGCATTGCCCATGGTCGCTTTTTATACCATGTACGCAGTGTGGTCTGTTACTACGGTCAACACTACATAGCTTTTGTCCTGATGAGCGACAGCCTCTGGTACATGTTTGATGATGCACACATTTTGTGTATTGGACTCTGGGCTGATGTCGTCAGCAGGTGTGAGCTGGGGAGGATTCAGGCTTCAGTGTTATTCTTTGAACAACTTCGAGTCTGACATCTGATTTAGGTGGGAAATTTGGTGAAGCATCAGTGTCCTGAGGCTTTGCTAGTATGAAGTATAGGCTATGGTTACATGCTCACTCCCTAGCAATGAGTACGTCGCCATTGCTTGTGTAGGGGTATCAGAATCTGATACAGGCTTGCAGCTGTTGCATTGCACTTTTAGACACGCTGCTGACTGACCACAAGCAATTGGAAAGATTGCATGTCGCCTGGTGTTTCTCTGGACTTACACAATTACACATTGTGAAAGCAGCATGTTGGCACAGCTACAGGATCAGCAGGACATAGCTGCATAACAGCTGTTACAGTCACATTCTTCATCCACTTCATTATATCTTCAGGCATGCCATGGCAGTGCACATCACAACCTGCAACATTTTGCGCATCCTGTTGGATGCTGATACTAGCGCAAGACGCAGTCTCTCACATCACGTCCCTACAGGTCATTGCATGGGACATCTACTGTTGCTGTACATGGTCTTGATCTATACAGGTGGTCAGACACAAAGGTTTAGACTTTGGTACCCGAGCAGCCCTTTTACAGTCTTGTCTCTAAGAGTAAAGCGCACAGCAGCTGCTGCTGGACATATCGATTTAGGACAGCATCTAGTCTTGTGTGTAATGGTACTCCTAGTAGCAATGCTGTTGTACAGCGACCAGAATATGATCAGGTTCTTGTAAGTCTCAAAGCAAGAATTTTTAAAGCACATTTAGTCCAGACAAGTAACACTGACAGTTACACTCGGTGCTTCGAAAATACGTGACACTTGCGCTTCAAGCTTCAAATATGTGCCTGCTGATGAGTACCCAACAGTCTGCGCAGGCAAAGTTCATGGCGCCTTGACACTTGAAAAGCTTTACAGCACTAACTGAGCGCGCCAACCCAAAGTCTGACCATCAAGCCTGAATTTGCAAAGAACCACCCTGTTCAAAGAATAAAACTGACGGTTGAGTTCTGCCCAGATTACACTTTGTGACCACATCATTCCATTGTCCAATCTGCAGGATTCTAGCATCATCAAACATATACCAGAGGCTGTCACTCAGCAGGACATATGCCATGTAGTGTTGGCCATAGTAGCACACCATGCTACATATATGGTACACGAAGGCTCCATGCTCAATCCCCAGATACACGTCTGCCAAGTCTAGCACCTATAAAGTCACTAGCTACTTTCAGCTCGGTGTTTGTCACAGCCTTGAAAGCAAGCAGTACGACTGCAAATCAGATCACAAGCCCCGACAGCTGCAAAGCACAATGATGCAAGCATAGCAAGTTTGCAAGGCATGCAGCCAAGCATGACCTAGAACACATGATAGCTGATAAGGCAGAGCCAATTGCTTTGAGGACTGTACCTCTCTGATACCCAGCATGGCAGCTTTGATGTGCTGCTTGGACTCATTGTCAGTCTGCCAGGCCAACTGCATTGTGAAGACCTTGGGTGGCTGAGACACCAGGCAGTGCTGCACACGGTTCCTGACCCCACACCCGCCTGCATGTGGGGACAGCTTTCGCACTTGCATTAAGGACACAATGTCACAAGTATTATGGGCTTGATTGTGACGTGCATGCAGGCCAGCATGTTTTGCAGACTGTTGAGCAAAAGAACGTTCACAAAAAGACAGCAAGAGAACCATTTTCTTGCTGTCGCAGCAGTTGCAGAAAAGAAGAATGTGCACACCATTTTCATCATCACATGACTTCAGGCTTTGAGCCTCTATTTCTCTGAGGGTGTAGCCCAAAGGCTGGCCAGGCTTGAGCATCTCTTGATTGGCAATGCCAGCGGCCATCACAACATAGAAGCACTGGACATATTCATGCTCATGCGATGTAGCAGAGCATTTACAGCAGTACACCTCTTCCTGCACAGTCTCAGCAGGTCTACTTACAGCATCACAGAGCTTACAGTAGCCAGGGTGTCCTAGACAATGCATGGGGCCAAGCTCGCACCAAAGAATCAGTGTGACAGCAGATACCGAGGCATGGCATGATTTGTGAAAGGGTAGCATGCATTTCTGTAAACAGCAAAAGCTTGAATCCTCTCTTTGCATTGCCAGCATCAGCTTCCCCATGCACAGAGGCAGATTGAGTTTGTTTTGCAACAACACTGCAATGGACAGCCTTGCTGTACCAGAACAGCTCGTGAGATAGTCACTCTGACATGTACAAGTGATGAGTCACACCTTGACATGCAGGCCAAAGATGTGGTCTAGCAGGCCAGGCTGGTTGGCCTTGGCTGCCACGGGGGCCAGCTGGTCATACAGGGCCATCACCACCTCTCCAGCGTCACTCATCTCACCTGCACCACCCCATTCTGCATGTTCGTCATCGTGCATACAGCACCAGCTATCCTGTTTGTTGCTAGGATTTGAGTGCTGAAAAGCGCCTGTTGTTGCCTCACATTGCAAGGGCTCAAGGATCATGTAGCAAGGGTTCTAGTAGGCTACATGTCCACTGAGCAAATGCAGAACACAGACTTGGCCTCCTGATATGCTCAGTGCATGTCATGAGTGTGTGATGTTGCACTGACCGACTTGAAACCTGGCTCCTGGCAAGCCAGCCAAAGCATGACGCAGGGGGTTGGGGTCCACTGGCTGGTGGGGGTTTTAACTCTGTTCTTTGTAGCAAAGCTGTCCAAACAGATTCTTCAGAGCTGAAGCAACCTTGTGCTCCTGCAATGATGCAAGTCAGAATTGACTGACTGACCTTTGCCATGTGGGCAAAGTAGCTTCCCAGCTCGCAAATCACTCCAGAAAGACGCAGGAGTGTACGCAGACCTAGATGGGTGTGATACTAAACTACTATGGCAAGCACAACACTCAAGGCTGCAAATACAAGCCACTAGGCGATCAGGTGCTGCGCAAGTACTGCGCGTTCTGCAAGGCTACACATCCTAGAAGGCAGCAACGATGAAGACATGCGTGCTGGTTGTATGGACAAGGTTTCACCTGAAAAACGTCTGTGGGCCATGCCATGACTGCTGTGCGGAAGCAGGTGCAGTGCCAGAGGCACTGGACAATGACATTCAGGAAGCAATTGTACTCTCCAGTGGCATTGTGCAGTCCTGCTGGTTGCTGAGCGCTGCTTGCTGGCTGGCAGGGCTGCTGTGAGGTTGCCTGCCTGGCAATGCCATGCACCTGAGCTGCAGGTGCCTGTCCTCCACCTGCGAAGCTCGCCTGCATGCAGCTGAACATGCTCAGACATAGACACAAAACAGCACTGAAGACATGCTACATGCCAGCAGACTTTTGTTTGCACATTGAGCTCCTGTGATCATGCATGCTTTACAAGCAAGGCCTAAACAATTCTTGCGTTGCAGGTGCAGAGCAGCACTGCAACAGATTTAGAGACTTCAGCCTCACAGGCTTGGTTGATGTCACCCTTGGCTGCTAGTCATGCTCAGGTCTCACTAACAGCACTGCGCAGCTGTTGCTACGGGCGGTGCTCAACAAAGATCACCTGTAAGGCCATCTCTAGGTCAGGATTGTACCGACTCTCATCTGGCCTCTGCCACGTCAGTTCCTGCTTGTGACGGTGTCTCTCAGCCCATGGCCCTGTGACAACAGGCCTACCAATCAGTTTGCTCACACAATCACATGTGTCAGATCCATCTGAAACACATGACGTCTCAGAGCATCAATACGCATGTGCCAAGATATGACAAGAATTGCATGCTTGCGCAACAACGTTAACCCAGCAAGGCAGGTGTAAAGCTGTTTAGAAGCAGCAAGGAGAGGCTGCTGTGTAGCTGGCCCACCTGCAGAAAGAGCTGATGACCCCTGACCAGACTTGAGTCCTGCATCCCAATGCCCAGCTGTGGCAGCAGGACTTGCTGGAGCGTAGGACTGCTGTGACGGCATGCTGTTAAATGAATGTCTGTGCGCCATCTCTTGTGCGGGACTGCTGCTGTTTGGCTGCTGCTGCAGCTCTGCTCTGTCTGCTGCCAGAGGACCTGCTGGGTTGCAGCCTGTGCTGCTGTGCGTCTGAGGCTGGTATGTCTTGGGTCCAGGAGACGGTCCGGCCATGCTGTTACTCTGTGTGTAGATGGCTCTGTTATGCTGAAATGACATCTTTTCAAGTTCATTGGGTAGCAGCCGGACTTGCTCATCAGGTGGAGCTGATTGAGCAGCACTTTCTGGTAGGTACTCGTGAACTGGAGATTGAAGGGCAGTAGGGACCTCTTGAACAGGGCAAATAACAGGTGGCAAGGAAGCTTCTGAAGGGGACCAACGGCTCCTTTCAGACTGGATGGGCCAATCATGAGGTGCAGAAGCTGGGGTGAATGCATCACCGTTCTGCAATGACTGTAGCATGGGCTGAAAGTGAGACAGCTGACTCTCAGGCTGTGAGAGAAGCGCTTTATTTCTGCGCTCTTTCTTCCTATCAACTTTGCTCCATGACTGATCTGTCAAGCTCATGGGGTGTGACTGCGTCCACATGTTTCCTATTCCAGTGGCTTTGGAAGAAACTGAATCTTGAGCAGCCCTGCATCATGTGTAACACAAAATTGTGGTCTGAGTAAGGCTGGTAAGGAGTTTGGAAACAGACAATGAACTATTGCTGACACATGAGGACATGCTGATGGCAAAGCTGACAAGCACGTGTTAGAAAGCTGCAGTCGAGTTGAGGCTGCTGATGCCGTGAGAGTGCCAAAACATTGGCCATCAAAGCTGCATGCTTGTTCAAGTCATGGTCAGCTTCAACGGAGGTACGCCTTCTAGCATATCATCATACGCTTACCTGCTGATTGTATCACGCTCTGGGTATACACAAGGCATGCCAAGACCTCCTGATGAGTCCTCCATACACTCCTGCGTAAGCACATTACAACTTAAGAAAACAAGAACAGATGCATCCTCAAGCATATGCGCGCTGTCAAGACGCAAAAGCATTGTAGCTGGGACCGTGTACAGCAGCTGTCTATGTTGAGTACCAGCTCGCTGTCATCATCATGTTCCACTGTGTCTTTGGCTTGTTGCTCCAGCAGCTCCTCGTGAAGCTTTGCTTCTTGCTGCTGCTCATTATCGCTCTGTTTGGTAGCCTGCGAATCAGTAGCATATGCATAAGCCCCCATCATCTGCGTGATGCAGACAGCTACTAATCATCAAAGCAATAATCAGTCAAACATTACATGGTCGCAGGGGCCAGCTAAAGCCAATTGTCCTATTGCACAATGCTTCATCAAGAAATGAAACAGACATTTCTAATCCACGTCACACCAGTTCAACAGCAGATTAAGCATATCCACAGAGTACCTGCTTCTTTTTCTTCTTCTTCTTGGACTTCTTCTTCTTGGACTTCTTCTTGGCATGAGGCTTGTTTTCTGCATCAACCAGTTCCTGCATCATCTGATCTGCAGCCCTGCTCCTGAACTGGTCTGCAATGACCACTATACAGCTGAGGAGCCGCTCTAAGAAGCGCTTCCACAGGTGGGTGGAAGGCGCTTTGCTTGGCACAGATATGACAACAGCATGCTTGTGCACCATCAGCTGATTACCATTGTGCTCTTGAGCCTTCTGAATGAGTTCATGCTTCAGCACAGTTGAATGAGCCTCCAGGAGGGCTGTTTCAAGATGATGGCAGCTGTTCCTCGCTGCCCTGCAAAGCAGACAGTAATAATGATGATAATGATAATGATAATATTAATGAGAATAGTAGTAATAATTAAACGCTTTCCAGCTCGTGATGAGCTACTTTGGTGCAGGACAAGTCTTGTCTGTCCAAAGCAGACAGTCCTGCCCCTCAATCACGCATACACCTGATGCAGGGTCTGCAGACCAGCAAATGAGCACTACTAGGTAGTCCCTGTGATGCCAATAATAATAATAATAATAATAATAATTTACAGGCGTTCCAGCTAATTGTGATGCCAATCAATGATGGCCAAATGCGAGACTGACCTCATGTGCTATGCAGGTCTCAATCAACCTGTACAGCAGGCCATGGCAGAAGATACAACCCTATGTATAGAAGGTGTTGACAGTCAAGCCATGCTTTGGGTGCTGTAACCACGCCTGACAGCACAGGTACTCAGAACCTACTTTTGAAAGAACATGTGCGCAAGTGCTGCCGCATCCAAGCGCACAATGAGCGACTGGTAGCAAGGTGATGCTTCCCCACGAATGGCTCTGAGAGCTGCACTTGCAGCAGCCCCAATATTGTCACTGCCATCCCTGCATTCATGAGGAGTGTAAGCAAGCAGCGTTGAGTGTAGCAGCAAATGTGGACTGCGTAAACTCAGATCTTTCTCAGGTGTTGCATTGTGCTCACACTGAATCCAGATGAGGACAGAATCATTTCTGATGGCTGCTACTGCAAAGGGGCCAAGTGAGACGGAAGATACAGCTCAACAAGGTCTTTCAGTGCAAGATAAGCTGCCATCACAGCCTGTCACTCTCAAGGAGCACAGTGCTTATACAAAAGCAACTGGTTGCTGTCTTCAGGCTGCTGCATATGTGCACGGCAAGCAGCAGCAAGCAGTTTGACCAGATTACCCGTAGCCTCCTCCAGCTGCGTCAACCATGGCTTGGCACATGTCATCTGCAGACAGCAATGGCTGCATTGTTGAGACCGGCTATCTTGCTTTGGCAGGCATGGGCGGAACGCAGCAGGCAGGCTCTGCTATTACACAGGGGCTCTCACTGATGCGTGGCAGCATGACAAAAGCAAACATAACGGGCAGGCTCTCTTTGATGCAATGGCGCAGCTCAGTGGTGCATGGCAGCATGAGGAAAGCAAACACAGCAGGCAGGCTGTCTGAAACTCAGGCCCTCATGTTACACGGCAGAGAAGCAGACGCAGTGTGCAACCAGTGTTGTTGACAGGTGCTGACCTGCAGCAAGATTGGCGCGTTCTAGGTCTGCACCATATTCATGCAGCCTTTCTTGGTGTTCTTGAATCTCAGTGAGCCTGTCTTCACAAGCGGTCTGCACGTCGAAGTTTGATTGAGCTGGTGTGATGATGTTGCCTGGTGAGAAGTAACAAGCAGCGTCAATAACAATATGTGCCACAAATGCACAGGCTCACCCATGCATTCAGTGTGAAGCTGTCGTGGATGGGTTCTTCCAATTGACTGGGATCTTGAGCCATCGCTGCGCAATCTGAGCTTTCTTCCATAGAGCTACGTCACAACCACACAATTTTGACATGTCAAGGGTATCTTTGCGCTGTGAGGAGAGTATCCAAGTGCAGAGGAAAACAGCATACCTTTGGCAAGCAGTCCTGATACCTTCCAGTTTGTCCTTCTCATTCTTTAGCTCTCGCTGCATGATTTGTACATGAGCCTTCTGCATTTCGCAGGTATGTTGTGCCAAGCCTGCAGGTGCAAAGCTTATCACATATGCGCAACACATTGTTGGGACTGGTCTATTTCCACCCTGTTTTGCACCCGTCTGACAACAGCTATCATAGAACCTACCTAGTACAGCAGAAATCACAAACTTATCAGCTACAGCAGGCATCTAAAAGGTACCAACCATAGCAGGCATTAGAGACAGACCAAGTACAGCAAGCATCAAAGAGGCACAAACTGCAGGAGGCATCTAACCTACCAACTATAGCATGAGTGCAAAGGGCCACAGCTTTCCTCCAGCCACGTGTGCTGGACTGCACAGCATGGCACAGTGTCAGCAACTTCTGGGAAACTAGTGCCACCAGGCACATAAGCTGCATGTGAAGATGGCTGTCTCTGGGGCTATCAACTTACCATCAAACCGGGACTCATGCTCAACATCACATCCAGAGCATCTTGAGCGAGTGCGTCCTGTTCACAGTACTTCCATATTACCTGCCCCACGTTGCATCCCTGGACACTCAAGCACCCTTGTCAGCAAAAAAAGCGCAACAGACTCTGCTCCTGTATCAGATCTGTACAGTTTGGGAGGTTCAAGCCTCTGCTTCACTGTCATCATAACAATTTGGACTCTGCCATATGTCAATTTGGCCAAGAGGCTGAAATGCAGATGGCATGTGTCAACAACAATATTCAAAATAGCACTCGCAATGGCGTAGTTTGCAACACTTACACGCAGGACAGCATTTTCCATGTGAACTTTATGAGACTCCAAGAAACCGTTGTCCAGAGGGCGGTGTGCTTCGGCTGATGACTGTGAATCATGGTCAGGCCTGAAACGGTGGCGCATGAGCATCTGGAGTACATGATGATGGACACCTGGCTGCACAAGAAACCCACATGTCAGTATTGTACATCAACGTTAATACGGGCCCAAACATGCTGACAAGAACGCGTAGACAAGAGGTAAACTGTTACAAGCCTTGCAAAGGCTTGATCCTGTCACTATTGGCTTGTCAATTCTTTGACACTGATCTCAATATTTGCTAGCTCAGTAGCTACAGGTTCCCTTGTAGCTCAAAGTGTTTGCGGAATTGCAGATGCACATGTGTCAGGTGGTCATGTTGACATGATGTGGATGTCACGAGGAGTTGGCTCTCAATCACTGCAATCACAAATTGATATGCTGCAATTAGACAGGGCTCACCAGTACCCTGGAATCTGACTCCTGCCCTGAGCCAGACGTCTGAGCAGAAGGGGAGTGAGTGCTTAGCTCTTGCAGACAGTGCAGATTATATTGCACGGTACCGTCTGGATGGACTTCCAGAGCGGACAAAGGTGTGTCCAGACTCTGCAGCACATGCAAGCAACCTGTCTCTGCTTGCACAGTGAGACATGTATTGTCATCATCATCCTGGTGTGTCAGGCTTGAATCATATAGATTCAACTGGGCTGCCTTCAGCTGCTGTGGAGAGACAGTCAGGACCAACAAGCATGCAGCTTTGCAGAAGAACACGCAAGGTCAATGCCGTCAGGGTGCTGACTGACCGGAGTGCACAGCAGTTGATGTGCCCTGATGTATGGCTCTAGCAGCTGCATTTTTGAGCTCAGATGAGTCCACAGGAAGTTCAGCAGCTCCTGTAGTGGTTCTAGCTGCAGCAGCGCTGCATGCTCCAAGTAGACTCTCCCATCAGAGTGTCGCCAGTCCAATGCTGGGCCCAGGTGGTGCCTGATTTGGCTACTTACTGCCATTGCCATGCCGACGCTGAATTGCTGGCAGCGTACCAGTAGCTTGACTGCAGCCACGATCTCTGCCAGGGCAGCCTTGCGCAACTGCAGCATCAAGTGCTACGTGATCATGCAAGAGCGGGATACAAATGATGCAAGCAAAAGGATGTGGATATGCTGGGGCAACGGGAAGTGGTTCCAGCAGATTTCTTTCATCCAAGACTCACAGCGTGACATTCAGCAGAGCTGGCGTAACACCATGCAATGGTCTAACCCATCATGTGCGACAATTGCTGATCGTATTAAGTGATTACATGCATATAGTGTATAACTATGGTGTGTACATATGGTGTATACACATGTCAAACATTGTACACAAGTACATTTTGCAGTATGGTATTATGCAATACTTATGCAACAGCAAATGTTCTGGTTGTTTCTAACGTTTGACATGCGTGCCAGAATTGAGGACAAACTAACATGCATGGGTGTTTCAGCCCCAAATTGCAGCATATCTAATCAGAACCTCACCGGCATAATTTGATGCTTTTGCCTGGCCAATGCCCACCAGGTATCAACAACATCAGAGCTGTAATAAGGGCCTGGGTCATGCTGTGCAGTGAGGCTGTATATGATGGGCTTGTCACAGTCCGTGGCCATGCTGACAAGCTTGCCAGCAGATTTGCAATCTGCCATGATGTCTGCAGTGGACATGCTCCGCCCTTCTATCCTTGACTGCAGATGTAACAAATAATACTGATTGGCGATATCATTGAGACAGTCTCACACACGCAGACACACACACAGACACAGACACACACACTTGCCTTGGCTTGTTCAGCTTTGATGTGATTACAGTGCAACTGTGCATTGAAGAACTGCTGACACAGCTGTGAGACCTCACCTCTAGTCTATATATTGGTGCCGCATTAATTGAGTGCAGCGCCGCAATGGTAGTCGCCAGGAACCTGTCAGGGCTTGGAGCAACAGAGGGCTTTTCCAGGTGCTCAGCCAGGCTGACAATCAGCTGGCCGCGGCTCCCCATCAGTCGGTCAAAGCCGTCACCAGACAGCAAACTAGCCTGGCAAGCAGTGATAATAATAACAATAATATGATAATGAGAATAATGATAATGGAAATACTAATAATAATAACAACAATAATAACGATAATAAAGTCGCTTTCCAGCACATGATGAGCTAGGTACATGCGGGACAAGTCTGGCAAGCAGTGACAGCACCAATTTAGATGCAAACCAATGAAGCCATTCTGCACTGGGTCTGTATTGTCTGTTGGCCAATGCACGTGCTGACTAATAATGACAGAGTGCCAGCATGTTGCGCACTTTACACAACAACAAAAGTGTTCAGTGTCAGCATCAAAAGTCCCTCACGCAGGTATCTCAATGCAGCGCTACAGTTGAGGGAGACACTGACCTGTGACAAACTCAGGGTGTCTGCCAAGCCATAGTTCCCAGGCACTACATGTTCCAAGTAGTCTTGGAATGATGTGCCAAAGCCAGCAACCACTGCACCAGCAACAAATTTGCTTGCTTAGGTCTAATACCGACAGCAGTTAGATTCTGCAGAATGCAGAACACAACACCAGTTGACTGCTCACAAGCTGCATTTTGACAGCGCTAGGCCACGCACCATCAGTATGACAGTCCATACTGTCAGATTTGGGTGCAGGACACAGAGGCAGGTAGAACAATGTTCACTGAATATTACTCTCCTAGGCAATTTCAACAATTGTCGAATGCTGTGCCAAGGCAGAACAAAACATTGTGTATGCTACAGCCTGTTCAGAAAGGGTCTAGCAGCTGTGCAGGCTCACCAGCTGGAGTAACATCATACATCATCTGGGTTGCTTGTTGCAGACTATTGCATGCATCCAACAGTGGCCCGACATACGTAGCCCTGCAGAACACAACTTGTGGTGAGATCAGCTGGCAAAGGTGAGCAGTAAAGTAGTGAGCCACCCAAGCCACTCAACAGACTGGTTTTGATGCACCCACAACGCTCAAGCATGGACGCAGAGAACAGCCAGGAAGCCTGTGTGAATCTCAGGACCTATAGCATGCTGGGTGTCTCTGCTGTGTGCAGATGTTCAGCGGATATGCGTTAAGAGCAGAATCACCTAGAAGTCCTGTAGTCGTGCACTTTCAGACAGTCAGTCAGATCATGGTACACAGCAACAGGAAGGGCATCCAGTGGCGTTGGACTATATCCAAGGGGAGGTTTCTTCAGAAGCTTTGCAACACTGGCAACAGACGCAACAGGGAGCAGCTGAGGTGGTGCTTGGCCAGGCCACCTGACCCATTGCCCATCGGTTGCCTGCAATGCAGCCAGTCAGCATTGGAACCCAGATATGTCAGATCTGCCATTTGATGCTTACGCTTCCAAACAAGGAAGCAGGAAGGTTTTGAGCCTGTTTTCAATAATGATCAGATGATAAGGTGCAGCTGCTGTTATGAATGTCAATGTGATGCAGATGTGCTCTGCATCGCAAAGCAGCTGGCCTAGATTCTGTCTCAATGTACAACTGCACACATGCCATTATGTATTTGAGCTTGTTGACAATACTTGCCTTTTCCTCCAAATGACTCACCTATTGCTCAACAGAGGGCACTGTCGTAAGCCATGCTGTCTTGCTGGACATGGGGCCACCTGTGCTTTGTGAAGTTTACTTTTGGGGAGCAAGAGTCTCAGCCAAGCAGGCCACAGAAGATATGCAGTACAAAACCTCACCTTGTTTGGCATCTCTTCATTGAGCTCTTCTGTCAGCGCTGGCCATGTGAGGAAACTGTCAGTACCATCATTAGGCAGCCAGGCATGTCGAGTGACTTGGCCTGCTGCAGGGATCAATGTCATCATGGCTTGTGCCTGCATTGCAGTGCAGCTCACAGCAGCATCACAGGACAGCAGTGCAACTCACAGCAGGCAGGCAGGCAGGCAGGCAGGTAGCACAGCTCACAGCAGCATGACAGGCAAGCTCCTGAACTTGCATTTGCAGCTATTGCAGCAGCAGCATGACAGGCAAGCTCCTGAACTCGCATTTGCAGCCATTGCAGTGTTGACCAAACTTGGCAGAGGCATTCTATGCAAGCAGTAGATGGGCATGCTATGAGCACTGGTTGATGTCATGGCCAGTGAGAGGTTGAGAATACACGAATGCTTGTACCTCTTGTTCTGAGCAGACTGTGTGCTGAGACCCCTTCTTGTGCATTTCAGCTACTGCTTCCAGAGACACCTTGGAGAGATGTTGCAGGCAAGCTAAACAGTCCTTCGAACACTGCAAGCAACCAAGCTTGTTTCCTGTTCTTGCTTCAACAGTCAGAAGAGTGCAAAGCACATGCTTCCACGCTTGCTAATACTGCAGCAAGCAACCAAGCTTGTTTCCTGGTTCTGCTCCAACAGTCAGAAGAGTACAAAGCATGTGCTTCAACGCTTGCTAACACTGCATGGTACCCACAGGCTGAAGTTCTGTAGCAAAATATGGTGCGGCGCTGGAATAAGGACAGGCAGTAGCAAAGCCTGGAAATGTGAGATTGTTCAGTGCTATAAGCTATGAGGCACAGTCAGATGGCATACCTGACCCTTCTTCATTTCATCCAGCACAAAGCTCACAACCTGTGCAAACAAGCAGATTATGTTGAGCACATGGCAAAGCCGGCGCTTGTGCACACTCAAGCTTGTGACTCGAGCCAAGAATCTTTGCAGGAGCTGTGGAACCACCTGATGAGCCAGTTTCATCTGCTCCTCTGCTGCCAACGAGTTTGCTTTTGATGCACGCAGGTGCAGTTTGTGCATAGCTGCATGCACGTGTCTTGGGGCGGATATTTTGTGCTGATACTGGTGCATCTCTGGGTCATGTGCGTGCTTCTGGTGCTTGCCAAGGCCTGCATCCTTCAGAATCACAGAGGAGAGTGCTATGTCAGCATGCAAGACAGGCTAGGCTTACCACACAGGACAGAGGGGTGCACAGCAACACCAGGCGAGATCCCAATGGACATGAAATGTGGCATTTGTTGTGACATACCTCGACGTAAAATGCTTGCATCAAACTGCTCAGGGCCTGTTGACGACCTCTATCCAGCAGTCCTGCTTCCTGCAGCTTCTGAGCAACATCCCTTGAATTGAAAAACCTTACCAGGTTTCCTTCAGACCTTTGATGCTTGCTTGCATCCCATGCTTTCTCAATTTCATGTCTTAGCAACATCTTCAGGTGATCTGTGCTTTTGTGTGATGGCAATTGCTCAAAGTCACAAAGGTGCTTCTTCTGCATGTGCACAACACTTTCTTTACTTTGCCAGACATGCACATGTGGCTGCAAGGAAGGTCTTTGGCAAAAATGTGAACCTGGTATAGACTGCAGTACCTGATCCACAAGCTCAACTGAAGGATCTGACAGTTCCTCTAACTGCCGTGGCATATTCATGGTCAGTGGCAGAACAGGTGGCATGATGGCCTGTGAAAGCCTGGCGTAAAAGATGCCACACAGCAGAGATCCGTGATCTTCAGCCCCTTGCCTTGAGGTGGCTACTGCTGACAAAAGCTTAAGGCGCAAGTCTTTGCTCAGCTGTGTGGTGTGCAAGGTTCCCAAGGCTTCGATCTCGTTGAGTGTGTTTCTTTTCCAAAGTTCGACTGCCTGATATAGCTGTAGCTTGGATTTGCAGAGATGCAAAATCGGGCCTGCACATCCGGACTCGCGTGAAATTAGTGTCATCAAAGTCAGTTGTATGGTTGTTCGGGACCTGCCCTTGCCTGAAGTTGCGCATATTGCGTCATCCACTTGCTCAAGAAGCGACTTAGGCTCGACTCCTTGACGCAGCTGTGCGTACACTCCTCGAGCGACAGCAAAGTCTGACTGTTCTTCTGAAGCAGCACTCACAGGCTGGTTGATCTTATTGCGCGTGAAGTTGCTCGGCATCTGTGCGATTGATCACGGCACAGGGAAGGATACCGCAAGATCGAAACACCGAGCGCATATGCACATGCTGCCGGAGACACGAGTTGGATGAAAATCCTAGACCTGACTGCACTGTGGTGATCACTGTGATCACTCAGCTATCATTCTTGCACCGAAACCACTCCTAGATTGCATGATGAATTGAACATGAGTGCCATGATTGGCACCTGTGTTGGCTGGCAGAATCTTGTACAATCCTGATCTGGGTGGTGTCTGGAGCCCGTCAGCCTCAAGTTCAGGTGACCGTAGATACGACCGTGATTTAATCCCAAATCCAAATGTAAGAACTTTGCTACCAATTTGAAACCAACATTTTTGCATGATGGTTACCCCTAACCCCCTTCTATATGCAGCAGATAGCAGCTGCAACTTCATAGGCTCGGACGGGTTGCAGGCTTCGATAGTGATGTCACAATGTACCAACAAATCTGTCAAATCTGCCAACCATGATCATGAGGGAATGGGTCCCAATCCCATCCCATCCCCTTGTATCTTCATATGTATGAACTTATTAGACTTGGTCAAATTCCCATCAATCAAGCTTGCCATCATTTGCTCGTCCATGGTCAGCACCATGCCGGGGTGTATGAGCGAAAAATCGTCATGGGCTACGGCATGCACGCATATATAGCACCAGGATCCGATCCTGACAGTCATCGAACAGCTGACGATGTTTAAACACTGCAAGACCATATCAGGCATGACGGCAACATTCTGGTAGCACAGTCCTGATGCAAGTGCCCACACGGCAGCAATTGTGGTAATCAATCCTCATGAATGCTACTCAGGCACTAGTAATGGGATTTGGAGTCCTTGAACTTATGACTGTCAATTGGCTGGCAATCCATCGCATTGCGTCTGAAGCTACAGGGTGATGCAGACTCTCACTGTTACAAGATACCCGCTTCCTGTCTTTGATGTGAAGCTGTAACTTGTGGTTTGCTACCGTTACTCCGACAAATTGCTGCAAACCTGCCTGCAAACGCCTTGCACCGACTCAAGAGTGACCTCGGTGTTATAACCACGAAAATTGTCAGTTGGTCTATTCAGAGGGTAGAACAAATTGTGCAAGCCAACGATCAGTGGCTGCAGATGAGTGGCAACATTCCCTGGGCAGCCCTCTCATTAAATTGACGCCGAAAGGCGTAGTCTTTTCTTTTCTTTCTGGCAACATTCGGCAGCTCAGCGAGCTTGGGTGTAGTCAAATGCCCACGCCGCAAGGTGGCACAAAGAGTCAGCTGGTCTGGCTTCATGAGATGCTGCATGTGAAGCTTGCCATGGCAACGTTGCCATGGCAAGCTTCTAATTAGTTAACTAATGCTCAAAGCACTTATGAAGAGGCCTTCCAGCATGCTGCTCAGTGAATGTTGTTCACCTTCAAGCACAGACAGTGCTGCCCACAGAACTGTGCCTGTTATACCCATAAGGGAGGAGGCAGATCGAGGTCTTTTCCAATGGCCTGCCATATCCTGCGTAAGGAAAGCAGTTGCATTTATAGCATCAGATAGCACAGTGATGAGTTGGGGCCATCAAGCTGTACAAACAATTGTACAGCTTGATGGCCCCAACTCATGTGAACCTGCAAAAGGTATCATTTGTGTTCATGTTTGATGCTATGGGGAGCGCGCGCGCGCGCGCGCACACACACACACACACACACACACAGTCGTTGGGGGCCAGCTTGCCCATTTGACTAAATTGCAGTTTATCATCAGTAAACAAAACAGACAATACGGTAACATAGACAAACAAAATCATCATCAGGAAACAGCTGCAGCAAATTTCTTCTTCATCTTCTTTTTGAGGAAAGTCAAAGTGAACACTGTTTCAGTTTCTGTAGCAGGGAGGACAGGGTCTGTCTTCTATGCATGTTGAAGACGAACACCATCTTCTGTTTGACTGCCACGCATACAGTCACATACGTCAGCAGTACAGCCACCTTTGTCATCAGGCTTCATCTTCAAAAGCAGCTTTTCTGGCTCCTGACCAACCCAGTGTGCTAGGAAGTTATGTGAGACTTATTTTCCACAAAGACAAAGCATGATCTGTTCCAGCAAACATGTCAGGAAAGGCCCTGGAAGACTTTTGGATGCGCCATAGTACTGCACAAGTAGTGTTATGTATCTGCTCTATGCGTACTTTAGACATGCAACAGCAAGCCACAAAACTGGCACTGCATGACTGCAACCCGATCCTCCACATCGTTTCAGGAGACCTTGTGGCACTGCATCAGTTGCTGCAAAGTGCTTTGAGTGCATGACATGTTATGTACAATCAATTGGCTGGTCTCCATGTCAATCAGCGGGGCTTGGACTGAAAGGCAATGCGCACAACTGCAGATCTTCTTTGAATCTGTCCAGGTCTTCTATGCTTGGCTCAACTGTTTCCTCAGCGTGACTGTTGCTGACAACATGCACTGCTAGACAGCGCCGACCCTCGGCAGACTGAGGTATGCATTGCGTGTAGAACTCCTTGATTTGCTCAAGGGTGATTGCCTTGAGTTGCTCAACCTCGTGCTGCCGTACTGTGAAGTTATACCTGCACAACAGCCACCTCTTTCTGGCTAGCACATAGACACCACCCCCTCCCATCGCAAGTGCCTGCTTGCATTGAGGCGTGGAGTGCATCTCGGCGTTGCATATGCTGCAACCATTAGACAGACAGCAAACATCAGCATTAGCGCACTTATACTGACTCAACGAGAGATGGTTGCACCAGAGCACAAAGCTCACCTGCGAGATTGAATTTGCTCCCAGTGTCTGTCAGATTCCTCCAGCAGGCTGTGGTTCTGTTGAAGCTTTGCCGCGATGAGGGCCTGACGATGCCTCTCAAAGTCTTCTGCTGTCAGATCAGCTAGC
>JAABUK010001235.1_pt1 | contig 49547 bp, 57 predicted proteins | sample 5559141 | NCBI WGS metagenome assembly JAABUK01 (sample SAMN10711869, study PRJNA513367) | rock metagenome | isolation source: Antarctica rocks | place: Antarctica: Victoria Land, Pudding Butte nord | collected 2016-01-03 | reverse complement strand
AAGACTACTCTTGCACTGACGTGCCATCTCCCCTGCAGGCTGACGCATATTGCTGCATCATCACATTCACCGTTGTGCTATGATGCCCATGCATCCACTGGTGCATAGTAGGCCTTATAGGCACTGCTCTGGGCATGCGCAACAATGCAGGCATTACTGGCTCACAAGCAATGGAAGTGCTTTCAGCAGATGTGGCACAGCATACCAATCATTTGTAACATGCAGCAACAGCAATGCTTTGTTGCGCATGAGGCATTGGGACACTGCTTGTTCAACTGTGGTTGCTAGTGACATATTATCATTGTTGGGAACTATAGTTTGACATCATCTGTTTGTCAGTCTGTGTAACAGATGTCGTGCAAACCGGCAATGACAAATCAATTTGAGTGATATCCCATATAACATGTGCAGCACGTGTTTCATTTCCAAATCTTTGATGTGTATTGCACATTTCGTTGTGAGGACTGATGATTACGTTAAATGGTTCCTCAAACCAACAGGATTGGGAACGTGTATCTGAGATCCAATCTATCTAGGAAACCAACAGGGTGTTGCTCCAGCAAGCGAGCAACAAATCGAGGATTTGTACCTGGGTTTGCAAACCAGTGCATCCTTGAGTCATGCATTGGATATCTGACTTATCAAGCAAAAGAGTGTTACCACACCAAATTTTCAAGCGCTGTAGCAGCGTTACATGTCATGATGGCTTGAAAAAAATTACACTTCTTATTTTTGGATAAGTTTGATGCGCATAATGTAATAGCATTTTAATGCACTTCTTACTGAAAACCTATGTACCAAACTGACAATTATAGCATGGACGGATGCAAAATGTTGTGTCCCGATAAGAATTCTGCTTTGACAGCAGCGTTTGCCGTAAACTGGATTCAGTTGATGCAGACCTTATGCACATGCTGCTAGTAATGCTGAGGCGGGGACAGACCGGGTGGGTCCCGGTGACTGTGTATCACACGTGGCGCTGAAACAATTGGCATTTCGGCCAGGATATCAATAAGAATTTGCCTCAAGCGTGCTTTCGGTCGCCGCTCGAGCTCAAGTCCAGAGTCACGTCAAAGACCTTGTTCACCGCCGAAGCTTACCCCGACATGGTCCTTCCCGAGCTTCCACACCCAACCCGAAACAATTGTTCCTGACGTGATCCCCGACGATCTTCCAGTCCACCCCTTGCCCACTCCCCTATGGTAAGTTGAGGCAGTCCCGTCAATCCATGCCTCGACTAGCCTTCTCAAGGTTCCCCACCGCCCTTCCCTCACCTCTCACCCCCTGCAGGCTGACCGAACAATATATGTCGGCAACGTCGGGGCCACAGTGGACGAGTTTATGCTCAGAAGCATTTTCGAAAACTGCGGGTTTGTCACGCAAGTCAGGATGGCCGGGTAAGCGGTCTACATGCCTTATCCTGAATACTTGCTTCATGCAAGACATTCAGCAAGCCACGCTGCTTACCGGCAAGCCCGCCAGAGTCGGTTGCCATACAAAGGCATCCTCAAGATCTGATTAACATCCATACTGTGAGCTCTAAACTGTCTAATGCTGGAACAAAGCTGAGTCTTTACACATGTTCATGCAGGAAGCGGGGCTATGATACAGTCTACTGTTTTGTGGAGTTTGCAGACCCACAGTGAGTACTTTCTCCTCTATGCTCACCTTGGGTCAGGCCGCCCTTACTCTTCTGCCGTATTGTCATTGTCTGACTTACATGTGGTATGTCAAAGCTTACCTTGTCAGCAACAAGTTTGTTATGCAGGCAAGCGGTCACGGCACTGGCAATGAATGGTTTGCAGTTGGGAGATAGGCAAATCCGGGTTAGCATGGCAAAGGCCCCGGCCCGTAGCGCTCCTGAGCAAAGACACAGCAACGACATGCTGGCAATCAATCTGATACAGGCCCAAGCTCAGGCTAGGCTTATGCAGTTGCCAGCTTTCAACATGCTGCTTCCAATGTCAGGCGTTCACACCAACAACATGGTCAAAACCAAACGGCCGCATCAGGATCCAGACAAAGTCGTCAGGACAGTTTTTGTAGAGAATGTTAACGATGAAATGGACGAACAGGTGTGCTTGATGAAAGACTGTTGAGCATACATCACGGACGCACATACCTCACAAGGCTCTGGCAAATGCATCAGTTAAACATCATTTGGCACATCAGGCAATACTTGTCTGCCATGATACATGGGAAACAGCCGTCCGACCAAGGCTGTTTTAAATGCAGGGCTTGGCAGAATACTTCAGTGTATGTGGAGAAGTGACAGCCGTCAGACTAGCTGGTGCTCTGGGCAACAGGAAAGCCTGGATAGAGTTTGGGACAAAGGAGTCAGCAAGGTCAGCCAGAGAGTACGACAATACGGTAAGTTGCTTTGCAGATAAGCACTGCAGCTTTAGTATTCAACTTGTCAATTTGTACAGCTGCATGAACTAGCTCTTTTTTATGCAAATTATGTTTGCTCTGGTGTTGAGCTCCTGTGCGTTTTGCATCTCACAATTCTTATTCAATGTAGGAAATGTGATAGCAGTAGCTAGTAGTACTGATATTCCTAGCAAAGTCAGAGCATGTATGGCTGTGATGGGTATGGCTGCTGATGGTTTGCTCAAACAATGTGCACATGCTAGTCCCTTTTAGCGGCAATTTCTCTTGCTTCTGCTTCCTATAGGTGCTTGGCAGCTCAACGGTGAGGGTGCGGCCGTCAAAGACAGCCATACACACAAATGGTCTGCAGAGGGAGGAGGACAGCAACAGTGGCAGCAAAACACCCTCACCGTCACGCACAGGGGACACCAACTCGCCGGGCGGCTCACAAAGCCAGATGCGAGCAACCAGCAGGCACGCTGACAGGCATGCAGAGGTGGTGCAGCAGCCAGCCCAGCTGCGAAGTCATGGGCAGAACCATGCTGGCACATCTGGCTCGCCACCTCTTGCACCCCAGCCGCTGGCGGGGCCGCCACCCCCCCAGCAAGGGGTCTCTCCAGGGGCTCAGCAGCCTCTCCAGATGGGTCCTTCACCAGCAGAAATTCAGCAGCATCTTATGGCAAATGGCATTCCACCTGGTATGATGCCTCAGCAGCAGCAGCAACAGCTACCAACAAATGGATCAAATTATGGCGGAGCGTCAGCATCAATGCCTATGATACATGGCCAGCCTCAGGCTCAGGTACCACCGCACAGTGGGTATCAGGCCATGCCTTCTAGACCGGCTGGTGCAGGTCCGCGCATGGCAAACCAGAACTATGCTCCCACCAGAAGTCCTGTTTCTGGGCGTACGTCGCCTGGCTTGAAGAGGGGGTATGATGAAGTACAGCAAAGCAATGCCAGTGCTGCGGCAGCAGCTGCTGCCTTTCTGAGCAAGCAGCAGCAGCAGGCAGATGACAAACGCATGAGGATGTCTCACTAGTAAAACGAATGTTAACCTGTGTCATTCAGTTTTGAGCTGTCTTGAAACAAATGAAGCTGCTCAGATGTCTGGCATTTTGTTTTTGGGGGGTCTGCTGTACAGAAATAATTCTGAAGTTGTGTGTTCGTATTACAGAGTTTGTCCTTCCCCTTTTTTCCTGCACAAGAAGGTACAGCAGCTTCATGCTGCCATGAAGTGAACTGCTGTTCTGCATCTGACCATGTACATTTACTTGACCCTGGTAACCTTGCCCTGCGAATGCAGCACTCTCTTGACACCTTCCAGTTCCAGAATGGGATGCAACCAGGCTATGAAATAGTGAGAAGCAGTCATGTCCACTCTGCCCTCACGTGAGCCCATCAATCTAGTTTTGCAGTATGCAAATCAAGGTGTGCAGACCCGAGACAGCTTGTCTCTGTGTCAAGCGCAGCATGTCTTGTGTAACAGCCAATGAACATGATCGAGGTTTGCTGGCAGATAGGGTAGCGCTCATTGTAGAGGCAAACCAATTGTGGAGAGGTATTGGCATTGAACCTGAGATTGGCTCAGGTTAAAATCAATTTCACAGATTGGAATCTCGTGCCATGGGGTGCACGCTCTAATATTGTTGGCAACAGGAAGGCTTTGTCTGTAGCTATTTCAGTCGTCATATTGCACGCCTGTGTGTTTGTGTGCTGATCAATATCAACGGGAGATTCGAAGCAGGCTTCATTTGCAATAGTGCAATGTTTGCAGGAGTGTATCTCTGTGCCAACAAGCTTATGACTCACTGCAGGGTGTCTGGATTTGCTTCCCAGAAAGCATCTGCAATGATGTCAATGTGTGACAGCACAGGTGTCATGACCATGCGCTCAACAAGCGTTCCATCTGGCTTTTGCTTCACTACTTGTGCTTGCTTGTGCCTAGTGATCACAGTGCCCTGCAGATGCACCCAGCAATGTCTGCCGTATGCCACATCAAACACAGCATCACACTGCAAAATTGTCTGAAGTTGCAGGCCATTGCAGATGTGTCACAGGGCATGCACATAGCATGGGGCAGAGACAAATTCTGACATTCAAAAGCTCACCTTCTTAAACTGCTCGGGCAGACTTTGATAGTTGATGCCATGCTGCCACAAAATCTCATTCTTGTCGCCAGTGGTTGTGCCCTGCAATGTGGCATTGGCCGTGAGAGCCAGCCAGCCATACTCACTGTTGCATGCAATGCATTAGGTGCAGTTCATGACTGCACAGCACTGCACCTGATGCATTGCATGACTTGCGAGGTGGTTGTGCAAGCATCCTACAGAGGCCAAGACAGTTTACTGCTGTTTTCAATTTGCCTCAAATTTTGAGCCCAGCCGGCATCTCCAAGCCATGCAGATGCCACGGGCAAGTCAGGATTCTGACAGAAATGACAGATTGCAAACAGTCATGGGCAATACACAGGACAGCAATCAGCCTGTCCGAGATGGACCACAAGGCATGAACCTTACTTTGAGTAGCTGTTGAGCCTCTGCTGGTGTCTTGCCATCTTGGTGAATCAGTGTCCAGAAACATGTGTTGTACTGCACTGCATCAGCAGTATATTCAGAGCAGCAACCCTTGTGAAGATTGTAGAGCATATTCATTCCATGGTAAACTTTCAAGCCCTACCTGACAGTCATTGCAGGTAGTTAAAAGCAGCAGCAGGAGCTCAGAAGAGGCAGATGTGCATGCAGACCTGATTGTTGATGTGTGTGTCTGCCTGTCGCCATGCCAAGTAGTCCCTGAGGACAGCATCATTGGGGTAGCAAACAGTTCTGCCATCAAAGATTGGGAGGCTTTTGAGGGGCAGGTCTGGAAAGAACTGGCTCCAGCATTGCACAAAGGATGCTGTGAAGGCTGATACAATCACAGATATCAATTTGGCACTGCGCCGTCCTGAAAAGCATTGTTGGCTTATCAGATGGGTGGTTGTAATCGTGCATGTACCCAATCAGGTACAGCATGCACAGTGACTTGCATCAGCTTTGTGCAAGCTGTGTACCATATAATGTTGTGCCCTTGTGGAGGACAAAGCTGTACTCATCACTTTCTCCAAAAGCCAGTTTGACGTCGCTAAATAGCTTGAAAACCTCCTGCAGGTATTCTCATAGCTACAGGCCTCTTGCATAGCAGACAAGATTTCACTGGCACAGTTACCTTGGCAGCATGGTTCATGAGATTGAGTGATCTGACATCGTTTGGCTTTTCAAAATGGTGCTGCTCAGAAAACCTGCATATAGAGCAGTGTGAAAGCTGCTCAAAGAAAGAGGTGACACAGAAGGCGCAAGTTCTTACTTTGTGAAGCCTTTGCCATCCAGCCTGACCACAATCCAGCAGGCTGGTAGAAGACTGTCATCCACCTCAAACTTTTTTACATATTCAAAACGGCTGTTGGCCATGTTTGAGTTGTGGCGTCAAAGACGCCATAAGAACTATACTGCGTAAAGCTGGTAACTTGTGTCACGTAGCATGCTCGCAGAGAGCCTTGCGCTCTGCCTTGCGCTCTGCCCTGCGCTCTGCACCTGTCTATGCGATTTCATTCTGTCGTTTCATCTCCTGTCGTGAATTTCTTCTCAGGCGCTTCAAGCTTGCGTCTTGGCGTGGCGTGGGCTCGCCCTCCTCAAGTTTTGGACAAGCTTGTGATCCTGTTGGCAATGGGAGCGTCCAAAGCTCCGGCCCCGCACGCCACTCAGCATCCTCACAACGTGCAGCCTTGGGGCAACTACCTTTTCGCGCAGGGCAAAGACACACGAAACGCAGGTGAGTGAGCCACTCAGGCTAGTCAGCAAAAGACGGTCAGTGTTAGCATGTTGTAAAGCAAAAGCGCATTTTTTGGCCGTTTTTAAGTTGCAGTAATCCTTCAAGACATTGTCCTATTGTTGCATAGCACCTGGCACTAACTTCTTTGACATCGTGTCTTGTGGGGTCGTTCAGGGCTTGGGAGATTGAGAGCCCTAGATGATGAGCTTGTCATGCAAGTTTTGGCCCTGCTGCCGGCCGAGTGTCTGGGCCGGCTTGCTTGTGTCAACCGTGCTTTTTACTGCTTCAGCAATCATGAAGATCTGTGGCGTGCTCTTACATTAGAGGTAAGTCTTCCCAACTTGCCAGGCATAAGCAACACTGATATGCATTGCCGTTTAGCATCATGTCAAGGCCATTTGGTTTCCAGGTGCATTTTTTGGAGCAATACTCAAGCTAGAGTTGCAGTTTTGTTGCTTGTGCGTGCCTGCTGAGAGCTGGGTATCCGTTTAGCAAGTCCTGTGCATGTCCACTCATTGCTGCAGCTGGGCGTTTGGCAGGCACATGCACAACAAACATTCGATACAGCATGACAACATTGTTAACAGCATTTCTCCTGTCTAACACAAAGTACATCATTGGGTAGTGTATGCTGTTCCTGCCTTGTGGCAGGCCCCTGAATTGGAGGGAAAGTGGCGCTTCAAAAACACATGGCAGCAAACCTACCTGAAAGCTTCCCTCCCAAAACACAACTTCCACAGCAAACGTCCACTGCGGGTGCAAGGCTTCTACTCAGATCTACTGTACCAGCCCTGGCACTGCACCACCGTTCCTCTTCACAGCAGCTGGCTTAAGAGGGACACCATAGACAGGAGAACTGGGCTGTCAGTTGAGGAGTTCAAACAGCAGTATGAGTTGCCTAATAAGCCAGTCATCCTCCAAAACGCAGTGAGTGGATTTATTATACTGCTTTTGGAGCTTTGTCACTGGGTTGATTAACACCTGATGCTTGATTGGCTTTCTGGTGTCCATAAAGCTTCATGCAACTCAATTGCCTGCACCAGGGCAAGCTTCATAACCTGTTGCTGAAGACTGAGAGTCTATCTGCATTCATGGGCAATGACGCTGCAGTCATCTAGCTGCTGCACCATTGTTGATTGCATTATGTAGTGCTAGCATGACTGCATGCTGGCACCAACCGTGCCTTGGCAGACGCTTCTATGCTTCTGGATATGCAGCTGTCTTTAGTCATTGCTGTTACTCGGCTTTAGATCTGTTGCACTGGTAGCCTAGCGAGGTCTTTCTGGCATCTACAAACTCAGCAGCCAGAGTTCACACCATCAGCATGCCATGGCCCAGCTTTTCTTATAGCATACACAAGGGACTGGGCTGTCAAGCACTGCATGCACAAACCTGCACTTCAGGATACTGCAAGGCTCATCTAGGCTCAGGCTGCTGTTGTCTGACTGCAGATAGATGACTGGCCTGCACTGCACAAGTGGAATAGCAAAAACCTCAAAAAGGCTTTCAAGGGGAACCACATTTTGGCTGGAGATTACCCCATGGGCTTTGACAACTTCTTGGCATACAGCCAGCGTTCACATGACGAGATGCCGCTGTACTTGTTTGACAAGCACTTTGCCAGCAAAGCGCCTCAACTAGCAGCAGACTACAAGGTGCTCAACCCTGCACAAGACCCCTACCTGAGCATGCCTGTTGCTCAAAAGCCTTTTGGCTCCTTGTATGCAAGCTTCCTCTTGTCAGCTGTGCTCTTGGCTACCATGCCTTCAAGCAGACACCCAGCTTGCTTGTGTGCAGCTCATTTGGCATCTGTATGCAGCCAGGTGCTTTGCTCAAACGCATGCCACATTCGACCTTGACATCGTTGCAGAGTGTCCATTGCCTGCTTGTTTTTATGCATGTGACTGCTCATGTTGCTAGCGCAGGTGCCCAAGTATTTTGATGAAGACTTGTTTTCAGTGCTGGGTGAGGCAGGGCGGCCTGACTTCAGATGGCTCATCATGGGACCCCCCCGCTCAGGCTCCACTTTCCACAAGGACCCCAATGCCACCTCCGCCTGGAATGCTGTTGTCACAGGCTCCAAGAAATGGATCATGTACCCCCCAAGTGCCCTTCCCCCTGGTCAGGCAACCCTCTTCTCCAATCCTCCTCATCCCCCTATGACTCTTTCATAGCCAACTTCCTTCCTGCAGTCCTTTCTTGTTCTGATCCCTTCACAGGCAACCTCTTGCCCCCAGTGCTGCCCTTCCCCCCTGACGCTTCCTTGTACGGTTGATTACTGCTTCTCATCATCAGGGTCACTGCTTCTCATCGTTAGGGAATCCTGTCCCTGCCCATCAAACTGCTGCATGCCTGTTCATGTGGCTCTACCCTCGAAATTGGCCATTGAAGTACCCACTGCATGGTTTCCTTCCAGAAGCAAACGCATGTCAGCCACCACCTGCTTGCTGTGAACACATGAGGCCAATGAGCATCCCAGGGTGGCATTGTTGCATTGCATATCTGAGCCTATATAGGCACACCTTGTCACAGCATGAATGTCACAGTCCACATGTCACACCCCAGGTATCACACTTATTCTTCTGCATGTGCATGTGCTGATGACCGCCAGCTGCTGATGCAGTTGCAAGTGGATCGCAAATATATACATGCATTTGCTACAATCACACTTGGCCTGCAGCATGGCCTTTATTCACATGTCTGTACTTGCAGGTGTGCATGCCAGTGATGATGGGGCAGATGTGGCCTGTCCAGTATCACTGATAGAATGGTTCCTCAACTTTTACAAGGAGAGCCAGAAGGGCCCAGTACAGCCCCTGGAGGGCATTTGCAGGGCTGGTGAGGTCCTCTTTGTGCCGAGAGGCTGGTGGCATATGGCCCTCAACCTAGAGGTAGGGCTTACTGCTGCTGCATTGGTTCAATGTGAGGTCACAGCGTTGTGCTACTGCTACTGTTTGTCTCAAGTTGATGGTTGCCACTGTTGCATATGACCAAGCAGGCAAGGATTCTATGCTGTGTTGTGCTGTGCTGTGCTGTGCTGTGCTGTGCTGTGCTGTGCTGTGCTGCGCTGCGCTGTGCTGTGCTGTGCTGGCCAATTTATTTGAAATATGATTCAACATCACACACTCACATCAGCACACTTGAGGGGCTCGACAGGAACAAACAGCGCGAGGCTATGCTTGCAGGAAAGCATCGCTGTGACTCAGAACTACGTCAGTTCTGCCAATCTGCAGCATGTGCTGGACTTCCTGAAGGGAGGCCGAGCTGAGCTTGTGTCTGGCTGCCCTTTTGAGCAAAGAGGCCGCCTGCATGATGCCTTCTTGTCAGCTTTGCAGCAGCAGCGGCCACAGGTACACTGCTGGTCTCCTTGTGCTGTGCTGCTTCCAAGTCCATGACTGCCCATGCATACGAAAGAGCTGCATGGCCCTGACCAAAGACAGCAATAAGGGATCAATGCAGTCAGATGGTACCATGTTGCATGATGAGTATGTTTGGAAATCGCTCATCCATCAGAACTGATGAGTGATCCACCAAATCTGACTCAGCATGTGATAGCAAGTGTGCCTTTTGAGTGCCTGACACTTCATGTCTGAATGTGCAGGTGCTACAAGAGCTGAAGCAACAGCAACAGCAGAAGCAGGCTGCAAAGGCGCCGTCTCAACTGTCTGCATTGTTCAGTGAAACTAAGTCAGTTGAACAGCCACCTGCCTTCAGCTTTGGGTTTTCCTGACAGATTGCCAACATGTTGTAAAATGCTTGCTTTGCTCCTAAGTAGTCTGGAAGCGTCGGGATATTGAAAGATGCATGCAATCTCATGGGAGCATATAAGACAGAGTGTTTACATTACACCATCAGGCAGCCACATTGTTCAGATCCGACTCATGTGTCCAGCTCTTTACATGAAATGCAGCAAACTGCATGCGCAAAGGTCATACATGCGCAGCACAGCCTCTGTGTGAAAGTGAAATACATGATGTACAAGGCCATTTGGCGCAAGGATAAATAGAACCAAACTGCTGCATGATTGCGCGCATTGGCAAGCAACCCTCCAGCACTAACTGCTGACTGCATGCTGATATAATGTAGCAGTCTGCAGGAGGATCCGAAGGAAGAGTGACATCAAACTAAATGTTCTACTCAGCTGCTACTCGAACCCAGGCTTCCTAATGCGTCAGCCAACCCATTCACTCAGGTTACCCGCTTTATTCACTTTCTTGAAGTGTGCTCCAGTAATCACTCACACTCATGTATACACTGACGGCTCATACATCCTGCATTGCAGCCTGCTGGCAGTGTTGCGCCATTGTGCACCAAATGACAAAGAGTTGTCAGATTTGCAGCATTTTGCGGCCTGAAGTGGCCACTGCAGGCGATGTAGTATTGAGAGCTCCAGGGGTAGCAACCCCAGCAATAGCAGGCTCAGGGGAGGCAGGCTCAGGGGAGGGTGCCCCAGCTATGCTTGAAGTGATGATGGGGGTGTCAGTGGGGGTAGCACCGCTTGCACCGCTACCTGAGCTTGCCATCACAGCTCCTGCACACAACATAACATCGACTTCATAATAGACCCAGGTTGCATTGACTGTACAACGAATAACAAAACCTTGCTGCTGTGTCAGCAAGCGTACTGCAGCTGTGCTGTCACAGTATATTGTGAACAGGCAAAACTCTTGGATATATTGTCGTTGTGTAACTGGACTGTTGTACTGAAGGGGCCTAAGCAACAGTCTGCACACAGACTGTTGCTTAGGGCCCTTCAGTACAACAGTCCGCACACAGGCATGCCTTACAGATCTGTTTAACACTCAAACCAAGTGGGCAGATCTGGCATATACAAGCTGAGGGCAAAGATTGCACCAGGTGACGCAGTACAAGAGACCAGCTGACCTGGAGTACAGCCATTCACCACAGGAAGTGCAGCCACCTTCTGCACCACTGCTGCAGCTGCAGGCTGCAAGATGTTAGTCCAGGTGCTGTCACTCATGCGTACCAGATTGTCTGAGTCAGTCGCGCCGTTCAGGTAGTCATACTCCCAGTAAGCCACGCCTGCATGATGGGCAGCAAACTGGGATGGGGGAAAGCAGCAGCATGATTGCTGTGCACAGCATCTGGCAACTGTGACCTTGCAGAAGGTGGCAATGCAAGCTCTAAACCACTGAAACGCATGCTGCATATGGTACGCATCAATCAACAGCTCATTGCAGAAGTGGGCACAAACATGCTGTACTCAGCACTAGCATGAGAGCCAATGATACAATCACTGTCTGGGGCACCAACACCTACCACTCTTATGGCAGATGGGGTGAACAGTGTAATTGATCAGTCACACCAACAGAATTACATGATCATACGCATGGCACATGCAAAGCTGCTGCGTCATACCTTTGATGATGTCAATGCTTTGCAGGGCAGCATAGATGTCAGCAAAGATTGGGTCTCTGACAGAGGCTATTGTGGCAGCATCAGCAGGGACAGGCAGCTGCTTGCCAAACTCCTCAATGACCAAGGGCTTATTCAGGGACGCTGCATCAGCTGCTCGAGCTGAGATCCAGTTGTTCACAAAGACCTTGGGATCAACTCCAAAGGTGGTGTTAGCCTGCACCAAAGAAGCGTGGAAGCTGTCAGGCTGGCATACAAATGGAATCACTCACCAACTTGATGCTGTATTGTCTGAGCAGCACGTGAAATTTCTATTTTGGATATCTGAGCAGCATGTGAAAACTCTGGTGTGGGCAGGTGCCAAGCATCAATTGCAACAGTACCCATGCAAGGACTCAAGACATCTGGTCACAGGCAGCAGCATACCTCCCAGTTGTCTGTCCAAATGTGTGTGGCAGCAAAGTCAATGCTGGGTGGTGTGTGGTTCTCCAGGAAGTTCTGACCAGCCTTCTCAGCCCATCTGCACGCCACAAGCTATCAGCATTTTTACACCTCTAAGGTACTCACATGCACAAGACCTGAGTGTGCTGTCATAGGCAGTACCAAGCTACAGCAGCTCAACACATCCAATTCATGACAGGGTAGCTGGCCTCAAAAGGCAATGCACCGATGCATGATGCACCGATGCAAAGCTACATCACAATGGCTACACATCATGTCCTATTTCATATTCAATCACTATTCTACGCAACATATGAGGGAGGGAGGAAGAGGTGCTAAGGGGGATGATTTGGTGTGAAGAGAGCAGTGGCAAGTGCACTGACCCTGTGTTGTCAGAGTTGGGATTGGTGGCAATGCTTGCTGCAGGAGCACCAAAGCCGTAGAAACCTTCTTCACCAACGGTGACCATGTGGTTGGGGTCCACAGCCTTCATGTTGACTGCAGCTTGCTGGATCCACGCCTGCAATCAAACAAAACCCCAAAACTTGGTGAGGAGTGTGGATCGTATTGTGCATGCTTAAGCTATGCAGGGCTGCTTTGGTGCATGCTGGAATACATTCTAGTTCAGCAAGCTATGATCATGCAAGGAGATAGTCATCCTTGCGTGATGATTGCATTCTGTGTCAATCTGTGTTCCAGCTTCAGATGTACAGAAAACCTGCAGCGCTGCAGGTTTTGACAGCTAGCTGTCAATAGCCATTGGCAGCACATGCACCAGAGAGTGAGATGAGGCAGATGGTCACCTGAATGGCAGCAGTCTCTGGAGCGTCACAGGTTGCATTGGGATGGTGAATGTCACAAGCAGACCTTGGCTCATTGATGAGATCCCAGGCAAAGATGGCAGGCTCGTCCTTGTACATACGCCCAGTGATGGTGTTCATGCGGTTTGCCATAGCTGCCTGGTGGTTCTTGTAGAGTTGGATGACTGCTGGGTTGACAAAGAACTCTTCTGGATGTTGTCCCCCACCCCAGATGACATAGCCATACAGTCCATCAGCAGTTCTCCAGTTGTCTGTCAATGTCAGGATGAGCTTCACACCAGCCTTGTCTGCCTCAGCTATGATCTGATCTAAAGCTTGGAAGGCTGCCTCGTTGTACTGACCTGCAGTGAAACAGGCGGTGAAGGTCCAAGCTTGGTTGTGCAGCAACGGGTGGCGCCCCGAATGCAGAAGCAGCGGCATGGTGTTACCTGGCGACGGCTGCAGAACGAAGTTGCCGGTGGCTCCGTGTCCGAAAGCCCTGATCACACCGATGTTGTCGGCAACGGCCTGGGAAAACAGGTGCTGCACAACTGTCTGTCCGTTCAAATACGCAGTGCCGTCTGGTTGTAGTTTGCCCGCTGCTGCCTCCATCAACTCCCATCTGCGACCAGACAAGGCGGTGATGCACAAAGCACCTTGTCAAGCGTTTACCTTTGCAATGCAGGATAGGTAGCTTACACGTTGCCGCCAGCGAACTGAAACTCTCTGCAAGTGCTGTCCACGAACTTGGCGTCTTGGACTGTGATGATGCCCTTTCCTGCGGTGGTGTTCTGAGCTTCTGCCACCGAGGCAACTGCAAGAGACAGTGCTGCAAGGCATAGCAAGCGGGACATACTTCTACTGCAGAAGGCAGCTGCGGCTACCAGGCGTAGCGAGTGCAGGTCGCTGCACAGGCTGTGCACACGCTAAGGTATAGTGGGTGCTCAGAGGCTGTGCACAATACTGCGTTCGTCCTGCAAACGACCTTTGGGTAGTGCAGGACAAAAGCTTTGGCCCTCTGCAGTGAATGGCTGCGCATTTAACATCTCAAAATGAGAACTCTAAAGGCTGCACGTGACTGCAAATGAGCAGCATGTCAGTCTGTCAGAAAGCTTCAGTTGACATGACGTCAGCTGGCAGACTGGAGATCATTCTGAGTCTCAATTGCCAGTAGCTTCACACAGTCAATGGGTCGCAACCCTCCTTCTCGCAGGTTCTGCGTGCTAGTCATTCAAACCCAGGTTGATCTGCTCTGCTGGTACCACCGGTGTTGGCCGCCGCAGATGTTGCCGGTGCAGTGTCAATTCAATTTGTCCACATGCATCGTAATACGGGCATCGTAATACAGGCATACTATGACAAACTTGCTGGACTAGGTTGAATCATGGACTGAAAACGGTATCGGTTTGCATGCTACAGGATTGCTACCAAGCTGCCTGGAAATACGATCATTCGACCGACCTGTCATACGGCTGTGCAAAGTCGGCCATAAAGCAGTTCTGATGTCGAGTGTCAGCTTGCATGCTCATGTGAGAATGGTTGTTATCCCCATTTTAAAGAGCAGTGCAGCTTTGTTAGCATCACTCCATGGACTTTAGCTCCACTGCCTGTTGAAACTAGCTGTTGCCATTCAGCAGCCATGTGGTACCACATGCTAGGCTATACTCATGCTGTTATACATCATGAGCTACTGCGCTGCTGCAAATGCCAGAAAACCACCTCTGCATAAGATACTGGTCCACCAAACAGGTCCAGTGCACTGCCGATGGTCACGTCAACTCTGCCCTGGCCTGCCCTATTTATAAGCTCAACATCATCCTGCAGCAATTAGCATTAGCTCAGCAACAGCAAAATGGTCCTGCATGGGCATGACGATGCATTTGCATGTCTTTCACACGCCTTGCATTTGCAACAGCCTGCTCCTTTAGGTTTGACTATGGGCAACGTACAATTGCAACACATTACATGATGCACTCACATAAATGAGAGCTGTTCTCCATCTGACAGCACAACAAAACACAGCAGCGCAGTCATGTCTGCAAAACATACACAGCTCGGCATACAGGCAACTGCACTAGGCCTATGCGTTAGGCAAATGCATGCCAGACAACTCTTGCAACATGCAGCTCACCATTGATGATACACCACCAGCGTAAGTTACAGGAATGGGTGACTGCTCAGCCAACAGCTCAACCAGCTCCTCATCAATGCCGGACTGCTTGCCTTCTACATCAATGCCATGCACCAGAAACTCAGCACAGCTCTGCCCTAGCTTGGTCAGGGTTTCTTCATTGACAGCCAACGAACTGATCTTCTGCCATCGGTCTGTAGCTACATGGTATTCACCATTGTGCTTTTTGCAGCTCAGGTCCAGGACCAACCGGTCTCTGCCTACTGCTTTTACCTGTAGATGCATGTTGGTAGCATCTCACCGATATCACAGGCAAGCTTGATTGTAAGAAGAATCAGACCAGGGACTAATGATAGTCTTTCTCCCTGATGAGTACTGCTCTGCCCTGTTGGGCAGCAAAGCATTCTGCTGCTTTGTGTTACAAAAGCTGTGCACAGAAAACACATTGCAGAACAAAATGGAGGCACTGGCAACCAGAACCTAAACAACAACTGAGTCACAACACTGCAAAATGCCAAACATCACCGAAGTGCTCATGCAGTACATGCGCTACGCATCGATTGTCAAGTGCCATGAGTAAGCTTCCCAAGCAAAGCAAGGGATGTAGCCCTGACTTACCAGTTCTTTAAGGCGGTCTTCATTCAACTCCCCGTCCTGGAATATGTATGATGTGACAATCAAATGGCTTGCTCCAGAATCCAGCCACTCAGCAGCATTATCTGGATTGATGCCTCCTCCTAATTGCATAAAACCATTGTATGCCAGAAGGCCTTTCTTGGCTGCAGCCCTGTAACGTGCAAAGCACACTGGAAGCTCAGATATTTCTGTCTTGAAAACTGATGTGCAGTACAAGTACAACATGCCACGAGCAAGTGTTTTCGCAACCCTTCGCAAACACAAAGGTTCCAGACCAGATGCATGGAAGATTGCCACATAGTAAGTTTGGGATGGCAAGATACCTTTTTTTACCTGCTTTCATCATCCGCACCTAGCATGATGATATGCCCTCCTGGCAGGTCATCCTGCTTATAAAGGCTAGCATAGTACTCTGCAGGCTGATCTGATGTAAAATTGGTGACAAGGCTATCCCTGCAGGACCAGCCATCGTCGCTGAATCAACGATCTAAGTTCTACCCTGTCGCAACTGCAACTGAAATGCTTGATGAGACTGACGACGAGGAGGCAGACAAGCTGGAGCCGACAATCTGCTTGACTTGTCCCTGCAGGGCGTGCGGAAGTGTGTCAACGGTGGGGAGGCCTGCGTGGCTGCTTGGGCATGTTCAACTCACAGGCAACCAAACCTTGTGAATGTCAATGCACGGCCGAAAGCTGCAAGTCTTGTTGACGCTAGAGTCGTTCACAGAGGTGACCGGATTTTGAGGATCGAAGCATCTCACTACAGACCTGGGCTGCCTGCTTTTGTGTGGACGAGAGCAAGGAATACTGCAGTGCGGGCGCAGAGACGACGACATGATCATGATCGCTGCGGTCGATACACCAGAACGGGAGGTTATGTGGCAAAATGCGTGTCGGCGTTACTCAGCCCGAACGGAACGGACCGCGCAGAGAATGTAACGCATGGGGCGCTGAGCGTGTGCATGCGTCTAGGCAAATTCCCATCGCTTCTATCGATGGTTTGATCCTTCGTTCTTCTGCGCAGTCTCATGTAAACTGAAACTGACATTCGTTGTAGCTGTCGACCCAAACGGCATCAACATACAAATTGCAGCTGAAGCCCCTGCAGTGCATGATCTCTGAGCATACCCCCGTGCGCGTAACGCATCTCATGAAAGAACAACGCACAGTGACTTCTAGACATCCCATACATTGTGCCAGGCGCCGTGACCTTCCGTGAGCCGCTCAGCCCTCATGCAGCGCAAGATTGAGCGGCTTGTGTCCGGACAAGCAAGGAAGCTGGCCTCTCCAGAGCACCCGCTTCACTTTTTGCTCTACAGCTCTAACAAACACCTGCAAGAGGACTCGAAATATGTCGATCTTCAAGTCGGCAAGCAGGTCTGGTACAACGTCCCACGCAGAATGCGTCAGGAACTGTGGCTATCTGTTTTGCATAAGCACAAGGGGGCTGGGGCAACGGCAGCAAAGCAGTACGCCACACTTGTTCGACAGGTGTGTGGCATGTGCTCAAGTTCTCCCTGCTCTCCTCAGCTAACCTATGTCTGGTGAGCACTGTCACCTTCTGCATTACTCATTTACATGTGCACATTACTCAGGCTCTACCAGTAGATGTGGACGCTGATATTGAAAAGGATGTGGGGCGCACATTCCCAAATGCTGCCAGGTATGCATAGGTCATCCCACCTGTCAGCCATCACACCCCTTGAGTCATCAAAGTCAATAAAGCAGGAAGAACTCTGAATGTTGATGTATGTAATGGCAGGTTTGCAACAGAGGCAGGCAAGCTGTCTTTGCTGCGAGTGCTGCGTGCATACGCTGTGTATGACACAGAGGTTGGGTACTGTCAGGGCATGAACTTCCTGGCAGCCTTGCTGCTGACCTGGATGCCAAATGAGGCAACAGCATTTGGGGGTCTGGTCGTGCTCATGCAGCAGCGCATGCTGCGTGATCTATACAAGTCAGACTTAGCAAAACTGCAGGTATTCTGCCCAACAGGCAGGATTCATTACACATTACTGCACCTTCCTGAGCTGAATGTTTCATGTTTCAGCAGACACAACTTTGCAGGCTTCCTCGTCGTGATCATGTGCCTATCAGTGCCGCATCCATGTTGCTGTCAATTTACGTACACATACAGCAAGGCATGCTCAGCCTCTGTCAGTGCACCACGCATAGCACAATGGCTGATGCTTGAGCTGAAGCTATCTCAAAGCATGGGTCATTGCCCACAGTGCAAAACATGCCTGTATCTCACTTAGCATGGCTGCTGCTGCATGAGCTGCCTTGGCATGGATACAGTTTCACATTGAGATGTCTGGTATTACAGCACTGCCAGCAATGCTAGTGGCACAGGCAAGCATTTGGACTACAAGATAAACTTTTGTGCATGCAGGTTTATCTATGGCAGTTTAGCAAGCTGCTTCCAACAAGGCTGGGACGACACATGGAAGGGCATGGTGTGCTGCCGGTGCTATACCTGTCCTCCTGGCTGCTCACATCATTTGGCTCAGACTTCCCTCTTTTTTTCTCGTCCAGGGTGCTGGATGTTGTTCTGACTGGCTCATACCCCCATGCTGTGCTGAAGGTACACAAGTCTGACAAACCCATGGGCAGCTGTACTGCTGCTACATCGCATTTCCGCTCATCTTCATGGGTCGCTCGTACCTACTACAGATCTTTGGCAACATGCTACACTCCTGCGTGCCTTTATGTGCTCCGCAAAAGCAGCTGCACGCTGCTATGCTCATACGCAAGAGCATTCATCTGCACTGAAGACTTTCTGCCTTGCTGGTTGCGTCCACCTCCTCCCAAGTCAGTATAGGCAATGTGACATGCTGGCCCACAGCTTCAGGTCCAGCAAGCGTGACATTGGCTGGAGCAGTTCATCAACAGACGTGATACAGTAAAACCTGAGCTTTTGGTTTGTGGTTCAATGCAGGTGGCAATGACATTGCTGACGCACTGTGGGAAGGCCCTCTTGGCCCTGGATGACATGGAGCAAGTTGTGCACTACCTCAAGGCAGAGGTAGCCTCTTGCACTGCACACTCCTACACTAAAACCACATCCATTCATGATACTTGTCGCTTTGTCCATGCTGCAAGTGAGGAGGTCAGAATCAGGGACAGGCTGCATACATGTTGCCTACCCAGCATTGGCTGGTGCAGCTCAATTTCCAATAGTCGCATGATGTGTGGTCAATTGCCATCACTGATGGCCAATTCACTGTCAGCTTGCTATGGAGTAGACTCTGTAAGCTGAGGTCAGGTCAACTGGACATCTGCACATTTACTGTGTTTGCACATGCAGTGAAGCGCCATCCGCAATGCTATTATGCGCGCTTCAGCAACTCCTCACCACACGCTTCTGCATGGACAGCAACTCCTCATTGAAGCTGTTCCAGACTACTAACAGGCTGCTCCCGTCACAACTGGCCTGCCTGACTTCAGGTACCAAACTGGAGCAGAGAAGTGCTGCAAGACATCTTGAGTGACGCTCTGAGCCAAGCTTGGACTCCAGCCCAGGCAGCCATCCTGAGCAATGAAGCTGGCATGGAGACTGTCATTGATGCTGTGGGCCGTGTCAACGCTGCTGCGCAGGTCTATTACATCAAATTACTTCAGAAACAGCTGCACAAGATGTGGTGTGTTGAGAGTTGAGCATGCTGCGTGAGTGCTGTTTTGCTGGTGTGCTTGTTGCTTGCATGCGCTGAGGCACGCATCACACAATATGTTTTGTGAGATCACAGCTAAGTCATCAGCATCGGGTTACATGAACACAAGCATTGCTGCAAGGGATCGCAAGTTTCACAGGAGTGATGTTGCAATCCAGTAGGTTCAGAACTTCTTGCAGCTGCAATGCTTCCTGATGTACGTACAATGCTGATGTCGACATGTTGCATGATTTGGCTGTTGCTGCAATGGCAATGACATGCATGTCTTCCGAAAACCTCTTTTCCTCCTTTCCAAAGCATTCAAGCAGTGTGGATGCATCAATGCCTGCAGGACAATGTTGCGTACTTGGCGGCCGCATCACAGCAGGCAGAGCAATCTCAGCTTGGCACATCAGCTCCCATGGGCGCACTTGGCCTTGCAACACCACCTAAGCATTCTGCTCAGGCGCAGCAGCCCTCAGACAGCAGCCCTGGTGCTGCCAGCCCTTTGCCTCTTGTTCCTGGCAAAGGTGCCCTGTCCTCAGCCAGGTACAACATCACACACATGCAGCACCTACTTTGCATGCTGACATGGCAGTGTGTTTGTATGTGTAGCTGTTGCATGTTGACGTACCATGCTATGCACTGTCACTGATGTGTGAATGTTCCACAATAGGACAAATTGTCTCAGTCAGTACATGCTGCAGGCTGCCCTGCTTTTTGACATACGTTGTGTCAACACACATCTGTCAGGCCATATGTGTGTCACGTCAATGAACTGGCATACACAGGTCTTGATCAACAAACATATCATGAAGTATTGGGTCCAGCTTCTTTTCAAGTTTGCCCCTTGGTGTTGTGCAGATCAGCTAGTTGGACAGCCCGCCTGCGCTCCCTTCCAAGCAGCCCCTCTCTGCCTGTTCCAGCTAGCCCAGCCCCTGTGGAGCGTGACAGGCGCCACACTACAGAAGAAGCTGCACACCCTTCAGGCCTGCCTGACTCTCACAGGCAGCCTGTCACTCAGCCACCAGCTCAGAAACAGCCTGTCGCTCAGCAAGCAGCTCAGGGGCAAGCACCTCATGAGCACTTTGCTACTGAGCACTGGCCCGATAGGCAGACCACTGCTGATGGGGGAGAGCAGCAAAAGGCAGATGAGACCCTAGGTCTGCCCAACAGTGTCAGCATTTCATTGAGCAAAAGCGGCATCTTAGCAGATGGGCAGATGTCTGGCATGTCTCATGTTGTACATCTGCCTAGCTCCAGACAACCAGCTCCTGCTGCTGCTGTTGCTCATGACTTACTTAGCTTCCAGGCCGAGAACCAAGACACTCAAGATGCATGGGAGGGGCATCACTCCAATCAGCAACAGAGCAATGGTTTGTTACAGCATGACCATTTAGGCTCTGTTCAGCAGCAGGGTCGTGATGTGTCATTACAATGTGATGAACTAGATTCTCACTCTAAGGCATTGAATAGCAGCACTATGTTACAGTCCAGCTTGGCAGAAAGCCAGCAGCTCAGCTTCTCAGAAGGGTTGAGTCAACATGATCACCAGCAGCCACCTGAAGATCCTTTTCAGTTTGCAGCTGACACATCTTATGAGATGTCACATTCTGGTAGACACCTTTCAAGCCTGGGAGAGTCGCGAGGCAGTGATCTGGTAAGCTGGGGATCATTTTTGGTGCCAGATGCACTGTCAAATGTGGAGGCAGAAAGTTTGCAAAGCAGCCTGAATGAACCGGTCACATTGATGCATGCAATCAGCTCTGCTAGTATGTTTGATGCCCCTGCAGCTGTACACACATCACCACTGACAGTGATTGGCAATGGTCATGTGAGTGAGCCTGAGCAATTGAGCCCTAATGCATGCATTGCTAGAACGCAGCATCTACAGCTGGATCTTTTCTTGCAGTCCAGTAGTTCAAAGTGAACACGCAAAGTGTTTTAATTAGAGCAGCTCAGAATAATTCAGGATGCTAAAGCTCTAGTTGCTGATTCCCACTTGCTGCAACTATTGTTTTATGTACAACAAGTCTTCAGCTGATGTTGTAGATTCTGTCATGTCGTCCATGCTGCTCTTTGGTTTGCCTTTTTGCTGCCATCAGGTGAAGCAGCCAGCAATTTGTTATACAGTAGTAGGTACAGGTGTTGCACTCAGAACAGGGCTCAGTAGATTTCAGCACCGCTCTTCTTGCTAGCAAATCATATGCTGCCCGTGTGCTGGTAGCTTAGTCAACGCTGACCTGCCCACTGCTGCCGTTCATGTAGCAGGAAGATATTGTGCTCACAGATCATCTGCTGAACAAGCTTTATGCAAAGTTTTTGGTTTGCCTGACAACGCCTGTGACAGCATTGAGTCTGGCATCAAATATTTGGGTCAACGCAAAGTGAACCACCACTGTGCTGCGCCTGTCTGTGACGCAAGTACACCATTGACAGTGACTATTGCCTCGTCCCTGACCTCACATCCAGACCCATGTGAATGCTGTCCATGGCCATGTCTGGCTAGATGTAGTCTGGCTGCGATGCGCTGCGTGACGTTTTCTGTATCACAGGTCTGCTAGCCTCGTTGAGTCAACCTCCTCGACTTTTACAGGTTTGCTGACAAGAGGTGTGACAGCCTTGTTGCACTTCATTGTTATGACATTCAACTTTCTGTATGCTGCCACTGTATGGTTCCTCCCTTCTGACAGCTGTGTGCATGCCATTTCATTGATCAATTCGTCAAGCTGACTGTTTTGAAGCGAGAAAATGCACTGATGCTGGCAGCATCGGACTAATACAAAGTATCAATGTGGAAGTATGCATGGTTACAGTATTCGAACAACAGTCGAATGCTGTTGCAGCGCATGTTGATGATGAAACCAAGACCTGTAGCTAACTAGTTTCATCGCTTGGTAAGGTCTCGCCTGATCATTTCTGCCGCGGCTTTGCTGTCTACTTATCATAGTGAGTCTGCAGCCACAGAAACAAGTCAAAGTTGACATTAGACATCGTCAAACACAGAGAGCGCACAAAGCACGAGATTTGCAACCTACCTCGTCGCCATATCGCTCAGCACGGGTGTCTGCAGCCTTTTGAGCGGAAGCCTTGCGGTCCTCTGCAGACCGCGCAGCTGCAAAACAAGGGCGCTAGTCAAAGCAGAGTTCGAACTCGTGCGACGAGTGGTGATGTCCGGGCATCAGCACAAGTCGCCGTCACACATTGCACCACAGGTGCCATGGCTGCAAGGGCTGAACCAGAAGAGTCCTCTACAGTTCTACTCCGTAATCGGCGGGGTACCACTGCTACAAACTGTAAGAGGTGCACCAACTGGCAACGTGATCCAACTTTGGACGACTCACCGGAGATAGCCCCTCCCTTCTTGCCAGCCTCGCTCTGAGCTGAGGAACCAGTGCCAAATGTCTCCTTCTGTGCACCGGTCGCGGTCTTCTCGCCCTCGACAGGGTTCACATCAACGTTGCCTGCAGCTGCAGCGTGTGAGCTCAAGTCCAAAGGTAGGATATCGCGTATGTTGGAGGTTCAACAATACAGATTTCGCTTGACACGACATGAGCATAGCATTGTGGTTGAGTACCAGACGCAGCTAAGCTGCGTCTGGTGACAAGCAGAGCCCTGACGATGGTGTGCATCTATCGATCAACCTGCGAATTCGAAGCTAAAGGGAAGACGGGGCTCACCGGAAGACATGGCGAAGCTTCTTGAAGCTTATTTGAGGTTGATGAAGCTGAAGCAACAATTTGACGAAGTCGAGATCGTCTGCAGCTGAATTTCTAGGTCAAAGAGTCTGTGCTGAGTCGTGCCATCGTATCTGCATGCATTGTCATTTTCCGTAATGACAGCTGGTGGGCCCTGTCTGTCAGCCACGTTGCATAAGCACCAGATTACAATGCTTAAGCCAGCCTGATGCAGAACACATCAGGGCCAGTGTACACTGTCCATCTGTCGAGACACTCACCTTCACCATGCAACCCTAACTTTTTCCTGAGCCAAACCATCAGGGCAAAATTTCAAGCTTGCAAGCTACATATATGTTGGGCCACCATGCGTTGGAATTGCTCAAGCGTAATTTATGAGTGTAAGGGTGGAAACAATTTGCTCCTGAATGGAGCAAAAATTCAGACATTGATGTGCATGCAACAGACTGATACAGTGCAAGAGAGCTGAGCCTCTCACGCGCCAAATGCACAAGAGGCGTTCTAAGTCTAGACTAGACCAGTAGTGCAGCTGCTCTGCAGTCTAGACTTAGAGGGACTTGAGATGCATCCCATATACGCTTGTGTGTCAAGTGGCTTTTCAGACAACTGTCACATGTCACTTACACATAAACATTTGCAAGTCTTCACGATGAGAGACTGTAGCCTATAGCTCTTTCTTGTATTGATGCCCAGGCGCCTGCAATGCTGCGCCTGCATCCTGCTCATCATGCACCTGTGATGGCCTGCTGCTGCCATCAGTGAATGGGCCAACAGCTGAAGGGGGTTTGACTCCAGCATTGGTAGCCTGCACTGCTTCCTGAACTCCTGCATTGCTCTGATCATCTTCTGGCTCAGCTTCCAAGGAGTGTGCGTAATGCTGTGTGAACTTGGCAACAGCTGGCCAGTAGTCCTGTAAACATCAAAAACGTCAGCATCAAGAACTGTGTGGGACACACATTGCTTGAGAAGGAGAAAATCTCAAATTGCGCTCTGGACATAACATAGATTTGATGTAGCTTCCTTTGTAAATTTTGGTTGATTGCATCTTACAAAGGCTGTACCAATTGTACATGAAATCAGCTTTTATAAGCTGCTCAGAAGGTACTGTAGGGCACAAGAACGGCTGCAAATCCTTTCATGTGAATGTGCACCCCAAACTGCACCAATAGGATGACATCTTGACAGCCTGAATCCTGCAATGACCTTGGTTAAATTGAGACACAGTGATATTACCAAGCAGGCTTCACCCAGCAAGCACATGCTGCATGCCTTGCTGAGCACTGTACATTTGATGCAACAGGTGGTGGTTGTTAGCTCACCTGTGCAGCTGTCTCGTATGCATCCATGTGCCCAGCTTGCAAAGGGACCCATGTCACCCGCCCTTGCTGTGCCAGCAGCATCTTGTGCATCCTCTCCATGTGCTCAGGAGGCAGCATCTCATCCTGCATGAAGGTGTTTGTCATGCTTGTGCTTTCATCCTTTGTATCCAGACAAGGTTCACATTCTGGTCAGTTTGAGTGCTGGCAATGACTGCAGTCACCACCATGCCCACTCAACATTCAACCTGCTTATGCTTCCCAGATTTCAGTGCGTGATCAGACTATGATGGGAATCTAAGCTGACAAGCCAAGGGTGTGTTTACTCAGCTGGTGAACGTACGCTTACAACATGTGATCTTATGGCTGGTCTTGCGTGCTGACAGGCAGAGTGAATGACCCACACTTTGAACTTGGTAGCATGGATGATCAAGAGCTGATGGCATATGAAACACCTGGCAGCATGTATGCCAGCTACCAAAAGCTGCAGGACAGTCCTGAAAAGCCTGCTTGACAATGCAGCGTGAATACTTGAAATGCATGAACAGCATACCTGGAGGGATGACAACAAACATACAGGCAGCTGGCCTAGCTTGGCAATGGCCTCCTCATTGCACCACCTATTCCTTATCAGGAAGTTGAACAGGCGCCCAGGTCCTACAAAAGGCGCCAGGAATGGCATTACCTGCAGCGCAGTACTGACTCTAATGCTTTCCAGCTCATTACAAGCTATGTACGTGCAGGACAAGCCAGCATGCAGCCCAGCTTTCAGTCCTCTGCCTGGTAGATCAGGCAGGATGCAATCAATCTAAAATGGTCAACATTTTGTTGGAATGGTCAGCATCAGTTGGAATCCAGGATTGCACCTGTCCAACATTGTATTGGCGTCACAAACAAGCTTTCTTGTCGATGGATGCTGCGTCACGTTTTGCCTGTGTGCCCCATATATGACTAAGCCACTGCTGGGATGTATGTATGCATGCATGATTTGCATTTCATGTGCAATTGTGACCTGCAAAGTGGGTGATGTATTTGCTTTGGAATTGTAGGTCTAGGCATCTGGTGCGCACAGTCACAGCTGTCAGGTGCTCACTCAAAATGAAGTAGACACAAATGCATGAAATTAGGCAGAGCTGCCGAGGCTCTGCCAGAAGATGTTAGACTTGTAGGCTAGCGCAATCTTGTCATCTTGCTTACTAATGCCACATGGCAGATCAAGAGGGCATTTTACCTTGCCAACAACAGCTTCTATGGACCAAAATGTGTTCTCCACAATCAGGCTGTTGACAAGGCCTGGATTGGCAGCTGCAACCCAAAAGGCAACGGCACCTCCCAGAGACCGCCCAAATATCACAATCTGCAAGCCCACATGCACATCCATCTGCATCACTGGGTTTTGTCTATCCAGGGTCTGCAGAGTTTTGGCGCGCTTTCACACATGCAGTGAACAAAATAGAGAGAGGCCCACATCAGTCGATGCAAAGCCTAGGCTCCAGACCCTGACATGCAGAATTTGCCATCAAGCTAGCATTATTGCTGAAACAATCTGCTGTGGCAATGAGGCGACTTTGCAGGACTGTGAACGCCAACACAGATTCGTGTCTACTGGCAGCATTTTCATGCACAAACCCACATTGTCCTTGTTAACAGCAGAGTCTGTTGTGAGATACTCCAAGGCTGCCTGTGCATCCATCTGCAATCCTGGCTCATTTGGTTTGCCCTGACTCAAGCCATAGCCTCGATAGCTGCATGGTGGCAGCATTGTCCCATTTAGAAGGTGCTTGCACATGCTGGCAGGCTTGACAGACCACTGCCACAGGTCACAGGCAAAGGTTTCTGATGACATGCATATGGTTGCATTGATTTACCGGAGTAGCTTGCTTTGGACACATGCTGGTGCTGCATGTTGTGATGTGAAGCAGCGAAGTCTTGTCAAGAACATCACACCTTGGAGCAAAGACTTGGCAGTGCAGGTGGTGAGCAACAAGTCTGAGGAATGGAAGCCGGAAAGACATGTTGCCAGCGTTCTCCTGCAACACACAACTGTCATGATCGATTGTGTGGATGGTTGTGGCTGTTGCTGGCATGATGGAACAGAAGAACTGTTTGTGGAGTACGCACAGGCAATCAGGCAAGGAGATGACCTTGTGAGCGTGCCTGGAAGAAAAGGACTGTTGGCCGACTGTGTCTCTTTTGCTTTGACCAGCCCTTGGGCCACATCATCCAGCTGTGTAGCTTTGTCCCATCTTTTGCTGTGATATAAACGTCCTGCGCTCAGCTGAGATACTCAAAGGGTGTGGGCGCAGTTTTCAGTCTAGTGCTTTACATAAGGCACCATTTGTCGAATGTGTACAACGTGTACAGTGACACATTTGGCATTTAGGCTTTATGCACTGAAGTCACTGCCTTACCTCATACTCCAGACCAAATCTGTCAGGAAGATATGCAAAATCATTCGGCACTCCAGGGATCCGTGGCAGGTACAACTGCAAAGGGAAAGGTCCAACTGGTTGTCAGTGCCAATGCAAGTGCACATGGAGTTGGGACCTGGAATTACACTTACCAGTTTTTCCTGAAAGTGATATACAAGACCTAGGCCTACTGCCACAACAGCGCCGACCTGCACAGCAACCAAATGTGACACACAATCGTGAAAGTCTGCATGCATAGCCCATGACGCTCAACAGGGCGTACCCCTCCGAGGGCTTTAAGGGCCCATCGCATGATCCAAAACGACGACATGCGATGACACTCAGTCTGTCCATTCCGTGTTTGTCATTGCTGAGAGCAACATTGCCGTAGCTTGCTGGGTTAACAAGCAGGTCCACACGACGACATGCGCAAGAAACGGAGTATTTCTCGGTCCATCACTGCATCACGAAGCAACTTTCTGGTTTGCACGTGAGCTCCACCTGACTTGCTCACGCGACTCTCGGAGATGGTGACCAACCAAGAATCTGCTTGCGTCGCGCATGCCTCGACGCAGCCGGCATTCTGTTGACATATGCATTTCCAACCCGACGTCCATTATGCTTTGAAGGTCTGACCACTAAGGAGGCAGTGTGTATCTGAGTCTTACAGATCGGTCAAACCGGCGTCAACGACAGCTGGACTTCTGAGCACTGACCGCAATCGGCTTTCATACAAGTAGTCTAGCCCACAGGCCCCGGCAAGCCACGTTGGCAATCCTGCAGCGAGTTGTAGTCTGACAAGCAAGCCTTACGGCATTGTTTACGGCACTGCGTGTGCTATGCTTCGCCAAACCGGCGTGAGGCAAAGAAACTTGTACATGCATCACAGTTGGCGCCCTAGCAACGCAACTGCACCAGGCGATGCCAGGCATCACCAGCATTAGCTGACATGCAGCAGGAAGAGACTGTCAGTCAGTCCAAGGCAGCACTGCAAGTGAAATGCGGCAGCTGCACCCAAGTCATCAATGGTAATGGTCTTGACACGACAGAGCAGCACCTTGCACAAGCAAATGCCCACACATGTTCCAGCATTGTCACATGCGATGCATCTTATGAGCATTACCACAAGCACTTTCATGCATCATTGACGTACCCTCCACAGTTGCACATCAGCATCAAGCAAACAATGAACCCTAGTTGTACTCATGCAGTGCCAGCTCAGATTCTGCCACAGCTTGCTGAGAGGCAGCAGTTCCGGTGTCCATACTGTCACATTATTCAGAACGTCAATTTGTCACCAGAAGTGGCAAATCAGATCATCATTGGTCAGCAACAGGATCAGCACAAGCGTCCAATTTCAAGGCAGCCTCAGCAGCAAAATGACTGGCACTCGCATATCAACAGCTTGGGGTCAGCACATCATGACACGTCTGCTCTTCATCAGCTGGTCAATGGTGCGTCTGGGCACTATCATGCACCGGTAGGTTGCTTTTGCCTCGCATGTCATTTTGTCCATGACTCGCCTAGTGCTGTATACAAGCCTTGCGTATGCAAGCTGCAACATGCCTGAGCTTGAACTCATCGCATGTCCTGTTGTCTGTCGCTCAACTTTCATGCATGATATGTCTGCAGAGTAGCAGGTACACCCATCGAACCCTGTACATATTCGTTTACCCAAACCTTGTTTGACCTCAAACTCCGTCTCTGTGTCTGTAGCACATGCTCACAGCATTTTCTACTAATCGTCAGTCATGCACATGTGTCCAGCTTGTGGAAGCTACACATGCAGTTTTAGCAGCAGCCAAGTTACATGATTGGCATGCTGGGTGTGCTTGCACCATATTGTACCAAGACAGATCAATGTTTTGTGCCTGCAGCACCGAAACAACGTCATTCAGACTGGCAGCCCGGAGGATCTGAAACGTCTAGGTCCCAGATCATCCAGTAATTGGGGCAATCTGGTTCTGCAGCAACACACCCACGAGAGCGACATCCTCAGACACAGGTCCAGTAACAGGGATACTGACAGACGGATGCTGGCAGACGTGTGGCAGCAGAGTCTGTATGATGATGAAGGGCATGTGACTGGGGCTGATGGGTATGATGTAGAGCATGGTGGGGGCATGCAGGGGGTGCCAGCAATGGCACGGCCTGATGAAGAAGAAGCAGAGGAAGAGCACCAGGCAGGAGACACTTTCATGGTGAGTTGGGCTGCATGCTTGTTGCTTTCTGGTGATGAGAAGACCCCCTCCGACATTTGCCGCCTGGAGTCAACATCTAGCATGCACATTTGGTTGGCATCATCACAATGGCTGACATACATCGCATGCAAGCAGCCACATGTGCCTTCATTACAATACTGTTTATCTCTCAGGATCAAGGCCTGCACCAGCACGCCCTTGCACCAAATGACCGTGACATGCCTTTATGCCTTAGCAAGCCTTGCAGTCCTGCTAGCACATGTAACCGTGCAACAGACGGTGATGATACTGATGGTCACCATGATCATGTTGACCATGACACTGCTGACCATGATGATGTTGACTATGATAATATTGACCATGATCATGTTGACAATGCCAGGACTACGTACCCTCCAAGCTGCACCTTGGGGCGGCCCACCCAGACCCAGTGGTGGAGACAGCCTCCCTAGCAGCAGTGGAGCCCCCAGACATCAGCTACCAGCTGCACCTGGATGACCTGATCAGGGACAAGCTGCTGAGTGGGTTGCAGCTGGAGTCCATAGTGTATGCCTGTCAGCGCCATGATCACCTGCTGCCCGATCAATCCAGGGCTGGCTTCTTCATTGGGGATGGCGCTGGTGTTGGCAAGGGCCGCACCATTGCAGGTTGGTGCTCCTCTGCTCTCGGGGCCTGTTGCAATAAGTCTCTTGTCAGTGCCATGGTTCAATGGTGTGGGCCTGGCAGTGGCATGTTTATGGATAGGCGCAGCATGGCAGCAGACTCAGACAATGTGGCAGGCGATGGCAGCCTTTTGAGTCATTTAGAGCCCTTCTGCCTTGAGCATCAATCTGTTGCCATGTGCAATGCTGCGTACTCGCCCGCTGTTCAACAGCGTGAGCAAGTGCTGCCCGATGATCTGTATGATCTCATGTCTCACCTCCAAATGCGCAGTGTGGGTCTGCAAGACACTTTGAGATAAAGTGTGATACAAGGCCAAGTTCAACTGATAGACAGGAGCTCTTCAGAGTGATGCTTATCATTTGGATAGTGACTTTCTGACTACCGCTGACAGCAGGGCTACAATCAATGCCGTAGTTCTTGCAAAAGCTCACAACATTGCTGGATGCTGATTGCTTGCTCTGGCATGTGGTGCATAGCCCATGCTTGCCTGCAAAAGAGTCGACTCACGACATACATGTCACCAGTTGTTGCCACATGACTGCTGGGCCAGCTGTTTGATTTGGTTTCGAATTTGGTTTGGGACGCTGGCACACAACACAGGCTGAAACGCAGATTACAGTTCACTACTTTCCTGTGAGAGAAGAAACTGCAGCAGGATGCTTTTTAAAACATGTGTTGCATGCTCACAAGCATTATGTTACTGCCGCTGGTGGGATGCAGGATTGGTGGTGGAGAATTGGCGAGTTGGACGGCATAAGCACATGTGGGTGTCCATCGGCTCTGATCTTCGCATTGACACACGGAGGGACCTGGATGATGTGGGAGCCACCCATATTCCTGTGCATGCTCTCAACAAGCTGCCTTATGGCCGCCTCACCTCTGCAAAGGTACACCAGCTCTTCAGTAGTATCACCATCATCATGCAATTTTGAGTCCAACACTCTCCTATGCATGCACAGCAGACAGCTCACAATATGGGTGGTATACCACGAACAACATCCATCACAATTAGATGCAGCAGCTGTTGACAGGCAGCAGCTTGTCAACTGCATCAAGTCCTGAAGAAGATGTTAATGTGAATGTTGATGTCACAATCATCCCTTTCAGCCTTGGCAGGTTGCGGTAGCAAGGGCAAGCTAGTCTGGAACTACTCCATTCTGACAAGCTCAGATGATTGTCCTGCTCACAAGTCTACAGTAGCTTAGGGACTGACTACAGCTCATCAGCCTCAGCGTGCTGAAGTAGTGTTGAGTCTGCAGGTTGGGGTGGGGGAGGGTGTGATCTTCCTGACCTACTCTAGTCTGACTAGCTCCAGTGACAAAGGGGACACGCGCCTACAGCAGCTGGTCGACTGGGCTGGCCCACATTTCGATGGGCTCATCATCTTTGATGAGTGTCACAAGGCCAAGAACCTGATCCCAGAGGCTGGCAGCAAATCCACTAAGGTACAGTCTCAACAAGGTTTCATCTGCCTGCAGATGCGCATCTTGGTCAGGCCGGTTTGCTGGAAGTGTTCACAGGCCTCTGCATAATTAACACCCGCCAAGGCAGTGCTCCCGACTAGAAGCAGTCTGATTAAAAGCCCATCTATGGGTGCCATGTCTTGCAAAGTCTTCAAATGCAAAGCTGATGAAAGTCATACATGTGCATCATTCATTGTCATGTGTCTTAGCTCTCACAAGGTTTGTCAGCTCTCACGTGCACTTCTCATTGCAAGCTAAACCTTCAGACGGCGCCCTGACTTGACACATGCTTCCATCCTCAGAAGCTGGGATGGGTGTGTGTGCGTGAAGCCCTTGCATGCAGAGCAGTGAGAGCCAATGTGGGCATCACTCAGCAGGCTGGCTCAAAACAGCAGACACAGCTGAGTTTGTATGTGTTGCACCCCAGACTGTAGGTTATAAAATGAAACATAAAATGAAATGTTGCTGTAGGTGGGGCAAGCAGTGGTGGGGCTGCAGAGGGCTTTGCCAGGGGCGAGGGTGGTGTACTGCAGTGCCACGGGGGCCTCAGAGCCGCGCAACCTGGGGTACATGGAGCGCCTGGGCCTGTGGGGACCCGGCATACCCTCCTTCACCAACTTCCAGGTGCGCCTTTGCCTGTGGCCTGCTAGTACGTATGATAGCTTGGCTTGGGGTCTGCAAATGGCATCTTTGTCTCTGCCATAGCTAGTCCTGCCTTGCTTGGATGAGTTTGGACAAGAGCTGAGATACATACCTCTTTGAAGTTGACATTCCAATTTCTAGTCCCCAGGCATGTCTGCACTTGTGTATACCCTGTGAAACGGGCGTTTGATGGACACAGGGAAGTTTGTGTATTTTGAAGACCAGGCAGGGAGCAAGACAGCCATGTTGTGCCGGTCTGTACCTGTGCACTGTCTGTTTGTGGCTTGTTTCTCAGATGTATACAAACAGCAATCCTTGCCTTGCTGGGAGTATTACAGGCTTGTGGCACTGTTCAAGGTAGACACTGTTGCAATCAAGCATAGCATGTTGCGCTGTGTGTCTCTTTTGGAGAGATCAGGGCGGCGATGCAGAGGTGCAGTCACGAGTCAGTTTCCAGTGTCAGCCATTGCAACTGTGGAGTGACATGCTCTTGTTCAACCTGGTATAGACCGACTGCTTGCTGTTCAATGCAGCGCATAATCTGCAACATCTCAGCATGCAGCGCCACACATAAGTCTACCTTATAACAAGCACCACCCATGCCTGACTGGTAACTGGTGATTGGTCATTGGTTCTTGGTGGAAATGCATCACATGACCCAACATGATGGTGCAGAGCTTCCTGGAGGCTGTGGGTGGGCGGGGCATGGGGGCTCTGGAGCTGGTGGCCATGGACATGAAGGCCAGAGGCATGTATGTCTGCCGCACCCTCTCCTTTGCAGGTGCGACCCCTACTTGACTTCCAACTTGTGGCAAATGGTTATTGTATATGCAAGACAAAATTTATGGAGCAAGGTGCAGCAGCAGCACGTGCACAACCCACAGCAGTGAGTAGCAGCAGCCAACATCAGGAAGCAGCTGCATCAAGCTGTTTGTGTGAACAAAGCCATCAGTCAACATTGCCTGTGATAGGCGCAGTCCTAAGACAACCTTTGCAAGTCCCAGTGCTGAGTTTGAATTGGTGAAATCTGGCTTGGTGTATTGGCTGAAAACAGAAAAAATAATCCCTTCGTCAAGCACTATGTCAGACACCATCTGCACATCCAGGGGCTGAGTTTGAGGTGGTGGAGGCGGGCCTAGAGGACCAGATGGCTCAGCAGTATGCAGCAGCCGCCAGCATGTGGAACCAGCTGCGGCGGGAGTTCCTGTATGCTGCCGAGCAGGCGGGAGTGGCTGAGCGGGACGCTGGCCTGCCCAAGAAGCGGGGTAGCCTGCTGTGGCGCTCCTTCTGGGCTTCCCACCAACGCTTCTTCAGACACATGTGCATGGCTGCTAAGGTCAACTTACGCTGCTGCTGCATGCTGCATGCTTTTGACACACTGAGCTTGGTTTGAAGTCGGCAGTGGTGTTACATGTCATTATGGTATGGTGCATGGCTGCCAAGGTCACATCTGGTCACTGCAGTAAACTCAGCAAGCCTAGACAAAGCAAGTCATGTGAGTGGAATGTGCAGCATTCATGCAAAACGCTCTTGCTGGCCTGATCATGTTGCTGTGACTGCTGATTGATCTGCTTTCATGGTGCCAGCTAAGCAAGGCTTCACCATTGGCATGAAGCCCAATGTTACATTCATGTATAACAGTAACAGCTAGCTGTCCAGATACAGTGCTGTTCAGTGCGAACCCTTGGCAAGCTCAAAGCATGCCAATCTGACCTGTGAGTACACATCTGAGCCATGTGACCACAGCAAACAGTCACCCAACAAGATAGATGACACCGAAGTGACACTCAAACGCAATCCGAAGACAGACAGACTGCGAAGAGCCATGCAAGAAGCAGATATGAGATACAGAGGACAAGAGATAGTTACAAACCTGCAAGTTCACAGAAAAATGACTCCACCAGATGCGCAACATGTGGCATGTGCTTTGCTGCAGATCACCTGGGTAGCTCAGTATAACACTTGGCTGCTCATCAAATTGACGCTGCAAGGTGCAGTCTTTTATTTTATTTTCTTTTTTGCTGCAGATCCCCTGCCTGGTGCGCATGAGCAAGGCAGCGCTGCAGGAGGGCAAGTGTGTAGTCATCGGCCTGCAGTCCACGGGCGAGGCGCGCACTGCTGATGTGGTGGCCGAGCGTGGGGAGCTGCTGGATGACTATGTCTCTGGACCCAGGGTCAGTCACCATGCATGCATCACATTCATTTTCATTTTATACCTCACAGTCTGGGGTGTGGAGCCAGTTGTGACTCATCAGACATCCTGTCTTGAAAGCACAGGTGTATTTGGTCACTATAAGTGCCTCTGCTCTGCTTGCGCATGTAGCTTCTGCTGCTGTCTGATATGCTGGGGGCTTGTTGAGTCAGTTGGAGAATGCGGCCTGGGTTTGACTGGGCTTGAGACCTATTGTGGTTTCTGTAGAGGCGATATGGCAAAAAGCATGTCTGCAAACACCTTTTCTTCAGCTGGGTGGGCAGCTGCATGTTGAGACAAAGCTGAGCCCACCTGCTAAATTCTTACCCTGGGCTGGCTGTGCCTTTTTTCTCTACTGCGTGTCATATACCATCCTTGCAGCACAAGGCTGTAGCTGAGCTGTATCCATGGCACAGCAGCATCCAATCACACACAGCTGTACACCTTTACGCCATTTTGACACTCTGTCAGCCTTTAATGTCTGTCACTGCGTAACACAAGTGCCGAATCACAATGAGCCAAGAACAAGCTTGTGCTGACCAAGTTCAGGCTGGCTTCAAGGTGTGTAATCTGTGCAGTGGTTGCTCATACATTTATCAGTCAGTCCCTCTGACAGATGCTTACAGCGGCCAACTAACATCAAACGCAATAACTGCACTGTGGTTGCACCAACAAGATGTCTTCATGCTGCCACTTTTAGTAACATCACAGTGAATCTTCCTTATGTGTTGCAGGAGCTGCTGCTGCGCCTTGTAGAGGACTACTACCCCTTACCCAGCAACCCCTCCCAGGAACCCCCCACCGCCCCCACGACTACCCCCTCGCATCTGCGCACTCCTGCATCCAAGCGCAATGACTCGGCTGCTCTGCCCAATTGCAAGTCAGGCACCTCACCTGAGCAAGCCAACAAGAAGAGGAAGAGGGGTAAGGCTGTCAAGGAGGCGGGGCCCAAGTCACGGCGCACCAAGAAGTCTGTCAAGGCCAGTAAAGGGGTTCAAGAAGATATCGTCAAAGCTGAAGTCAAGGCTGAGATCTTTGATGGTGAGTCATCTGCCTGTCACATGCACTTTTATTGAAGCCACTTGAAGAGATTGTTGGATTGTGTATGTCATCGCATGTGTTGAGAACCTGTGAGTTGCATCAGCCGCATCACCCTACCAATTGCATGCTGAGCACATGCTTAGGTCTTGCCAGTCGTGTTCGCAGTTGCTGTGCATCATCCCAATCATGCATCCGCTTCTTCTTGCCTGGAGTCAATGCATTCGCTTCTTGTTGCCCGGGGTCAATGCATTCGCTTCTTTGTGCCTGGGGTCAATGCAGCACAACATGGATGCAGCTGCAAGATGCACACCACACCTGCCCATCAACTGAGTCATGCTGTCTCAGACCTGATGTGGTTCTTGCTGTCCCAGACATGATGGTATCCATGTTGCATCAGATCTGATCCTGTGATTTGACTGCAGATCCTGGCATAGAGTCCCTTCACAGCCCCGAGTCTAAGGTCAAAGATGAAGACGGCACTGCTGTGCATCGCATGCTGCCACACTACTCCATTGAGCATCCCTCATATGAGGAGGTGCTGCAGTCCCCAGACCTGAAGCCTGACCCAGACATTGCCTATCCTGATGACAACTCAGAGTCACTGGAGGCGCTGGTCAAATCCGAAGGGGAAGAGCCAGAAGACAGCGGGCACATCGCCTTTGTCAAAAGGCAGCATCATCCTTCAATGGGCAGGGGCAATGGGCCAGAAGGCAATGGGCACTTTGCCTTTGTCAAAAGAGAAGCTCGGGCCCCGATGGGCATGAGTGATGGGCCAGAAGACAGTGGGAACAAGCCTTATGTCAAAAGGCAGCGAGCCTTCCCACCTGGCAGCTGGTATGACCCTCAGTCCAAACACAACCAGCTGATCAAGGCTGATCAAGATCAGGACCAGGTGGTAGACCTAGACACTATCCACGATGATGCTGACGAGGACGATGATGAGCCAATTATTGTGAAGGTGGAGAGTGCTGGTGAGAGGGAGCGACAGAGGGCGGCCCAGGCTGAGCAGGAGTTGGGCAGGCTTCAGAAGGAGCAGCTGCAAGCCAAATTTGACCATGCTATTCACAGAAAGGATCAGGTGACTATCCCACTCCCAGGCCTGCCCTGCACAAGATGCTTTGCACTGAACAATGGGCTGCAAAGGTTTCTTGTATGCAAAGTATGTGTACTTTAGTTTGTGCCTGATGTGTCTGGCTCTGCTTGTGTGTATAATGTACGGTCAGATGTGCAGATGTGTCTCTGACAGAGACCTTGCCATGTTAATTACTGTGGAATGCAGTAATCACAAAGACATATCTGCACATCTGACCATGTATTCCGCAGTGATTGGCATGGCAAGATCTCACCTGAAGTAAGTACAAGCAGCAACAGCAGTTATGGCTTCCCTTAGACTCATTAGGGCAGCAGCATCAGCCCGTCAGCCTGCTGCTATCGCAATCAATGCAACTTTGTGTAGTTCAGCCTGAGCCATGCTATGACTGATCAATCTGCAGCTGAGCAACACAGATGTAACAGGCACATCACTAGCAACACAGCAGTGGAATAGCACAGCAGCAGCACAGCAACAAAACAGTACACTAACAGCTCAGCAACAGCACAAGAGCAATCGCACAAAAGCAACAGCACAGTAACAACACAGCAACAGTAACAGTTCATTGACATTACAGTGGCTGACTGCAACTTGTGACCTGCACACACTGTGGTATATGCCATATTTGACCTGTCTACATTGTTGACCGCAGGTCAGGAAGGCAATAGCAGTCATGGGCCTGCCAGCCAACCCCCTTGACTCCCTCATAGACCTGTTGGGGGGCCCAGACCATGTGGCAGAGATGACCGGGCGCAAGGCGCGCCTAGTCAGGCAACAGGGGGGTCTGACAGGGGTCAAGTGGGAGGCCCGCAATGCCAGCGGGGTTGCTGCTTCGGCAACCTTGGACTTGATCAACGTGCATGAGCGCCAGATGTTCCTGAACTTGGAGAAGCGCATTGCGATCATCTCCGAGGCCGCTTCTGCAGGAATCTCCCTTCATGCTGACAGGTCAGAGCAACATGCTGCTGCATGGTCACTCAGCGTCTGTATCACAACATGTGTGTCTCAAAGCAACTTCTGCAGGAATCTCCCTTCCTGCCGACAGGTCAGAGCAACATGCTGGGTTGATGTAGCAAACCAATGCCTTCAGTCACTAGCCACTCCTCCACGCATTGTTGTAGTGTCTCAACCTGTTTCATAGGGACAGGAGGGCATGGGCATTCAGCATCTGCATTACAACATGTGTGTCTCAACCCAGCTTGTGCTTTCACTGTGTGCTTTGTCTTTGCAAGTGGTATCAGTGTACACCTGTCACTGGCTGTACAAGACTTGTCATTGCATGCCAACCTGCAGAAACAGCCCGACAAATGGTTTTATACTCCTGACTGTCAAGACTCGTAATTGCTTGCCAGAATAGCATACAGTAGCTTGCTTGTTGGGAAAACAGCTGCTTCAACTGTTCATTGCTTCAACACAAGTGATGGTAGTTGTTCAAGGAAGAACGAGTGCAGATGTTTTGGCATGACACAATCCCAAGCACGTGCTTTTGGCATGACACCAATTCCAAGCATGTGCTTTTGGCAAGTCAAACATGCCTCTCATTCAGTTGACATAGACAGTCCAAGCTTCAAAGTAAGAAAGACCAACACAAGGACCCATCAGACACACAGAAACAAAGGCTGGTCAGTGCAGTAATGAGGCATTGTCCTGCACATACCTCGCTCATCATGAGCTGGAAAGCGTTCTTACTAGTAGTATTATTACTATTGTCATCATCATTATCATCATCATCATCATTATTATTATCATTATCATCATCATCATCATCATCATTATTATTATTATTATTATTATTATTATTATTATTATTATTACTACTACTGTTGTTATTACTATTACTATTGTTACTATTATTATGATCATTACTACTGCAGGCGTGCCAAGAATCAGCAGAGGAGGGTCCATCTCACCCTAGAGCTGCCCTGGTCTGCCGACAAGGCCATTCAGCAGTTCGGCAGGTCCCACAGGGCCAACCAGGCCCACCCGCCCCAGTACCGCCTGCTGTTCACACCCCTGGGGGGGGAGCGTCGCTTTGCTGCAGCTGTGGCCCGCCGCCTCGAGAGTCTTGGGGCCCTCACACAGGTACACACACTCACACTCACACTCACACTCACACTCACACACACACCCCAAACACATGTCCGAGCACCATGCTGGAGCTTCAATACCAGCAGATCTGTTCTGTTTGCGTGAGTCCTTACCGCAGATCATGCAGCTCAAACTTCTGGTCATGCTGGGGCAGCTCTTTGACAACAGACGCAGACCATCAGCTTCGACCCTCGCCTGTTCAACAGCACTCAGTTGTGGTATAGCACGTCCTGTGATGCTGTCATCACTGATGAAGAGGAGGAGGAGGATACCACATCTTCAGCCAACCAATTAGGTTGTACAGATGTGCCAAGGTTGTCAGTAATTTGGTCAATCACATCAGTATTAAGTGTACACTTCACAGCAGATTGGTATTGTATCAGGATGCATTGTTTGTTGACACATGCTGTGCTGGTGGCGTGCTTCAGTGACAGGCGCAACATTGTGAAAATCTGCAGGGTGACAGGAGGGCAGGGCCATCCCTAGCAGCCTTCAACTATGAGTCACGGTGGGGCCAGCTGGCCCTGAAGGCAACATACAAGGCTATCATGGAGGAAGAGGGGCTGCCAGTGATGCCCCCCTGCTGCCGCCCCAACATGACTGGACAGCCCCCCATGACTCTGCAGCAGTTTCTGGGCCAGGTGCACAACCTTTTTTTTTGCCAGACTGTGAACCTTTGCCAGAGCAGTTACACACAGCCAGCCTGAATGCAGTGGTCTACAGCATGGCTAGCTCATGACCTGGTGCCTGCTGAACACACATTGTGAATTTCATTGCACATTTGGTCGGTCACCCATTCACATGTTCCCCTGTCACATGCTCACCTGCTCACCCAATCCCACGTTCAGCGCCTCAATTAGTGCTGGCTTGTACTTCATCTGCTGCAGCTGGAATGCATCACACTTATGGCTTGATGAAAGGCCATGCCTTTAGTACATGTCGTCAACATGCCGGCGTCAGATCCTTCCAAATTTCAACTATCAAAACTTCACCAGCCCAAGTTGACACCCTGTACAAATATTTGCCTTGTTGCTGTTGTCGAGTCATGAACAGGCAGCCAGGGGTGGTGGTTGAAAGGAACTCTTGTGTCGCACACAGGCTCTGGGCTGCCACCTTAGGAGGCTCCAGTTACGATCGCTGAAAAGCGTAACCTTTGCTTTTCTGTTGTGTCAAACACAGGCTCGGGCCCATCTGCTGAATGTGGGCATCATTCGGCCCAAGGAGGAACTGTCCGCCATTGATATCAATGCCTTCCTGTCACGCCCTGAAGGTGCTCCTCCCTCTGTGGGAAAGATTGCCGACCCTGACAAGATTGATGTGGCACGATTCCTCAACAGGTACTGCTTTGGGCTGTCATGCTCGTTTGCTCTCTGTATGCAAGGATACTTCTGTGCGTATAGCTCTGCTTTTTGTTTGTGCTATGTTTTGTTAGGTTGATGTGACACAGCCACTGTGAACCTGACAGTTCATAAACTTCAAGTTCTGGTGGGTATTGCATCTGTGCCAATTGCTCATGTTGGGCTAGGCATTGGCAAACCACGGTTTACATGTGCATGCACAGCACCTGATGTATCTTCTACCACTTGAAGCTGCAGAATGACACACTGTGTCAGCAAAAAATTGGGAATTGGGAATTCCTTAAATGCACAGGGAATGAGGACAGTCACGCCAATTGCGTTCTGATTGGACAGTCACCTCACACCATTGGTGTGCAGGCTGTTGGGGCTAGCCCCAGAGGCCCAGGGGCAGATTTTTGATTTGTACCAGGCTGTGTTGGAGGCCAGCATCCAGCGCGCTCGCAAGGAGGGCAAGTATGACGAAGGCATTGTCGATGTCAAGGGCACGGCTGTAACCCTTGCTCAGCCACCCCAGGTAATCTTGCCCCCTCCACTTGTATCCTCTCACACCCAGCTGTTGACCCACTGCCCCTGCCATTACTCGATGCTTACCTGTCAAACCCCACAAGCTCCTTTTCAGTATGCAATCATTCAATCACGCAAGTCTGGGAAGTCTGATTGTGTACAGGAGTCAGCTGATGGCCGCTGAAGAGCTTGCTGATGTTGCAGATCATACGGCGGGATGAGAGTACGGGTGCACCTACCTTACTGTTCAGAGTGCATGTGGATCGCGGCATCTCTTGGGAAATGGCTCAGAGCCTGCTCAATACAGCCCTTACCCCATCACCTTCCCATGCAGCTCCTGCTGGTACTGTTGTACAAAAAGCAGCCAGGGCAGGGCAGCAACAGCCAGGGCAGGTCCCAGTGGCCCCTTCCTCAGGCCCTGAGGGTTCAGGCCAGGTCCCAGCAGCCCCATCCCAATCCCTTGGGGACCCAGCAAAGCCCATACAGAAGCTGAGAATCAGGTTTGGTGGTGCGCTGGTGACGGGAGATGTCAGCAAACCTGGCAGTCATACTCAAAAGCATAAGCCAACATCGCCTCATGTTCCTTCTTTGATGACAAAGTCAAACCTGCCAACTTCTGCACCAACTTCTGGGGTGACAGATGAAGGCGCAGCATCAGCTTCCTTCTCACCTTCTGCTGGGGCAGATGCAGGGGGGACAGCTGCAGTTGCAGATGCACTGGAGACTCACGTCAGCTCAGTACAGGAGCTGCTACAGCTGCATGACATGGAGTCCCAGACTCGCATGAACTCCTTGGATGCTGCTGCTGCTGCTGCTGCAGAGCCAACCCATACCCATGATAGCTTTGTACAACAGGAGCAACCCTCCCCGTCCAAAGGTCAATACACAAGCTCTGCTGCAAAGCATGTGGCAGCACCCACAGCTGTGGTCACCAGTGCTCACAGCTGTGCTCCACCTCCGGCCTCAGGCACCCCTCAGCAGATACCTGAGCATATCAGCACAGCTACGTGTGGAGTGGATGTAGACTTGCACCATGGTTTAGGCGACGGTAGGGCAACTGGGGCAGTTGTGGGAGGGACAGAACCAGGGCCAGCCCCATGTGTGAGTGGGTACTACCAGCCTAGAAGAGGGGCAGTGCGAGGGCTGCTACTGGCCCTGGAGGCACAGGGCAAAGGGCAAGTTGCGGTGTATAGGCCTGCCACTGGCCCTGCTGCCAGGCCCATACGCATTGACGAGCTTGCTGAAAAGTAGGACAGCAACCTAAATGCATAAAGCATGGTCTCTCATGTCGGCATCAATCTGTCTGCCATGACTACTGCTTTCATGTTGCCTGTGAGTTGCTCAACATGCTGATGGGCCTGGGGAGTTCCTGTTGTGGCTCACATCACTTGGTGTTGAACTCTCTGGAAGCAATCGCTGTGCCATGTGCACAAGGTGCTCAGAATGGTGAGAGTGTAGCAGTGTCCCTGGTCTGGTGACTGGTTTGTCCCAGGGACCCAAATGAAACTGTGCAGGACGTCATGACCCAATCCTGCTCATGCCATTGTGCACCTGATGATTAAGCATCTCTGTTATTTGACTGTATTCACATTCATGACAGGTATGTGAGAGTTCATCCATTAGAGGCAGAAGCACACTGGCAGCATCAGTATGCAGCATCAGGGAACACGCCAGAGAGGGGGGCGGGTGCCCGGGGGGGTTGGCGGGTGAGGGAGCTGGTGCTGATAGGGGGGCTGGTGTTGCCTATCTGGGGCATGGTGGAGCGTGCCCTAGTGAAGCAGCACCGGCCTGCTGACCGCCGCATGCATGTTCTGCGTCTGCACACCACAGGTTCACATGCCTTCTCTGTGCTGTGCTGTGCTGTGCTGTGCTGTGCTGTGCTGTGCTGTGTGCCTTGCATGTTGCTGGTCCACCATGGGTGCATCAATCCTGTTCATTAGTCCTGATGACACTCACTGTGGTAGTGTCAGCAGCAGGGGTGGTGCTTTGTGACATGCGATAGCTGCACGCAGGGTCAGTACTGCATCTATTGGCCTTCAAGCACACATGCATGGGCCTAGTCAGGCGACTTATGTATCACATGATTGCAGGGGAGAATGCAAAGCGGCTGGTGGGAATGTTGTTGCCAAAGGGGGCAGTTGAGGACCTCCTTGAGGAGCTGCGCAACCAGCACCTCGCTCTTCAAGCGGAGCAAGCTCAGCATGCACAGCAGCCCCATGCAGACTACCATGTGGCGTCACCTGAGCTGGCCAGCCAAGCCTTCAGAGACACTAATCATGTGCAGCAACTTGCTGAATTCCAGGCCAGACTCCATAATGGTTCTGGTGTTGCTAGCAGTCATGTACCTCAACCGGCCAGCAGACACACATACATGTAGCAAGCTGTCTATTGCTCGCTTGCTGATCTTTCGAGCTGACAGCTTTTGGAGGCCTGACTGCCTGCAGCTGCAGCTCTGCCTCAGAGATCTCATGCTGTCTTGTTTCCGCCAATTTTGGTAGATTTGTATCATTGCCAGTGGAATATGACCCTTTACAGGGCAGGCTGTGCAGTCTGGCTTGTGCAGATGCAAAACTGATTTTGCATCTGCTTTGTACCTTTTATTAGTCCGATTTGCGCGTGGATAGATGTCGCCATGTTCTGTTTTAGTATGTTCAAAGTGGTTTTCTGACTCTGGTCTGTTAGAATTGTGCAGCTTGTTGAATTTTACGTAACATGTACTGTCGTCAGCCTGCCCTACACTTGGCTCTGCTCTCATTTCCTGTCTCAGGCACACATTTTTCCAGATTCAGATGGATGTATGTTTGTAGCAGGCATGAATGGTGCACATCCCACGCACATAATATGTTGGGGCTTCACATGATGTATGTTGGCAGCAGGCATGAATGGTGCACGTTGCACGTCGCACCTGCCGGGATAACAACATGTATACATACTGTAACGAAGTCCAAGGAAGCAGTTGTACACAACTCTATGTATAGCACAGCTGCGAGCTACAGTGTTTGGCCAGGCATGACAAGCTTAGCAATCCTCTACTACTGTCCTTCATGATGACTGCTTGTCAGAGTGGTAACACTTAGCAATTGGGTTCTTGAGCAGTTGCCAGTGTTACTGCATGAGGGCATGTGTTGTAATGGTCACTCTCAGTGGCTTCTCGTTACACAGCCTACGGTGGCGGTAGGTGCGTGGTACAGGCTTTTCACCACCTCAGCAGAAGCGCGCTGTTGGCTAACATCCACAGTCCGAGCCTTGAACTCATCATGATATGTTGTGTCGTACAGCGGCACACAGTTGACAGCTTTCTTGCCCAATGGGATGGTGGTTCGACAGCCAGCTGCTTTGCTGGACTCCTTTTCCCTGAAGCAGTATGCACATGAGCCATGTTTGACCAGCACCAAAAACGCATGCATGACATCACAAGGTGTGAATGACATCATGCTTTGCTCTCAGTCGCAAGCAGCTTTGCGTTGACTGCATAAGGCATCACACAGGGCGCTGACAGATTTTTAGAGCTGGGCTGCCTACCACATGCTATGACTGTCCCATGAGCATGTAAACAGATGCACGCAAACATGACATGTATGCTTGCCTTTGAGCTGCTGCCAGCATAGCAGCTGCATCGCCCTTGAATGCATTAGAGCAGAAGGACTGCCCATAGCGTGTCTCGTCCAGCCCGCTGCGCTGTGCATCAGTGTGAAGCTCAGCAGTGCCTTGCAGCAGGGCAGCAGGCACAGGAAAGACTGCTAGGTGAGCCCGGTCCATGAGGGGGTCCAGGCTACCAAAGGGGCATGTCACCTGTACTGGTTTCTGTGCCTGCCAGACACCATGCACAACACTGCCTTGATGTGTGCATTTAGGTCAAGTGCATGTGCTGTGTTGCCTTGTCATGGCCTGCGCAATGGGTACACTCCGTGGGCTTTGTCCCTGTGAGTAGGAAAAGCTGCAAGTGCGAGAAAGGGGTACAAATGTGGTGCCCTTCCACTTCTTGGAGACCCTATGCCTTGGCATACAAGTTGTAGACATGTTGCAGGATTTGGGTTTCAACAATGAGACATATAAGTTGCACTCTGCACAATCAAGCAGAACATGGTGACAAACATGTCTTTGCAACGTGCTTAATTTTGGCCAGTGCTTGATTCTGGTCCACTTTGGCATCACTGTAAACCTGAATTTCTCTAAGAAAGGCATATTTGCTAGCATTGCCAAGCTGACATGATGCTCACCTCTGCATGGTGGTGGACAGCAGTCTGTACAGCGGCCATGAGCTGTGGCATTGAAGCGCCGTGCGTGTCACCATATGTGCTTTTGACTGTGGCAGGAGCACCCTGTGACAGGCTGATGCTGCTCCTGAATGTGCCTTTGCTGGCAGCAGCATTCACATTAATCCCTCTTGGCCTTGATACAGACTGTAACTGCAGAAGAAAACCATGTTTGAGCACATCCTATGTCAGACACGTTCTCCAGATGCATAAGGCAATGTGTGCTTAAGCAATGATGCACTTGATGACAGGCTGCGGCAACAGAAAGGTAAGCACAGCACAGGAGGAACGATGCCTGAGTATAGACAACAGTCTTGTACAGTTGACAGCATGAAGTGGCTGGAGAACACTCAGCACACCAGCAGCGAGTCAGTAACATGGCACTGCAGCGTCGCCGTTGCAACTGCAAACTGGACTAGTGTAGGTAAGGAAGCAATGTAACAAGCATGGTGATTGATGCAGTATATGGTGGGGGTAGTGGTGGGGTACTGGTGAAGCACTGGTGGGGTAGTGGTGGGGTACCTGTGGGGCAGCTGGCTCCTGCAGCGCTGCAACTTCTGGTTGAGTCTGTCCCATGGGGCCCTTGTCATCAGCCTGTCACATGTCAAGCATCAATCAGAAGCTTTGATGATGATGGGCGCTTTGTACAGCGACAAAGCCAGAACCTCGAGACTTCCATGCATGCAATTTTGCTCTATTTTTATGAGAGGATCAAAGATCAATGGACGGGCAAGCAGTGTGCAGTCTGAGCTACTCTGTAGTGTCTGTGTGCAATGCAGACAAGCATCGCTGACGCCGAGTATCCAAGAGTCAGAAATCCCCCTTGACAACAGTACCAGTCAGTCCGTCCATAGTTCTAGTCAGCAAAACTACAGTACTGGTCGATACAACTACAGAACTAGTCAGTACATTCTGCACTTGCATCTGTGATGCGATAAACCCTGACATGCAAGGGGCGATGGTGAGTGTGTGTATGACCTTGAGGGGTGAGCCTACCAGCGAGGTAGTCTGATCTTTGTGAGTGGCAGATGCAGGAGTGCCCGGCCTGGTCACTCTCTGCAGCTCCCTGTCTGCCTCCTTGCAGTCACCAAAAGGCACCTGCCGGGTATGGGTGCTGTGTGACACTGACTGCCAACGAGGCCTGCATGATCATCCATATGCTGTCAGTTGCTCATTTCCTCATGACGTGGCCGCACTTTGTGTGCATGTTGTGTGCATGTACACAGGGATGCAGTGTGATGAGGATGCTATTGCACTCATGCAGCCTCAGCATAATGATCAAATCTGGCAGAGTGATTGTCCTGCCCAGTGAGACTGGCAGCAGCAAAACAGAACTTTCCTGGGAACATGGTCTTGTGCTGCATAAGTTATGCATATGTAAATTTTTGAAACGTAGCAAGCCCAATCCTGTTTTGCTAGATGTTGGAACCTCGTCTTTCATCAGATTTGACAGAAAATGTACGAGTCGACAAGATTGACAGAATCATGCATGTCATCCAGCCTGGGTGGCACTAACCTGTACACACAGAGTGCAGGATCATCGTACCCGTGGGAGTGAAAGAAGCATGCAGGTCAGACACACTGAGTGGCCCAGGGCAAACAGAGCCCAGAAGCAACCTACACAGTGTGGCTGACAATAACATGCAAGTCAGACAGCCTGTGTGGCCTTAGCCAGTACCAAAGTGCAAAAGAGTGTAGGATCACCATACCCAGTAGGCGTGACAGTAGCATGCAGGTCCCGGAGGAGTGCCATCATATGCCTCTTGTCAGCAGGAGCAGCGCACTGCATCCACTGCTCCAAGTCCTTGGCAGCGTCAGGGGACAGCAGGTCTGCGCTGTACAGCTGGCTGCGCCCCACCCACTCCAGGAAGGACCCATCCCACACCCCATCCATGCTACCCCAGCCCTGCATGCAACAATGGGGCATGTGGGTCTTGCTGCACAAGCCACACAACTCAGCAGTGCACCAGATTGATCAGAAAGCTGCATGCTGCCAGAAGCCTGCACGTGAGGTTGCTTTAATACATACAGAAGCTTGGTGGCATGTCAGGTTTGGTTCACAACTGCCTAGATGAATTTGAATGCCAACTACTGTCTAGTGAGATTTGCAGGCACTTTGCACACCAGTGCTGCTAGCATCAACACCATCAGCGCAGGTGCATGACCTGACTTGCATCCCTCCTGACCAAAATGCTTGTGAGTGCCCCAGTGCGCTTTGACAAGCAACATGGGTGCCCATCCAGCCTGAGCACGAGCCCAAACCCAACATAAGCAGCAGCTCACCGCATCCTGCTTCAGCCTGTCGTTACACACAGTATAGGCAGACTTGAGCTGCTTCTTCCACAGGTCTGGGTTGCCCTTCAGAGTCTCACCCACCACTGACTGCAAGGCCCTGCTGTTGCTCTTGTGGGCCCGCCCAGCTGCTGCTGCCTGCTTGTACAGCTCAGGGTAGGCATCAGCCAAACCATGGAAGCTGTTGTATGTGGTGTCACCCAGGCCAGCACTCGGCAGGACAGATGTTGGCGATGAGGGCTTGCTCAGAGTAAGCACTGCGCCTTTATCTTGCAAGTCTGCCCCCTCTGCTACTGCTGCTGCTGCTGCTGTTGTCTGTGTGGCTGGCTGGGCGCTGCTAGCCTTCCTAGGGAGGGACCCAGTAAAGGCAACAGTGCTGTGATCCTGTGAGCAGCTTGTGCCTGCTGCTTGCTCAGATGAGCTTGATGCAGCCTGCAGAGGTACCTCTGCTGCTGCAGCACTTGCTGCATCAGCTGAGCTGATGCTTGGTAGCATACAGGCTGACTGACTGAGGCCAGAGGGCAAAGACAAAAAGCTTGGCTGAGTGGAGAGCCTGCGGGCTCTGCTGGGGGGTCTAGAAGGGTTTGGAACAGGGACATGGGTGGGCAGGCCCTTGTGCAGCAGGGCAAGGCGCCTGTCAAAGGGGGAGGTTCCACCCTGCTTACTGCCAGCAGTAGAAGGCCGGCTGTTCTGCTTCTGTATTGCTGCATGCTTGGACGGCTGCCGGCCTGCCTGTGCACTGCAAGGCTGCTCCTGCTGCTGCTCTATAGCACTGGGTTCTGCAGTAGTGACCATGCAGCGACCACTGACAGAAGCATCTGGAAGCAAGTCAGTAGCAGGTAAGGACAGCTGTGCTGTGCTGTCATTGTCTTTGTCACCAGCCTTTGTAGCTGCTGCCTCAGCTGAAGGTGCATCTGTTGCTGCTCTTGAGCTGCAGCACTGTGCAGAATCTACAAGCTGATCACCTGCTACCTTGGAAGGGCCTGCTGACTGGACAGGTAACAGCACAGCTGTGCTAGTGCAACATTCGGCAGGGGAAAGTAACAAATTTGAGTCCTCACAGCCTGCCACTGACTCTAGTGCTGCTGCCTTAGCAGGCTTTCTGGGCAGGAAGGTGTCAGAGGTGGGAAGTGGTGGGCGAGCCCTGCTGGGAGGCCGAGCAAGCTCTGCCTTTTTTACAACAGCCTGCTTGCTTACTGGCAGCAAAGTGCTGGCAGTCACAATAGGCTGAGAGCTGCTGTGTGCAGACTCATACGAGCTACTCCCTCTTGACAAGCCTGTGTCATCACTTTGCAATGTCACAGCCAGCGCTGCACTAATCATGCATTGCTATGCAAAATGATGCAGGCAAGAGCCAAAGTGTAGCTGTTGCCATGACAGGAATAAAAAAGGCAACAAGCACCAAGACATACATTGACAGCTTGATGTGAGAGCTAGATGCATTCAATCATTGCACAGGCTACCTGCAGAAGCTGTTGAGGGTCTGTGTCCGACAGCATGCCTCCTTCGTGGTGAAGCAGCAGAAGCTGGCCTAGCAGGAGCTGCGGGCACAAAACGCATGCTGCTCTGATGCTTCAGTTTCTGCTCAACTTCCCGAGCATGAGCTGTGCTAGTATCAAGCACTGACGTGTCTGCTGACTTGCGCTGCAGTGGCTGAACTGACGGTACTTTGACTGGTTTGACTGTACAGATGCTGACAAGATGCTTGAAGTTTTCACCATTTACAGGGTTGCTGCCGTGTCTGTCCAGCCACGTGAACACCTGCCATTGACAGCAAGCAGTGAGCAAATACTGACAATGGTTGAGAGCTGTCCAGCCAGCAACAGAAACCCTTGCACGGCGGACAGGCCTCCACAACTCAAGCCCAACCAGACCTCTTGGGCGTATTCCGGAGACTTGAACAGTGACATGGACATTGTGGGCTCCAAAGCGCGTCTGTTAGTCATGTCTGCGCTTCCCACCATCGGCTGAGATCGCTCAACCCTGCCACTCAATGCTTAACGGACAGGCCGATTACGCCATCCGACAAAAAGTTGCAGAGTTCATTTTGGTATCCACACTGCGGCAGGTATTCACCGTGCTCAACATCCTCTGTCCCGAAACTACCACCACCCATGCGTCCAGGTCGCCGGGCACGAAAGCTGTAGAAAGCTGTGCATCCGGAAAGCTCTGTAGCGTATGAAACATACACTGAAGCCTGCAGGCCGCCGTGCGACTCAATGATGCAAGCTTTGCAATGGCAATCTCAAGGTTGCAGGTCGACGCGCGCACGTACGGGGTCCGTACTGCCGGAGGCCGAAAATAGTGGCATAAGTCAGCAACTCGAGTCAAGAAAGTCAGCGTGAAGAGTGACCAGATTCAGGGCTGTGTGGTCAGCAAGGCTTGTAAAAGCGATCTCCTAGGAAGTTCAAATTTGATGGCAAAACACGGTGGCTGTCTTGCATAGTATGCAAGTTTTCCAGCAAAGCAACAGGCAGAAAGCAGCAGGCAGAAGGCAGCTAGTTGCCCAAGGTGGACCAGGAACTCGCTGTCTGGAGTAGCTTTCCTCTCGCAGAGCTCAAGCTTGTGCAGACAGCAAATTAAGTGTTGTGCAAGCACCTGCAAAGGCTCATACAGCATACAACAGTGCATGTGCAGTTTTCTTACCAAAATTGGCCCTCCCCTTGCCTTTGACGACGATGGCTGACTGCGCCAGCAGCTTTTTGGCTGAGCACAGGCTACTAAATAACGTCTGAGTCTGGTGACATCAGCATTGCCCGTGTCCCAGTACACTGACCCGGAAGGTGTGTCCAAGTGAGGATGCAGCAGAATGCTCTCTGCTGCAGGAATGCACAGCGGCTGTAAACAGACCTTTGATGGCAGCTGTGTACCAAACACCTCTTAAAACTTGCCCAGTTTGCTTGTCAACTGACCATGGAAAGGGGGTCTTGTTGAGTGGCTTCAAGAGCTGTACATGAGCAAGGCATGTGCCTGTGCAAGCAAACCTGCATAGATACGAGATCCAGCTCTGCAGTGCAAGCTATTTGATACTCTGGTGTTGCCAATCCTGAGCTATGGTTGCGAAGTCTGGGGAGTGGACACTAAATGCGGTGCAGCAGCAGAAGCTTTACATCGGGACT
>JAABUK010001234.1_pt1 | contig 49564 bp, 47 predicted proteins | sample 5559141 | NCBI WGS metagenome assembly JAABUK01 (sample SAMN10711869, study PRJNA513367) | rock metagenome | isolation source: Antarctica rocks | place: Antarctica: Victoria Land, Pudding Butte nord | collected 2016-01-03 | reverse complement strand
CTGCTCCCTCTCCCGAAGGGAGAGGGAGAAGAGGCACTTACCCCTTTGCCGCCACGAACCCACCCGCTGCGACCAGCGCCGCCGCTACCATCGTCGTCGCCGTGAACGGCGCCAGCCCGGCCCCGGCCAGCAACAGCGTGGACAGCACCGGCGTCGCGAACGCCAGCGTGCCCAGTAGCCGGGGGTCGCCGCGTTTCATGCCACGGTCCCACAGCACGAACGCCGCGCCGACCGGACCCAGGCCAAGCGCCAGCACCGCCGCCCAGGCCGCAGCATCAGGTGCAACCGTGGCCTCCGTCAGCAGGTGCAGCCCGCCGGACAGCGCCGCCGTTCCGGCGCAGAACCCGGCCATCGTGCCCGGCGGCACCGCCGGGAAGCGCCGGGCCAGCACGGAGTACAATGCCCACACGACGGCGCTGGCCGCCGCCAGCGCATAGCCCAGCGCCGCCCCGGCCGGGAACGCCGCGCCGCCGCCCAGCAGCATCGCGCAGCCGGACAGCGCCAGGACGGTGCCCAGCCCATGCCGCCACGTCAGCCGCATCCCCAGCAGCGCCGCGGACAGCAGCACCAGCAGCAGCGGCCAGGTGTAGTTGATAAGGTTCGCCGTGGCCGCCGGGGCGCGGGCCAGCGACGCGAAGTACAAGGCATGGAAGCCGAACAGCCCGCCCACGCCATGCAGCCAGGCCAGCGGCGGCTGCCGCAAGTCCAGCAACCGCCCCCGAGCTGCCAACCAGGCCAGCCCCAGCCCGCCCGACACGGCGAAGCTCATCGCCGTCAGTTGCAGCGGCGGCAGCCCGGGTGCGGCGCGGGACAGCAAGGCCAGCACGGCCCACAGCCCGATCGCGCCACACCCGGCGAGCGTCGCCGCCCGCACGGTCTTTAAGGAAGTGCCAGCGCTAGTAAGCGCTAGTACATGTGCTGGCCGCCGTTGATAGACAGCGTGGACCCGGTGATGAAGTCGCCGTCGTCAGCCGTCAGGAACGCGACGCCGCGGGCGATGTCCTCGGCATGGCCCAGCCGGCCCATCGGGATGCGGGCGATGATTTTGGTCAGCACGTCCGGCGGCACCGCCCGCACCATCTCGGTGTCCACGTAGCCCGGCGCGATGGCGTTGCAGGTGATGCCGAACCGCGCGCCTTCCTGCGCCAGGGCCTTGGTGAAGCCGTGGATGCCGGACTTGGCGGCGGCGTAGTTCACCTGGCCGTACTGGCCCGCCTGGCCGTTGATGCTGCCGATGTTCACCACGCGGCCGAACTTCGCCGCCTTCATGCCGTCGAACGTCAGCTTGCACAGGTTGAAGCAACTGCCGAGGTTGGTGTCCATCACCGCGTCCCACATGTCGCGGGTCATCTTCACCATGGTGGTGTCGCGGGTGATGCCGGCGTTGTTGACCAGGATTTCGATGGGGCCGTGCTCGGCCTGCATCTGCTTCACCGCCGCCTCGCACGCGGCGTAGTCGCCGGCGTCGAACTTGACGTGCGGGATGCCGGTCTCCTTGGTGAAAGCCTCGGCCGCCGCGTCGTTGCCGGCATAGCTGGCGATGACCGTCCGCCCGGCCGCTTTCAGCGCCACGCTGATGGCCGCGCCGATGCCGCGCGTGCCACCCGTGACGAGTGCTACTCGTGCCATTCTTTTTTTCCTCCCCAGCTTAGCGGGGCATGTTGGCCGCTTTGCCGGAAGGGGTCCAGAGGCTTGGGCCAGCCCCTGCTTCTGCTGGCCGTCCTACGCCCGGCCTGCGCCCGTCATGGCCGGGGGCAGGGTGAACGCGACAGGCCAGGGGCCGCCTGCCGGACTGCGTGCCCTGGCAGCCCCTGGATTGCCGCGCCGCAAGGGCGGATCGCAATGACGGTGCCTGGACGGGCGAGGCGCCGCCGAGGCGCATGGCCGGTCGTGTCATACCAGCCGCCAAAATCCCGACCTGTTGCGGCGTGCCGTGAGCGTAGGGCGGGAAAGCGTCAGCGCCTCCCGCCAACGGCCGGCATCGGCCCGTGGCGGATGGCGCCCCGCTGATCCGCCCTACACCGCTCGCAGCCAGGTGCAGGTCAAAACCCCCAACGGCCGGTGTTGGGCGGTCAGCGTTCCAGGCACATGGCAACACCCATGCCGCCGCCGATGCACAGGGTCGCAAGGCCCTTCTTGGCGTCCCGGCGCTGCATCTCGTGCAGCAGCGTCACCAGGATGCGCGCGCCGCTGGCGCCGATGGGGTGGCCGATGGCGATGGCGCCGCCGTTCACGTTCACCTTGGCGGGGTCCCAGGCCATGTCCTTGTTGACCGCGGCGGCCTGGGCGGCGAACGCCTCGTTGGCCTCGATCAGGTCCAGGTCCCCGGTGGACCAGCCCGCGCGCTTCAACGCCTTGCGGCTGCTGGGGATCGGCCCGGTGCCCATCACCGCGGGATCAACGCCCGCAGTCGCAAAACTGGCGATGCGGGCCAGCGGCGTCAGGCCGCGGCGGGCGGCCTCGCTGGCAGACATCACCACCAGGGCGGCGGCGCCGTCGTTGATGCCGCTGGCGTTGCCGGCGGTCACGGTGCCCTCCTTGCTGAACGCCGGGCGCAGCTTGGCCATGCCCTCGGGCGTGCTGTCGTGGCGGATATACTCGTCGTCCGACACCACCACGTCGCCCTTGCGGCCCTTGACCGTCACGGGCGCGATCTCGTCCTTGAAGCGCCCGGCCTTTTGCGCGGCGCTGGCCTTGTGCTGGCTGTTCACCGCCAGCTCGTCCTGCTCGGCGCGGGTGATCTGGTAGGCGGTCGCGACGTTCTCCGCCGTGGTGCCCATGTGGTAGCCGTGGAAGGCGTCCCACAGGCCGTCCTTCAGCATGGTGTCTATCAGGCCCAGCTCGCCCATCTTGGTGCCGGCGCGCAGGTAAGCGGCATGGGCGGACTGGCTCATGCTCTCCTGGCCGCCGGCGAGGACGACGCTGCTCTCGCCGCTCATCACCTGCTGCGCCGCGAGCGCCACGGTCCGCAGGCCGCTGCCGCAGACCTGGTTGATGCCGAACGCGGTGGCGCTGTCGGGGATGCCGGCGTTGCGGGCGGCCTGGCGGGCCGGGTTCTGGCCCTGGGCGGCGGTCAGCACCTGGCCCAGGATCACCTCGTTCACCTCCCCGGGGTCCAGGCCGATGCGCTCCATGGCGGCCTTGAGCGCGACGGAGCCGAGCGTGTGGGCGGGCACGGTGGCGAACCCGCCGTTGAAGCTGCCGACCGGCGTGCGGGCGGCGGATACGATGACGACGTCTTCCATTCTTGCTTGTCTCCCTTTGGCCACGCCAGCATAAGCCGTCACAGTCCGCGCAACCAGTCCAGCAGGGGCAGCCACAGCGCATCTCTGGCCCGTGGCCCCGCCACCATGCCGATGTGCCCGGCCGCGGGCTGGTGCAGCACCGCCCCGGGGATCAGCCGGGCGAGGGGCAGCGCGGATTCCGGCGGCACGATGCGGTCCCGCACCGGCGCGGCGACGAAGGCGGGCACGGCCAGCGCCGCCGGGTCCACCGTGCGGCCCGCGACCTGCCACGCGCCGCGGCCCGGCGCATTGGCGCCGTACCAGCCGCCCAGCGCCTCCCGCGCGACCGGCGCCGCCAGGGGCACGCCGTCGTTCAGCCAGTCCTCCAGCGCCACGAAGTCCCGGGCAGCGTCCCCGTCCCGGTCCATGCGGGCAAAGGCGCGGAACTTGGCGGCGATGGCGCCGGGGTCGGGCAGGGCGAACAAGGCTTGCAGCGCGTCCACCGGCAGCGTGCCGGTGGCGGCCAGCATCGGCTCCAGCAGCGGTAGGCTGGCGCCCACGCGCCGGGGCTGGTCGGGGCCGGCGCCGTGGAAGTCCCAGGGGGTGGCGAGCAGCGCCAGCGCGCGCACCAGCTCCGGCCGGCGCAGCGCGGCGGCCAGCGCCAGCAGCCCGCCCATGCAGTAGCCGGCGAGCACGACCGGCCTGCCCACCGCCGCCATCGCCCGTTCCAGCGGCCCGGCGATCACGTCCGTGAGCGTCATCGCCCGCTCCGCCGCGCCGGGCCATCCCCAGTCCAGCAGCAGCGGGCGCAGGCCCTGCCCGGCGAGCCAGCGCAGCAGGGAGCGGTCCGGCAGCAGATCCAGCACATAGGCGCGGTTGATGAGGCTGGGCACGAACAGCACCGGCAGGGCGTCCGGCGCGGCGTGATGGGCGTAGTCGAGCAGCCTGGCGTCCCCCTCCGTCCAGAGTGCGGGCGGGTCGGGCAGGCTGCGCTGCCAGGGGTGGCGGCGGTAGGCGGCGATGCCGGCGACCAGCGCCGGGTCAGCCCAGCCCGGCAGCGCCCCCCCGGGCAGCGGCGATCCCGCCAGCACGGCCTGCAGGGACGGCTGACCCGGCGGCGCCAGGTGCATCATCAAGGGCCGCGGGCCGCGGCGGCGCATCGGCCCCGGCAGGTCCGGGCGCATCATCGCTGCCGCCTGCGGGCGGCAGCGAGGGCGGCGGCCCTGCCTGGATCGCGGCGGCCTGCCGCGCCAGGTGCAGCGCGGCGCGGTGCAGCGCCTCCTGCACCTCCCGGTCGGTGGCCAGGGCCGCGCACTCGCTTTGCAGGATGGTTGCCCAGTTCGCGGCGAGGCGGGCCTGTTCGGCGTCTGTCATGGCTGGGTCCCGGCTGTGGCATGTTGCCTTGCAGCATATCTCGGCAGGGAAAGGTCGCCGATGCTGCAACTGCGTGATACAATTGCGGCACCTTGACCCCGAGGACCATCATGGCCGACGCCCCGCACGACCCGACCGCCGCCGCCAGCCCCGCTGCGCCGCCGTCCAGCCCGCCGCCCGCGCCGCCGCCGGTCGTGGTCAAGAAGTATGCCAACCGCCGCCTGTATAACACCGAGACCAGCAGCTACATCACCCTTGACAACCTCGCCGACATGATACGCGCCGGACGCGACTTCGTTGTCTATGATGCGAAGTCCGGGGAGGACATCACCCGCGGCGTGCTGACGCAGATCATCGTCGAGGAGGAGAGCAAGGGCACCTCCATGCTGCCCACCCCCTTCCTGCGCCAATTGATCGGCTTCTACGGCGACAGCTTGCAGGGCGTGGTGCCGCGCTACCTGGAAACGGCCATGTCCTCGTTCGCGCGGCAGCAGCAGCAGTTGCGCCAGGCGGTGCAGCAGACGATCAGCCCGTTCCTGCCGGTGGGCGTCGAGGAGATGGGACGGCAGAACCTGGCGATGATCGAGCGGGCGATGAGCATGTTCAACCCGTTCCACCGCGGCGGCGAGCCGCTGCCGCCCGCGCCTGCGCCCGTTGCGGAAACAGAGGCCGGCCACCCGGGGCCGCCGGCATCCGACACGGCGGAGCTTGACCGGCTGCGCCTGGAGGTGGACGCCCTGCGGTCCCAGCTTGCCGCCGCACAGGCCGACGCTGCCATACGCCCTGCGCTGCCCGATGCCACGACGACGGCGCTAGAGGCGGCCGAAGCCTTCCCGGCGCATCCTGCGGTTGATGCAGCCATGGTCCCCGATGCCGAACGACATGCGCCGCCACCCGATGAGGCCGGGCCGGAGCCGGATCACGCTGCCGCCGCAATGCCCTCGTCGCCCCCCGCGGAGCCGAACGCTGCGCTGCCGGCACAGGCGCATGTTGACGCATCCGGGGCCGACGCTGCGATCCACCATGCGGCGGATGCCCTGGCCGGTCACGCGCCGCCGCTTGGCAAGCCTGGCGCGACCGGAACGAACGTGCTGTCCGACCCTGCTGCGGCTGCGCCGTTGCGCGCTGCCCGGCGGGTGCGGACGTCGCGCGACAAGCACTGAGGCCGGATGCCTGTGACCTGTGATCTCCTGCGCTGCCCATCGTCGTCACCGGTCAAAGTCAACGACCGTCAATGCAGCGCCAGGTGATCCGGCCTTTTCCGGCCTGCGGCCAGGGAGCGTCCCGCCGCGCCGGTGCGGCGGTCAAAACTTGCCGAGCAGCACCCAGCGCAGCAGGGCGGCAATGGAGCCGACGGTGACGACCCCCGCGGCCCAAAGCCCGACGAACCAAAGCCAGCGCCTCGTCACCGCCTTTGCCGTGCCGGGCCTGCCGTCAATGGTATCCGGCCCCGGGCTGCACCTTGCCGCGGAACACCCAGTAGGCGTAGGCGGTATAGGCCAGGATCGTCGGGATCAGCACTGACGCGCCAACCAGCAGGAACAATTGGCTGCTGCGCGGCGCCGCGGTGTCCCAGATGGTCAGGGACGGCGGCACCATCAGCGGGTAGATGCTGATGCCCAGGCCGATGAAGCACAGCAGGAACACGCCCAGCGCGCAGCCGAACGGCGCGAAGTGGTCGTCGCGCTGCAAGCCGCGCCAGAACCGCCAGGCCAGCAGCGCCACCAGCACCGGCACCGGGCTGGTCAGCAGGATGCCGGGCCAGCCGAACCAGCGCGCCATGAAGGTGTCGTTCAGGAACGGCGTCCACAGGCTGACGGCGCCGATCATCGCCAACGTGGCGACGCCCAGCACGCGGGCCTGCTTGCGGCAGCGGTCGTGCAGCCCGCCCTCGGTGCGCCAGACCAACCAGGTCGCCCCGAGCAGCGCGTATCCGACCACCACAGCCACGCCGCACAGCACCGTGAACGGCGTCAGCCAGTCCCACCAGCCGCCGGAGTAGGCACGGCCCGTGACCTTGATGCCTTGCAGCAGCCCGCCCAGGCTGAGGCCCTGGCACAGCGCCGCGACGAGCGACCCGCCGAAGAACGCGAAGTCCCAGCGCCGCCGCCCGCGCGCGGTATGGGCGCGGAAGCGGAACTCGAACGCGACGCCGCGGAAGATCAGCGCCAGCAGCATCCCCATGATGGTCGGATACAGCGCCGGCATGATGGTGGCGTAGGCCAGCGGGAACACCGCGAACAGCCCGCCGCCGCCCAGCACCAGCCAGGTCTCGTTGCCGTCCCAGACCGGGGCGACCGTGTTGACCATCAGATCCCGGTCCTCCACCCCGCCCTCGACGGCGAACAGGATGCCGACGCCGAGGTCAAAGCCGTCCAGCACGACATACGCCACGACGGCGAAAGCTATCAGCCCGGCCCATACGACCGTCAGGTCCACCCCGTCCAGCATGGCGCTACTCCGCTGCCACGACGGGGCCTGCGGGATGCAGCGCCTGCGCCGGGCCGGGGGTGATGCCGGCGGTGCGGGTCGGCACCTGCGGGTTCGGGTCGCTCTCGACCGGTACGGGGGTGGTGCCCATCATCCGCAGCAGGATCAGGACCCCGGCGCCGAACACAAAGAAATAGACGACCGCAAACAGCGCCAACGAGGTCGCAACGCCGGGCAACCCGATGGGCGAGACGCTGTCCGCCGTCCGCATCAGGCCATAGACGGTGTAGGGCTGCCGCCCGACCTCGGTCGTGACCCAGCCCGATAGCAGCGCGATGAACCCGGCAGGCGCCATCACGACCACCAGCCGCTGCAGCCACGCCGCGTCGAACAGGCGGCGGCGGAACCGCAGCCACAGGCTGGCGGCGCCGACGGCGGCCATCAGCATCCCCAGCCCGACCATGAGCCGAAACGACCAGAACACGATGGCGGAGTTGGGCCGGTCCGCACGGGGGAACTGCTTCAGCCCCGGCACCTCGCCATCCAGGCTGTGCGTCAGGATCAGCGAGGACAGATAGGGGATGCTGACCGCGTAGTCCGTCGTCTCCGTCTGCATGTTGGGAATGCCGAACAGCAGCAGCGGCGCCCCGCGGTGCGCCTCCCACGAGCCTTCCATCGCCGCGACCTTGGCCGGCTGGTGCTTCAAGGTGTTCAGCCCGTGCAGGTCGCCCATGACGATCTGCGCCGGGGCGACGATGGCGGCCATCCACATCGCCATGCCGAACATCAGCCGCGCCTGCGGGTTCTGCGCCCGTCCGGCCCGGCGGTCCCGCAGCAGGTGCCAGGCGCCGGTGGCGCCGACGACGAAGGCGACCGACAGGTAGCTGGCCAGGACCATGTGCGGGAAGCGCACGGAGAAGGACGGGTTGAAGATGATGTCCCACCAGCTCTCCGGCATGAACCGCCCGTCCGGGGCGATGCTGTAGCCTGCCGGGGTCTGCATCCAGGAGTTCACCGAGAGTATCCAGAACGCCGAGGTGAAGGTGCCGACGGCAACCATGCAGGTGGCGAAGTAGTGCAGCCCCTTGCCGACCCGCTGCCGCCCGAACAGCATCACGCCCAGGAACCCGGCCTCCAGGAAGAACGCCGTTAGCACCTCGTAGCCCATGATGGGTCCGATGACCGGTCCCGCTCGGTCCGAGAACGCGCTCCAGTTGGTGCCGAACTGGTAGGACATCACCAGCCCTGACACGACGCCCATGGCGAAGCCGACCGCGAATATCTTCAGCCAGAACGAAAAGGTGTCGAGGTAGATTTGCTTGCCGGTCTTGAGCCACAGGCCCTCAAGCACGGCAAGGTAGCTGGCCAGCCCAATGGAGAAGGCCGGGAAGACGATATGGAAAGCCACGGTGAACGCGAACTGCGCGCGGGCCAAATGGAAGGCGTCAAAGCCGAACATTAGGGCATCCTTTGGGCTGGGCAGCGTCGTGCCCGCCATGGATTAGATGGTGAGGCAGGGCGGTCCATGCCAGCTATGATTGCCCCGGAACGGGCGACCAGTTCAGGGGCGGCACACGCAAAAGAGGAAAACCCGCAACTGATGCCACAGCGTCGGCCAGGCGCAGGCGGACGACTGCCGGGGCGTCCGCGTCCCTGCCGGACAGCAGGCCGAGCACCGCCTTGGCTGCTACGGCGGTCGAAGCTGGGATCGCCCCGGCCTGCACCAGCCGGTCCAGCGCCGCCCGGTAGCCGCGCACCTGCGCCATGAGGTCCAGCATCGGTTGCAGGTTGGCGTCCAGGCCGCCGCCGCCGGACGCGGACACCGCGAGGCCGTTGGCTTCCAGGGTCACGCTGTTGACCCGCACCGTGCCGCCACCGTCCCGCCATGCCGCCGCCGCGGCACGATCAGGCGCAGCCGGAACCGGCCCGGTCAGCGCGGCATCCAGGGTGGCGCGTCCCGCATCCATGAACGGCGCTGCCTCGATGCCCGTCAAGCTGACCTGCAACGACCGGCCCGCGGCATGGGCCTGCAGGCCCGCAAGGCCAACGGAGCCGCCCGGCAGGTGCAGGACGACCTCCCGCCCGGACAGCCCGGTGCCGGCGCCATCCGCGGCAAGCTCGAACGACGCCGCCGTGACCGGAACCCAGGCCGATCCTGCCAGGCGCCAACGCTGCACGCCTGACGGGACGATCAGCAGCGTGCCGGGCTGGGCGGCACGGATGACGATGCTGGCCTCGTCGGCTGACCAGGCGGCAGGCACTCCTGCGGCGGCGCCATCCACGGCGACCCGGCGGTAGCTGACCGCCGCCGCGAACGGCCATCCGGCGTGGCTGGGCGCCTCCGCCTGGATGATCCAGCCGTCCCGGCGCAGGCCGTCCAGCCTGGCCTCCACTTCCCGTTGCAGCCTGGCGGTGGAATACGCCCATGCCAGGCCGTGCAGGACGGCCACCGCCGCAACAGCGGCCAGGCTGCGGCCGATCCACGTCATCGAAGCACACCGTTGAGCGCCGCACCGTCAGGCGCGCGACCGCATCGGGCGGTTGTCATCCACAGGATGGCTTTCCGCGTCGTTGCATCTGCCCCAACATTAGTTAATGATTCCAGGGAAGGCAGGGCTGTTGCAGCCTGGAAAACGAATATGCTGCAAATACAACATTTTAGGCTTCGCTGAGAACGTGACGTGAACAACCTTGTCATGTCTCCGGGCAAAGCCGCTGGCATGAAGGTGAGATAATCCGGGCACTTAGACCCGCACGGGCAATGTTTCTCACACCGCCGGCGCCGATCCATGCACAGAGTTACCCACAGGCATGGCCAGCTCCGCCTCGCGCCAGCGCGCGCGCAGCGTTGCGATCAGCTCGGCCTGCGGCAGGTCCGGCGGGATCGGCCTGCCGATGGCGATATGGACCGGACCGGACCGCTTGTTGAAGGCGCGGCGGCCCCAGCGCAGCCCCGAATCGGTCGCGACGGGGATCACCGGCAGCCCTGTGCGCGCCGCCAGGAGGGCGATGCCGGGGCGCAGCGGCACGTCCTCGCCGGGGCGGACGCGGGTGCCTTCGGGGAAGACGACGATCTGCCGGCCGTCCGCCTTGGCGCGGTCGCCGCCGCGCAGCAGGGTGCGGACGGCGTTGATGCCGCTGCGCGCGACCGGTATCTGGCCCGCCGGCACCAGCAAGGGGCCGAACAGCGGCACCCGCGCCAGCTCGGCCTTGAAGACGTAGGCAACGCGCGGCACCAGCCGCAGCCAGATCATCGTGTCGAAGGCCGACTGGTGCTGCGAAGCTATCAGCGCCGCCCCGTCCACCGGCAGGTGCTCGCGTCCCGTCACCACGACGCGGATGCCGCAGATGACGGCGGCGCCGTCCAGCGCCAGCCCGGCCCAGATCTGCGCGAAGCGCAGCGCGTGGCGGCGGCCGATCCACCGGCAGGGCGTGCCCGCCCCGGCGACCACCATCGTCATCAGGAAGAACCAGACGTTGAACAACGCCGAGCGCAGCAGGGTCATCGGGTGGCCTCCGTCCGGATCAGCGGCGCCAGGTGCAGGCGCACGGCGATCAGCTTGTCGTATTCGTTGGCCAGCACACGCGCCACCGCCGGGTCCGTGCCGCCGCGCAGGGCAGAGGGCACGACCGGAGCGGGGTGCAGCTCGGCACCTGGCAGGCTGCGGCGCAACTCCAGCAAGGCGCGCGGCATGTGGTAGCCTGCGGTCACGACGATCAGCCGCCGCAGCCCGTGCGTCCGCGCCCACCGCGCCGTCTCCGCGCCGTTGCCGACGGTGGTGGTGGCTTCCCGGCCCAGCGTGACCTGGTCCGCGATCTCCGCCGGGTCCAGGTGGACGCGCCGCGCCAACTCCGCCAAGTCGGCGCCGCGCGCGACGCCGGACACCAGCAGCAGCGGCGCCCGGCCCTCCGCCAGCAGGCGCAGCGCCGTCTCGATCCGGTCCGCGCCGCCGGTCAGCACGACGATCCCGTCCGCGGCGGGCGGCAGCGGCGGGCCGGGCTGGTGGGCGCCATGCTCGAACCACGCGAAGCCGACGCCCCAGGCCGACGAGCAGGCGAGCAGCAGCGCGCTGGCCGCGGCGCCCGCCTGCCGCAGCCGGTCCAGCGGCATCCTCATGGCAGCCGGCGCAGCCAGCGCCGCACGGTGCCCTGCGCCGTCAGCCAGCCGATGGCAGCAGCCGCCAGCGGCAGCACGGGCAGGGCGAGCCACAACCCGGCCGGCAGCGCGTCCCCCAGCCCCGGCGCGTCGTCCTGCCCCGTGAAGGGCCGGGCCAGCCCGGACAGCTCCATCAGCACCGGCAGCGCCGCCACCGCACCCAAGGCGCCGCCCGACGTGGCCAGCACCGTCGCCCGCTTGGCGAAGCGGTTGGCGATGTAGCCGCGCGTGGCACCCAGGCCATGCACGACCTCTATGGCGTCGCGCCGGGACGCCAGCCCGGCGCGGGTCGCAACCGCGACCACCGCGGCTGCCACGAAGCCCACGACCGCAACCGCCAGCCCGGCGCAGGCTTGCAGGCTGCGGGCCAGCGCGCCCAGGCGGCCAACCCAGATGTCCTGCGCCTCGATCAAGGTGCCGGGCGCCGCTGCGGCGGCGCGCTCCGCCAGGCCGGACGGCGCCGCGCCGGACAGGCGCACCTCGATCACCGCCGGCAGTTGCAGGGCCGTCGCAGCCGGCCCGGCGCCCAGCCACGGCCGCAGCAACTCCGCCACTTCATCCTCCTGCACCAGCCGCACCGCGGCGATGCCGTCCTGACCGTGCAGCATAGCCAGCACCGCGTCCAAGCGTCGGGCGCCGCCTGGCGCGGGGCCGGCGGGCTGCGGCACCTGCACGGTCAGCATCGCGGCGGCGCCGCCTTGCCAGTGCCGGGCCAGGCCGGCGGCGCCGAACGCGCCGGCCAGCGCCAGCGCCGCCAGGAACGCCATCGCCGCCACCAGCAGCGGCAGCAGCCGGTCCGACAGCGCCCGGCGCAGGCCCAGGTCGTCGGCGCCTGCGGGGCGCAATGCCCGCCCTTGCTTGGCTGCTCGTCCCGCCCCGGCCGCCCGTCCGGCCCTAGTCATCGCGCACCAAATGCCCGTCCAGCAGCCGCAAGGTGTGCGCGGGATGGCGGGCCACTAGGGCGTCGTTGTGCGTCGCCACCACCACGGTGGTGCCCAGCCGGTTCATCTCGTGCATCAACTGCATCAGGCGCCCGGCCTGCACCTCGTCCAGGTTGCCGGTGGGTTCGTCGGCCAGCAGCAGCAGCGGGCGGGCAACGACGGCGCGGGCGATGGCGACGCGCTGCTGCTCGCCGCCGGACAGCTCGGCCGGGCGGGACAGCAGCTTGCGGGACAGGCCGACCCAGCCCAGCAGCTCCAGGGTGTCCACGCGCACCTGGCCCTCCGGCCGTCCGGCCAGGCGCAGCGGCAGGGCCACGTTGTCGAAGGCCGAGAGGTGCGGCAGCAGCCGAAAGTCCTGGAACACCATGCCGATGCGGCGGCGCAGCAGCGGCAGCCTGGCCCGCCGCGCCGCGCCGATGTCCTGGCCCATCAGCTCCAGCCGTCCGGCGCTGGGGCGGACGGCGAGGTGCAGCAATCGCAGCAGGCTGGTCTTGCCGGCACCCGAGGGTCCGAGCAGCCAGCGGAACCCGCCCTCCCGGATGCCGAACGTCAGGCCGTGCAGGACGGTGGCGGTGCCATACTCCAACCCGACGCCATCCAAGCGCACCATGCCGAACCCCCGGCGTCCCTTCTGCCACGGCGACGCGGCTTTGGGGAGGGCAGGGGCCAAGGCAGGGCGAACGCACATGGTCCTGGTTGGCCGGGTTTGGCCTGCCCGCAGCCGCTTGGCGAAGCAGAACCGCCGGGACTTGCCCCTCGAACCACCCCGGAAGGGGCGGAAGTCCATATGCGTTCGCCCTGGGACCAAGGCAGGGGCCAGGGCAGGGGATGGGGCCGCGGCGCCGGGTTGTCCGGCTTGCGCCGGTCAGGGTATCACCGAGCCATGAGGATCACCTGCCCGGCCTGCGACGCGGCCTATGACGTGCCGGACGCGCGCATAGCGGGGGGCCGCGCCGTCCGGTGCGCGCGATGCGGGTCGGACTGGGTGCCGCTGGCGGACACCGCCCCGCCGCCGCAAGCGCTGACCCTGCCGGACCCGGTCCTGCCGGCGGATGCGGCGCCAAGCCAGACCGTGCAGGCCGCACCCGTCGCGGCCGTGGCCGTCCCTGCCGCAACGACGCTGGCCTCCTCTGCCGCAACCATGCCGCCGCCCACTGCCCTCGCGTTGCCGTCCTCGCCGGCCCCGGCGAGGACACGACCAGGCCCCCCGATCCTTCTAGCCTGGGCAGCCAGCCTCCTGCTGCTTGGCTTTCTGGCATGGGTGGGGATCGCCTGGCGGGCCGGCATCATGCACGCCTGGCCGCCGAGCGAGCGGCTGTATGCCGCCCTTGGGCTGCTGCGGGGACCGCCGGCCCGCTAGTAGGTCTTCAGCAGCCGGTCGATGTAGTCCAGCTCCGGCTGCGGCCGGGTGCGGTCGGCGCCGCGGCGGCGCAGCTCATCCTGGATCGCGCGGGTGCGCGCCTCCTCCATCTGATCGGGCACGCGCACGCTGTCGCTGTTCTCGTTGCCGGCGGCGCCCTGCGGCAGCTCGCGGCCCAGCGGGTCACGCCGCGCCTGGCGGCGGCTGGGCTGGTTGCGGCCGTCGGTGCCGGGCCGGTTGTTGTCGCCCTGGCGCGTGCCGGGCTGGTTGCCCGTGCCGCTGCCGCCGGCCTCGCCTTCGCCCTCGCCCTCGCCGGATTCGCCCTCGCCGGGCTGTTCGCCGGTGCCGAACTGGCGGGCCATCATCTGGCCCATATCGCGCCCGCCCTTCTGCAACGCCTCGATGGCGCGCTGCTGGGCGGCGCCGGCGAAGTCGTCGCGGCCATCGCCAAGGGCCTGCGCCGCGTCGCGCATCGCCGTGTCGGCCTCGCCCAGGCTGGGCGGGACCTGTCCCGTCAGGTCGCCGAACCGCTGCATCAGTTCGCCCAGGGCACGGCGCAGGGCACGCTGCTGCTTCGCATCGGTCCCCCGTTGGGCGGCACTGCCCTCCTGGCGCTGGGCAAGATCTCCCGGCTGCCGCTGCCCGGCCTCGCCGGGGCCGGGGCCGGGGGTGGGGCCGGGTGGGCGGCGGCTCTCCGTGGTGCCGGGGCGTGCCTGGGCATGGTCAACCAGGCCGCCCTCACGGCGCACCATGTCCTGGACGGCGTTCTGCTGCTGCTTGCCGCGCTCCCGGCGCTCGGCGTTCCGCTGCTCGCGCGCTTCGCCGCTCTCCGGGCGGGCGTTCTGCAACTGCTCCAGCAGGCGCTCCAGCTCCGCCATCTGCCGCTTGGCGTCATCCGTGCGGCCGTCCTTGGCCGACTGCTGCATCTCCTTCGCCATGCGGTCCAGCTCGCGCTGGCTCATGGCCGGGGAGTTGGGATCGAGCGGAATTTCCGTGCCGTCCTTCTGCGCCTGCTTGGTCAGCGCCTCCATGTGGCGCTGTATCGCCTCGCGCAACTCCTCCATGCGCTTCTCAAGCTCGGCCTGCTTCTCGGGCGTGTCCGGCTTGGCTTCCATGGCCTCGCGCATGGCTTCCCGCGCCTGCTCAAGCGCGCGGGCGGTGCGGTCGGGCGCACCGTCCTCCAGCGAAAGCGCCAGGTCCCACATGCGGGCCTGCGCCTCCTCGACGGCATCCGGCTCCCGTCCGCGGCGCAGCAGGGCCGTGACCGAGCGCATGTTGAGAGTGACGCCGGCAGAGTAATCGTATGCCTTGGGCTGGTCCGCCAGGGTGTCCATCAACTGTGCCGCCGGGTCGCGCTCCCCGGGGGTCAGGCTGAGCTGTCGGCGCACGTCCAGCACGGCGCGGGCCAGCGGGTTCTCGAACGGGCGCTCGGGCAGCACGAACTCGGCGTCCGCCCCCGTGCCGACCTGGCCCGGCGCGTCGCGCGCCACCACGCGGCCCCGCACCGCCAGGCCGGCCCAGGGATGTGCGGACAGGTCCTGCAACGCCGTGCCACCCGCCGTCTTGGGCGACCCGGACAGCGGCACCGGCAGCTTGATCGGGTCCGCGCCGGCACGGTCGCGCAGGCGCAGCTCGATGCCGACGCCGGCCAGGCCATAATCGTCCGCGGCACGCCACGGCAGGCGCGTCTGCTGCGCGCCGCGGCGGACGGACTGCACCGGCCCCGGCGGCTCGGTGAAGCCGGCTGTCGGCGGCAGGTCGGGAATGGCGGTCAGCGCCCAGGACTGCGTGCCGCCACGCCGCTGCACGGACAGGGTGCCGCTGGCCGCGAGGTCCCGCTCCGCCTGCCAGCTTGCGGCGTCCAGGGCACGGAATGGCGTGACCTCGCCGTTCAGGGCCAAGGATGGCTCGCCGCTGCCGCCGGTGACGTTGACCACCAAATGCGACCCGGCAGGGACAGACACGGCCGGCTGCTCCGCCCTCAGGAACACGGGCGCCACGCCGGTATAGGCCGGGGGCGTGATCCATGCCTGTATGACGGAGGCCGGGGCCGGAGGGCCTTCCGGAAGGGCCGGCAGGACGCCGCGCAGCAGCCGCCGGCCTGCGTCCGGCCCGGCGACCACGATGGCCGCACCCAACGCAACCAGCAGCGCACCGCGCAGCGCCCGGCCGTCGCGCGCCGGCAGGCCCGGCCGCGGCGCGGATACGCGCATCCGGGCAGCCTGCGCCGCGACGCGCGCCAGGTGCGCCTTCCATAGCGCCGCACCCTCCGCCGATTGTTGCGCCGGGCTATCGGCCAGCACGGACAAGGGGCGGTGGCGCAGGCCGGTGTCGCGCTCCAGCCGCCGGTCGGCGAGGGCGTCGGTCGGCTGCGCCACGCGGCGCACCGCCCGCCAAACCAGTGCCGCAAAAGCCGCCAGTGCCAGCAATGCCAGCAGCAGCCGCGGCCAGGCTGGCAGCGACGCCGGCACGTCCAGCAGCGCGAGCACGGCATAGGCGCCCAGGACGCCGAGCGGCGGCCACGCCGCGGGCCAAGCCTGCTCCCACCAGAGCGCCAGGCGGGCCAGCCGGCGCTTGCGCACCAGCGCCTGCAAGCCGACCTCCGGCGGGGTCGCGCTCACCCGAACCAGTCCGGGACGCTTTCCCCTTCCCACAAGGCTTCGACCGGCTGGCGGGCGCGGATCACCGACCAGCGGCTGCCGTCAACCATCACCGCTGCGGCCAGGGGCCGCGCATTGTAGGTGCTGCTCATGACAGAACCATATGCCCCCACATCCAGGATCGCCAAGCGCGCATCGGCGGCCAGCGGCGGCAAGGCGCGGCTGCGCGCGAAGGTGTCGCCGCTTTCGCAGACCGGCCCCACCACGTCCGCAGGCAGGGCAGGGCGCACGGCGTCCACCGCGGACACCGGAACGATGCCGTGCCAGGCGTCATACATGGCGGGCCGTGCCAGGTCGTTCATGGCGGCGTCCAGCACCACGAAGCGGCGACCGGCGGTGGTCTTGGACAGGATCACCGATGCCAGCAGCACGCCCGCCGGGCCGGCCAGCCAGCGGCCGGGTTCGATGGCCAGCCGCACGTCCAGGCCGCCGAACGCCATGCGTATCGCCCCGGCGAAGGCGGCAGGGGTCGCGGCCGGCTCGTTGCGGTAGGGGATGCCGAGGCCGCCGCCGCAATCGACGGCCTCCACGATCTGCCCGGCGGAGCGCAGCGCCCGCACCAGGTCCGCCGTGCGGGCGTAGGCGGCGCGGTAGGGCGTCATGGACATGATCTGGCTGCCGATGTGCAGCGCCAGGCCGACGGGCCGCAGGCCGGGCAGGCCGGCGGCATGGGCATATAGCGCCGCGGCGTCGTCATAAGCGATGCCGAACTTGTTATCGGCGCGGCCGGTGGTGATCTTGGCGTGGGTGCCGGCGTCCACGTCCGGGTTGATTCGCAGCGCCACCCGGGCGGTCGCGCCCATGCCGGAGGCGACGGCGGACAGCATCGCCAGCTCCTCGGCGCTTTCGACGTTGACCTGGCCGACGCCGGCTTGCAAAGCCAGGCGCAATTCCGGAACGGATTTGCCGACGCCGGAGAAGACGACGTGGCCCGCGGGGATGCCGGCCCGCAACGCCCGTTGCAGCTCCCCGCCGCTTACCACGTCGGCCCCGGCGCTGCCCTGGCCCATCAGATGCAACACCGCCAGGTGGTCGTTGGCCTTCACGGCGTAGTGGACCTGTAGGGGCAGGCCGGCCATCGCGTCCTGCAACTGCCGCAGGCGTCCGCGGATGCAGTTGGCGGACAGGACCCAGGTGGGGGACCCCACGGCGTCGGCAATGGCGTTGAGCGGCACGCCCTCCATCAGCAGGCCATCCATGGCGTGCATGGACAGATGCGGCCGGGCGGCGATCAGTTCCGCGGTGGTGGGGTCGAGGTCTTGGGCGAGGGCGAGTGGGGCTGGCATCCCGTGACATTAGGGAAACCGGCGCGGATGATCCAGGCGGCTTGGCTGCCTTCTCCCTCTCCCTCCGGGCTACGGTGGTCACACACCCCGGCCCTCTCCCGGAGGGAGAGGGAGCAGGCGGGAAGATCAGCGTGAGGGGTAGGACCGGGGGGAGATTATTTCCGCTGCCGGCCCCGGCGCGGACGGGGCGCCCTTCTTGCCGCAGGCCGCCAGCAGCACCAATGCGGCCAGCACGAGGACCCTCATGCCAGCGCCGCCTGCCATCGGGCTGCCTGTGCCGCCACGTTGGCCGGCGCGGTGCCGCCGTAGCTGGTGCGGCTGGCGACCGACGCCTCCACCGTCAGCACGCCGAACACCTCCGCGGTGATGCCAGGCTCCTCCGCCTGCATCTCCTGCAACGTCAGCCCGGCCAGGTCCACGCCGCGCGCCTCCGCCCGCGCCACCAGCCGGCCCGTCACATGATGGGCGCCCCGGAACGGCAGGCGCAGCACGCGCACCAGCCAGTCCGCCAGGTCCGTCGCCGTGGAGAACCCCGATCCGGCGACCACACGCAGCCGGGCCAGGTCCGGCTGCATGTCGCGCACCATGCCGGCGATGGCGGCCAGCGACAGCGCCAGGGCGTCGGCGGCGTCGAACACCGGCTCCTTGTCCTCCTGCATGTCCTTGGCGTAGGCCAGCGGCAAGCCCTTCATCACCATCAGCAGCGACACCAGGGCGCCGGTGATGCGCCCTGTCTTGGCACGCGCCAGTTCCGCGGCGTCGGGGTTGCGCTTCTGCGGCATGATGCTGCTGCCGGTCGTGAAGGCGTCCGACAGCCGCACGAAGCCATAGGGCGCGCTGCACCAGATCACGAACTCCTCCGCCAGCCGGCTGAGGTGCATCCCGCAGATCGCCGCGGCCCCCAGGAACTCCAGCGCGAAGTCGCGGTCCGACACCGCATCCAGCGAGTTGGCCGTCGGCCGGTCGAAGCCCAGCGCGCCAGCGGTGTGGTCCCGGTCTATCGGGAAGCTGGTGCCGGCCAGCGCCGCCGACCCCAGCGGGCACTCGTTCAGCCGCCGCCGGCAGTCGGCCAGGCGACCGCGGTCCCGCGCCAGCATCTCTACGTAAGCCAGCAGGTGATGGCCCAGCGTGACCGGCTGCGCCGTCTGCAGGTGCGTGAAGCCCGGCATCGGGTCGGCTGCGAACTCCGCCGCGCGGTCCGCCAGCGCCCGCATCAGGTCCGCCGCCTGCGCGTCCAGCCCGTCCAGCGCGTCGCGCACCCACAGGCGGAAGTCGGTCGCCACCTGGTCGTTGCGGCTGCGCGCGGTGTGCAGGCGCTTGCCGGCCTCGCCCACGCGCTCGATCAGCCGCGCCTCGATGTTCATGTGTATGTCCTCAAGCTCCTCCACGAAGGGGAAGCGCCCGGCCTCGATCTCGGCGGCGATGCCGTGCAGGCCCGCCTGGATCGCCGCCTCGTCGCCCGGCGGGATCACCCCGGCGCGGGCCAGCATGGCGGCGTGGGCCAGGCTGCCGCGCAGGTCCTGCCGCCACATCCGCCGGTCGAAGCCGATGGAGGCGTTGATTTCCTGCATGATGATGGCCGGGCCGCGGGCGAACCGTCCGCCCCACTGCACGTTCGCTTCGATATTCTGGGCGTCCTGGGGTAGGATCGGGCCTGGTTCGGACATGCTGCTCAAGGACTTTCCATGACCCCATACAAGCGCCGCACCCTGCTGGCGGCGGCCTTGACCCTACCGGCGGCGGCCATCCCGCGCAAACCCGCGGCGGCGGAGGGCGGGTTGCCGGGCCTGGCGAAGCTGGTGACCGTGGAGCCTGCCGCCATGCCGGAGCTTCGCCTGACCGGGGCGGACGGCGCCGTGCACGGCCTGGACCGCTATGCCGGGCGCGGCGTGGTTCTGAACCTGTGGGCGACCTGGTGCGTGCCGTGCGTGGCGGAGATGGCGGCGCTGGACGAATTGGCGCGGCGAGCGCCGGACGGAATTGCCGTGCTGGCGCTTTCCTCCGACCGCGGTGGCGCCCCGGCGGTGGAGCGGTTCTACCGCGAGCGCGGCATACGCACCCTGGCAGTCCTGCTGGACCCGCGCGGGGAGGCCGGACGCGCCCTGGGTGCCCGCGGCATCCCGACTACGGTGCTGGTGGACCGCAACGGGCGGGAGCGGGCGCGGATCGAGGGCGCGGCAGACTGGGCGGCCCCGGCCTCCATCGAGGCGATCCGGAGGGCGATCCTGTAGGGCCGCGCGGGCCTGCGCCGGTCGTCGGGCAATGCGGCCAGAGCCTGTCCGGCCCGGATAGACGCGCCGGACAGGCTCTAGCTGTTGTTTTTGCAAGCATTGGTTCAGCCCAAACGAAGCCGTTTGGTTCGAACATGCTCTAGGCTCAGGTCATCAGGTCTCGAACCGTCCCGACGAGCGCTGGGCGATCAGCGACATCAGCTCCCGCCGGGTCGTGGGGTCGTCTCGGAAGGCGCCGAGCATCCGGCTTGTCACCATGCTGACGCCGGGCTTGTGGACGCCGCGGGTGGTCATGCACTGGTGCCCGGCCTCGATCACCACGCCGACGCCGCGGGGCTGCAGCACGTCGTTGATGACGGACGCGATCTGCACCGTCAGCTTCTCTTGTATCTGCAGGCGCTTCGAGTAGGCGTCCACCACGCGGGCCAGCTTGCTGATGCCGACCACGCGGCTGCGCGGCAGATAGGCGACGTGGCACACCCCGATGATCGGGACCATGTGGTGCTCGCAGTAGCTCTCCAGCCGGATGTCGCGCAGCAGGATGATCTCGTCGTAGCCCTCGACCTCCTCGAACGTGCGCTCCAGCAGCAGCGCGGGGTCGGTGTCGTAGCCGGCGAACAGCTCCTTGTAAGACTTGGCGACCCGGCGCGGCGTGTCGCGCAGGCCCTCGCGCGCCGGGTCGTCGCCGGCCCAGCGCAGCAGGGTGCGAACGGCGTCCTCGGCCTCGGCCTGCGTGGGGCGGAGGTCGTCAGGTGCCGGGCCGGCCTTGGCGGGCGAGGTCATCTCGTTCAATGCTGGCATCCCGTGCTGGGCGCCGTCCTGAACCGGGCGCGTTACGGCAAATAGGATCAAGGATGCGCGACGCAACCTGACCGGCCGGATAGCCGGGCCGGGCGATCAGTGCAGCTTGCGGGCCGCGTGCGGGCTGTCGAGGCTGAAGGCGGGCACGGCGGCGTCGAACGTCTCGCCCGTGTCCAGTACCTTCATGTGGTAGCTGCCTTCCATGAAGCCGGATGGCGTGGGCAGCGGCGTGCCGGAGGTATATTCGAACGCCTCGTCCGGGCGCAGCACCGGCTGCTCGCCGAACACGCCGGGTCCTTCGACCAGGCTCAGCTTGCCCTTTGCGTCGGTGATGCGCCAGGTGCGGCGGAGGAGCTGCACCGTCTGGGTGCCGCCGTTGGCGATCCGCACGCGGTAGGCCCAGACCCAGGTGCCGGCGCCGGGGTCGGACTGCTCCTCCAGGTAGAACGTCTCCACCCCGACCTCGATGCCCCGCGTGGTGGCGGTGTAGTCCGCGGTCATGCGCTACTCCGCGGCGCGTTGCAGCGCGGGGTGCCGGGTGGCGTCCAGGGTGGCGGCGTCCAGGGTGGCGGCGTCCAAGGTGGCGGCGTCCAAGGCTTGGGCCAGGTCCTCGATAAGGTCCAGCGGGTCCTCCAGCCCGACCGACAAGCGCAGGGCGCCGTCGCCGATGCCGAGCCGCGCCCGCTCCTCCGCGCCGATCCGCATGTGGGTGGTGGTGGCGGGGTGGGTGACGAGGGACTTGGAGTCGCCGAGGTTGTTGGACACCGCGACCAGCCGCATCGCGTTCATGGCGGCGAACGCGGCAGGCTTGCCGCCGGCCAGGTCGAACGTGACCAGGGTGCCGCCGGCCGTCATCTGCGACATGGCCAGGGCGTGCTGCGGATGGTCGGCCCGGCCGGGATACCAGACGCGCGACACCGCAGGGTGCGCGGCCAGGCTGTCCGCGACGGCGGCGGCGGCGCGGCAGGCGGCGTCCACGCGCAGGTGCAGGGTCTCCATCCCCTTCAGCAGCAGCCAGGCGTTGAACGGCGACAGGCTCGGCCCGGTGTTGCGTATGAAGGGCTGCAACGTGCCCTCGACCCACGCCTTGCTGCCCAGCACGGCGCCGCCGAGGACGCGGCCCTGGCCGTCGATGTGCTTGGTGCAGGAATAGACGACGATGTCCGCGCCCAGCTCCAGCGGCTTCTGCAGCAGGGGGGTGGCGAACACGTTGTCCACCACGACCAGCGCGCCGGCCTCGTGCGCCAGGGCGCAGACCGCGCGGATAGCCAGCACTTCCAGCATCGGGTTCGACGGGGACTCGATAAGCACCATCGCCGCCGGGCGGGACAGGGCGGCCTGCCAGGCTTGCAGGTCGGTGCCGTCCACGAACTCGGACTGGATGCCGTAGCGCGGCAGCAGGGTGGAGACGATCCAGTGGCAGGAGCCGAACAGCGCGCGGGACGCCACCACGCGGTCCCCGGCGCGCAGGTGGCTGAGCATCGCGGCGTGGACGGCGGCCATGCCGGTCGCGGTGGCGCGGCAGGCTTCCGCGCCCTCGATCATCGCCAGGCGGTCTTCCAGCATGGTCACGGTCGGGTTGCCGAAGCGGGAATACTGGTAGTGGGTGGCGGCGCCAGTGAAGGTGTCCTCCGCCTGCTCGGCGCTGTCATAGACGAAGCCGGAGGTGAGGAACAACGCCTCGGAGGTCTCGCCATGCAGGGTGCGCGTGGTGCCGCCGTGGACGAGTTGCGTGGCGGGGCGGCGTGTCGGGGTGCTGGGCATGGAGCATGGGCCTTCTGGACGCAGAGGGGGCCGACGATGCCTGCTGCGGCCCCCGGGGTGGGAGCTGCCGCGGGCCTCTTTAGCGCGCTTGTTTAACCTCGCCGCAATCCGGCCGGACAAATCACGAGGGCAGCGGCGGCAGGATAGTGACAGGGGCGTTGCGCGGTCAACGGCCAAACCGTATAAGGGCCGGGCCGCGGGCGTAGTTCAATGGTAGAACGGCAGCTTCCCAAGCTGCATACGAGGGTTCGATTCCCTCCGCCCGCTCCAGCCTTTTGGGGTTCGGCCCACTACCGCGTCGGCCGCGGCGGCGTCACCGTGTAGTCATAGAACCCGCGCCCGGTCTTGCGGCCGTACCAGCCAGCCTCGACATACTTCACCAGCAGCGGGCAGGGGCGATACTTGCTGTCCGATAGCCCCTCGTAAAGCACCTGCATGATGCTCAGGCAGGTGTCCAAGCCGATGAAGTCCGCCAGTTCCAGCGGCCCCATCTTGTGGTTCGCGCCCAGGCGCAGCGCGGTGTCTATGCCGGCGATGGTGCCGACGCCCTCGTGCAGGGCATAGACGGCCTCGTTTATCATCGGCACCAGGATGCGGTTCACGATGAAGGCTGGGAAGTCCTCCGACACCGCCGTCACCTTGTCCAGCCGGGCCGACAGCGCCTGGACCGCCTGGAACGTCGGCTCGTCGGTCGCTATGCCGCGTATCACCTCGACCAGCTTCATGACCGGCACCGGGTTCATGAAGTGCATGCCGATGAACCGGCCCGGCCGGTCCGTGCTGGCGCCCAGCCGGGTAATGCTGATGCTGCTGGTGTTGCTGGCCAGGATGCAGGACGGCTTCAAGTGCGGCGTCAGCGTGCGGTAGATCGCGCGCTTCACGTCCTCCTTCTCCGTCGCGGCCTCGATCACCAGGTCCGCATCGGCGAACGCCGCATAATCCGTGCTGGTGGTGATCTCGGCCATGGCCGCCGTCCGCTGCTCCGCGGTGATGGCGTCCTTGGACACCTGGCGGTCCATGTTGCGGCCGATGCCGGCCATCGCCTTGTCCAGCGCGTCCGCCTTCATGTCCAGCAGCACGACCGGCAGGCCGGCCAGGGCGCAGACATGGGCGATGCCGCTGCCCATCTGGCCCGCGCCGATCACGCCAATTGACTGCACCGCCGGGGCCACCTGGTCCGGCAGCCCCGCAACGGGAAGCGCATCCATCGCTAGGGCGCCCGGGCCAGCTCGGCCTCAAGCTCCGGCAGCGCCGTGAACAGGTCGCCGACGAAGCCGTAGTCCGCCACCTGGAAGATCGGTGCGTCGGCGTCCTTGTTGATCGCCACGATAACCTTGCTGTCCTTCATGCCGGCCAGATGCTGGATGGCGCCCGAGATGCCGATGGCAACATACAGGTCCGGCGCCACGATCTTACCGGTCTGCCCGACCTGGTAGTCGTTCGGCACATACCCGGCGTCCACTGCGGCGCGCGACGCGCCGACCGCCGCGCCCAGCTTGTCAGCCAGCGGCAGCAGCAGCTTGAAGTTCTCGCCGTTCTGCATCCCGCGCCCGCCGGACACCACGATCTTCGCCGCGGTCAGCTCCGGCCGCTCGCTGCGGCTCAGCTCCGCCGACACGAAGCGGGACACCACGGCCTCGTCCGGGGTGGACACGGCCTCGATCACCGCGGACCCGCCGGTGGCCGCCACCGGGTCGAAGCTGGCGGCGCGTATGGTCATCACCTTCTTGCTGTCGCTCGACACGACGGTGGCCATCGCGTTGCCGGCGTAGATCGGCCGCACGAAGGTGTCGGCGTCCACGATGCCGGACACGTCGCTGATCGGCTGCACATCGAGGAACGCGGCCACGCGCGGCATCACGTTCTTGCCGGTCGCGGTGCTGGCCGCCATGATGTGGTCATGGTGCCCGGCCATGCTGACCAGCAGCGCTGCCAGCGGCTCGGCCAGCGAATGCTCATAGGCCGGGCTGTCCGCGACATGCACCTTGGTGACGCCAGGCAGCTTTGCGGCGGCCTCGGCGGCGGCCTGGACGCCCAGGCCCGTCACCAGCACATGCACCTCGCCCAGCTTGGCCGCGGCCGCAACGGCGCTGCGGGAGGGCTGCTTGATGCCGTGGTCGTCCCAGTCGAGCAACACGAGCGATGCCATGATCTAGATCACCTTTGCTTCTGTTCGCAGCTTCTGCACGAGTTCCGCCACCGACCCGACCTTCTGCCCGGCCACGCGCTTCGGCGGCTCCATGACCTTCACCAGCTTGAGGCGCGGCGCCAGGTCCACGCCGAGGTCGGCGGGCTTGATGGTCTCGATGGGCTTCTTGCGCGCCTTCATGATGTTGGGCAGCGAGGCGTAGCGCGGCTCGTTCAGCCGCAGGTCGGTGGTGACGATGCAGGGCAGGTTCAGCTCCAGCGTCTCCAGCCCGCCGTCAATCTCGCGCGTGACGGTCAGCTTTTCGCCCTCGACGCTGATGCGGCTGGCGAAGGTGCCCTGCGGCCAGCCCAGCAGGGCCGCCAGCATCTGGCCCGTGGCGTTCATGTCGTCGTCAATGGCCTGCTTGCCCATCAGGATCAGGCCCGGCTGCTCCTTGGCGACCAGCGCACGCAGCAGCTTGGCGACGGCCAACGGCTGCAACTCAACGTCGGTCTCCACCAGGATGCCGCGGTCGGCGCCCATCGCCAGCGCGGTGCGTATGGTCTCCTGGCACTGCGCCACGCCCATGGACACGACGACGATCTCGGTCGCGACGCCCTTCTCCTTTAGGCGCACCGCCTCCTCGACGGCGATCTCGTCAAAGGGGTTCATGGACATCTTCACGCCCGCGGTCTCGACGCCGGAGCCGTCGGCCTTCACGCGTACCTTCACGTTGTAGTCAACGACCCGCTTGACGGGGACAAGGAGCTTCATGGGAGGTCCGATGTGGTTAGGGGCGGGTGGACGGGCATAGGTGCGGCTGGCGTCCTTGCCGCGCCGCGCCGTCCGGGGACCGGCACGCGGGCGTCGGCAGGAAGAAGGTTGCCGGACGTTATGGGGCGGCCCCGCCGCATGTCAAACCTGCGGTCAACCCTTGAGCATGTACAGCAACGTGACGAACAGCAGCACCGCCACGCCTTGGAAGGCGACGCGATACTGCATCAGCTTGTTGGATCGCCGGCTGTCCTGCGTCCCCTTGACCATGCCGAGCAGCCCGGCAAACAGCACGCCCACCGTCGCCAGCAACGCCAGCACAACCAGAACCGTCAGGAATGTCGTCATGCCCGTGACATGGGTGCGCCCGCTCACCTTGTCATCCTGTCCAATGCGGTTCGGACCACCCGGTTCGGGCCGCCGCAGCCCGGGCCGTGGTATCCCCGGGCGTGATATCCTCGGGCGCCGGACGGAGAGAGGGCCATGCGGATCGCCGCCATAACGCGCGTGCTGGACGAGGCCGACATCGTCGAGGCGTTCGCCCGGCACACCGCGGCCTACGTGGACCACCATGTCTTCCTGGACAACGGCAGCGCGGACGGCACCCTGGACATCTTGCGGGCGCTGCACGCCGAGGGCCTGCCGATGACGCTGCTGCAAACCGGCTGCGTGTCGTTCAACGAGGCCGGGCACCTGACGCAGATGTTCCGCCTCGCCATCCGGGACCACGCCGCGGACTGGGTGGCCTGCCTGGACGCGGACGAGTTCATTGACGACCGCGGCAGCCCGGTCGGCCTGCGCGACCTGTTGCGGGCGCTGGGCGATGCGGCGCCATCCGTCGCCTGCCTGCACCTGCCGCTCGCGGACTACATGGCAACCGCCCTGGACGACCCGGCGCAGCCCGTCGTGCCGCAGCGCGTCCGCTGCCGGCGCCCGCCCGGCGCCATCGGCAAGGCCGTCGCGCGCGGCGGACCGGTCCGTGCCGGCGCGGCCATCCTGGCGGGCGGCCATGCCGTCCTGCCGGACGGCGCCCCGGACGGACCGCCCGGCCTGGGCGTCGCGCAGAGAGGGCTGTGCCTGGCCCACTATTCCGAGCGGTCGCCATTCCAATCCATCGCCAAGGCCGTGCGCGGCTGGAGCCGCGTCCTGGCGGCGGAGCGCGCGGTGGCCGACAGCGGCGCGGCCTACCATTACAAGCTGCCGTTCGAGCTGCTGCGGGACCGCCCGGGGGACCTGCTCCGCAACCCCGGCTGGATGGATTTCAAGAACGACGCCACCCACCTGGTTGACGACCCCATCACCTACCGCGGCGGCCCGCTGCGGCTGACGGGCCAAGCGGACGACGCCATGCGGGCGGTGCAGGGCCTGATGGGCGTCGTGCAGGACCTGGCGCTGCGCCATCGCCGGCTGCTGGAGACCTTTCCGGATGTGCGGCGCCAGGTGGCCGCCTGGGACGCGGAGCTGACCCGGCTGCTGTAACGCCGGGCCGCGGGTCCAGCTTCCGGGTTGACACCCCACCGCCACGGGTGTTGCTCCCGGCGCCATGCGGCAATGCTTCCTCGCCTTGATGGCCGTGCTGTGCGCGGCGCTGCTTGGTCCCGCCGGCCGGGTCGCCCCGGCGGCTGGGCAGGCGCTGCCGATCCCGGTCGCCACGTCCCATGTCGGACCGGCGAACCCCCCGCCTGCCGCGCCCGCTGTGCCCGTTGCGCCCGCGCCCGCTGTGCCCGCGCCCGCTGTGCCCGCGGCAGTGCCGCAGGCGGGAGCGCCGTCCGCCTTGCCGGTCCCGCCGGCCCAGGCCCAGAAGGTGCTGGACCTGCTGCGTGACGACCGCCGCCGGGCCGAGTTCACCGCCATGCTGGAAGCCCTGCTCAAGGCCGCGCCAGCGGTGCCCGGCGCGCAGCCGGGTGCCGCCGCAGCACCGGCTGACGGGGCCGCCCCCGCCCCCGCTGTGACAAAGGTGATCCCGCTCGCGCCTGACAGCATTGGGGCGGAGGTGCTGGAGCGGGCGTCGGCCAGCCTGTCGGACGCCGGCACGCAACTGGTCGCCGCGGTGCGCTCGATGAACGACCTGCCGCTGCTGTGGCGCTGGGTGGCGACCCAGGCCGCGGACCCCATCGCCCGCGACCGCGTGCTGGACACCGCCTGGAAGCTGGCCGCCGTGGTGCTTGCGGGCCTGCTGGCGGAGTGGGCCGCCGCGCGCCTGCTGCGCCGCCTGCGCACCGCGCTCGGAAGCTGGTCGCCCGGCCATGCCGAGGCGGAGGCGGAGGCGGACGCCACAGCCGGGCCGCCCGAAAGCGGCCTGGCCGCCGCCGAGGCCGGCGAGACCGAACGAGCAGAGCGGCGGCATCGCCTGACCCGCACGCTCGGCACCTTGCAGCGGCTGCCCTACCTGCTCGGCCGCCTGTTGCTGGACCTGGTGCCCATCGGCGCCTTCGCGGCAACCGCCGGCCTGCTGCGCGGCACCTGGCTCGGGGAGCCTGCGACGACGGGGCTGGTGATACGCGCGGTCATGCTGGCCTATGTGCTGTGCCGGGTGGTGCTGGCCGTCACCGGGTTCCTGGTGTCGCCGGCCGCGCCGCGGCTGCGGCTGCTGAACGTGACGGACAACGCGGCGGGATTCTTGACACGTTGGACCCGGCGCATCGCCGTGACCGCCATCGCCACCTACGCCGTGACCGAGGTCGCGGTGACGTTCGGGCTGTACAACACCGCGCGCGAGGCACTGCTCAAGCTGTTCGCGCTGGTGGTGCATGGGCTGCTGGTCGTGGCGGTGCTGCAGGCGCAGGCGCCGGTCGCGGCCCGCATCCGGTCCATTCGGGTGGGCGGAGTCTGGTCCGCGCTGCTGCGCCGGCTGGCGGACGTGTGGCACCTCGTCGCGGTGTTCTACATCGTGGCGCTGTGGCTGGTTTGGGCGGTGGAGCTGCGCGGCGGCTACACCCGGCTGGTCAGCACCTTCCTCGTGACCTGCGTGGTGCTGATCGCCTCGCGGCTGCTGGCCATCGTGATGCTGGGCGGGCTGGACCGGGCGCTGCGCCCGTCCGCCGCCATGGCCGCCCGCCACCCCGGCCTGGAGGCGCGGGCCGGCGCCTACTACCCGATGCTGCGCGTGGCGGCGATGGCGGTGCTGTGGGCGGCGACGGGCCTGGCGCTGCTGCAAGCCTGGGGGTTCAGCCCGCTGACCTGGTTCAGCAAGGGCGACCTCGGCAGCCGCATCCTGTCCGCGGGCGTGCTGATCGCCGCCGTCACGCTGGCCGCCATCCTGGTGTGGGAAGGGACCAACGCCGGGATCGAGCGGCACCTGGCGCAACTGACCGCCGACGCCCAGCTTGCCCGCGCCGGGCGGCTGCGGACCCTGATGCCGATGCTGCGTACGGCCCTGCTGGTGGTGATCGTGCTGGTGGTCGGGCTGATCGTGCTGAGCGAGATCGGCGTGAACATCGCGCCGCTGCTGGCCGGCGCCGGGGTGGTCGGCATCGCGGTGGGCTTCGGCTCGCAGAAGCTGGTGCAGGACCTCATCACCGGGCTGTTCCTGCTGCTGGAGAACGCGATGCAGGTCGGCGACGTGGTGACGCTCGGCGGCCTGACCGGCACGGTGGAGGCGCTGAGCATACGCACCATACGCCTGCGCGCGCTGGACGGCGCCGTCCACATCATCCCGTTCAGCGCCGTCACCACCGTCACCAACCAGACACGCGACTACGGCTATGCCGTGCTGGACATCAGCGTCGGTTTGAACGAGGAACCCGGCCCGGTGATCGAGGTCGTGCGCGACTTGGCGGCGGCGATGCGGGCGGAGCCGAAATGGGCGCCGCTGATCCTGGACGCGCTGGATGTGATGGGGGTGGAGAGGTTCGTGGACCTCGCCTGGGTGCTGCGCGTGCGGCTGAAGACGCAGCCGGCCAGCCGCTGGTCGGTGGGGCGCGAGCTGAACCGCCGGATCAAGGAGCGGTTCGACGAGCTGGCCATCGAAAGCCCGGTCACGTCGCAACGCGCGCTGAGCACCAACACGCCGCCGTTGCCGCAGCCGCCGCCCTTGCAGCAGCCGGCGGCCGGGCAGCCTGTGGAGCAAGCGGCATGACGGACCTGCACGGCCATGACCTGCACGGGCTGGCGGAGGCGCTGCGCGGCACCGGCTTCGCCTTCGTGCGGGCGCCGGACATGCGGGCAGTGCTTGAGGGCGAGGGCCTGCGGGACTGGGACGGCTTCGCCCGCACCTGGGACGACCTGGGCGTGGACACCTACATGGCCGATGGCGGGCGCTACCGGAAGCGGCGCCACGCCGCCTTCGCCGTGTCGGCCGCCGGCGTCCAGCGCAAGCCGGCGCAGCCGCACTACCAGAGCCGCGACTTCAACGCGCTGAACGGCGGCATCGCCCGCTGGTTCGACCCGGTGACGCCCGCAGCCGCGGACGGCCCGGCGTTCCAGGCGATCCTGCGCACCTGCCACGCCCTGTTCGACGGCCTGACGCCCGCGCCGCTGTGGCACGTCGAGGCGCACCAGTTCCGCATCGAGGCGCGGCCGGGCCAGGCGGGGCAGCCGACGCCGGAGGGGCTGCACCAGGACGGGTTGGACTGGGTGCTGGTGCTGATGGTGGGCCGGGTCAACATCGCGTCGGGCACGACCAGCATCCACGGCCTGGACCGGGCGCTGCTGGGCAGCTTCACCCTGGAGGCGCCGATGGACGCGGCGCTGGTGGACGACCACCGGGTGTTCCATGGCGTGACGCCGGTGCAGCCGATGGACGCCTCGAAGCCGGCGCACCGGGACGTGCTGGTGCTGACGTTCCGGCGGGACCTGCCGGCGGGGTAGAGGGTGTGGCCCTGCTGATCGGCAAGCCGATCTGGCATCTAAATGGGACGATCCCGTACGGTTTCCCGATTTATTAGACTTGTAGATCATTCCAAATCAGATATTTTGATATGGAAACAAATTGGTGCAGTCATGCCGACCGTAGTTCGAGCCGCCACGATCCCGTTGCGGCCCACCATCTGGTCGGACAGCTTGACCCTTGGCCAGATTGACCCGGCCCTGGGCATTCAGTCGCTTGCGCTGTTGCTCACCGGCACGGTCGCCGGCACGGTGGATGTCACCAATTACGACCTGGCGCCTGCCATGTTCGGCAGCATAACGATGGGCCAGGTCTTCCTGTCCCGCCCCGACGGGTCGGCCTGGCTAGGTGCGGCGCCGGCCGCCTTCGTCTATGGCGTGCTGCCGTCCGCATCCGGCGGGGGCGCCGTGCCGGTCCAGCTTTCGGGTCAAGGCTCCGCCACGTCCAGCGTCGGCTATGTCCCGGCGCAGACCGGATCGGCCGATGCCGCGCTGCTGATCGGGACCGGCCAGGTCACGCTTCCCGTCACGGCCTCCGCGCGCATCCATGCGACCGGGCCGAGCAGCATGACGGCCCGGTTCACGAGCCTCGCCAGCGCCGACGTATCGTTTACGGCCGCTACTGGCACCGCTGGCGGTGGCGGGTCCTACGGGAGTGGCTCCGTTGATATCGTATTCCTGCAATATGGCTTCTTCCTCACGGGCAGCCCTACGGGCGGCACCAAGTCGCAGACCCTCACCGCCGCCGACGCCTCCATCGGCGCCGTCTCGGCCTTGAGCTTCGATGCCTTCGACCCGTCGCTCGGCGTGCTGGATAGCGTGACGCTCTCCATTGCGGCCGATGCGTCCGGGTCGGTGCGGGTGGAGAACCTCGACCCTGTTGCCGGCACGGCCACGCTCGGCCACACCGCGACCGTCACCCTCACCGGAGCGGACGGGGGCGCCCTCGCATCGTCCACCGCCTCGTTCAGCAGCGTGCGCCAGTTGTCCGCCTTCGACGGCACGGATGACCTGGCCGGCGCATCCGCCGCCTCGATTAGCGAGTCCGCGCCGGCTGGCAGCATCGCCCTGACCACGGCAACGATCACCGGCGCCGGCCTCGGCGCGTTCAGGTCCGGGCCGGTGGCGCTGGGCGTCGCGCGCTCGGGCGGCACCACCCTCGACGCGCCCGGCAACCTCGACATCGCCACCACGCTGCAGGCCGGCGCCGAGGTCACCGTGGCCTACCATTACGTGGCCCCGGTCCTGCATTATACCGACACCGCCACGGGCCAGAGCGGCACGATGGCCTCGGACATCTATTCCGGCCCGGTCGCCGGGCTGCAACGGCAGTATATCTGGTCCAGCCCGGACGGGGCTGCGATCTCGTCCGCGGCTCCGGACGTGTTCCTGCATGGCGGCGCAGGCGCGGACGCGCTGGCCGTGTCGGGCGGCGTCAACGTGCTCGACGGCGGCGGCGGGTCCAATTTCCTGGTGGGCGCGACCGGCGGGGACGGCGGGCACGACACGTTCTTCTTGGACGCCCGCGACTCCGCCGTGACCTGGAGCACGCTCGTCAACTTCCACCAGGGCGACATGGCGACCATCTTCGGCTTCCGGGCCGGCATCAGCACGCTGCCCTGGACGGCGAGCGATGGAGCCGCCGGATACCTCGGGCTGACGGTGCATTCGGAGACCAGCGGGGCGGGCACCGGGGTCAATGCGTCCCTGACCTTTGCCGGCATCAGCCAGACGACGGCCGATGCCCATTGGAGCGTCACCGCCGGCACGTTGCAGCCGGGGACCGCCGACGCGACGGACTACCTGCTGATCCAGTGGAACCGGTGACGGCTGGACGCGCCTGCTGATGCCAACGGCCATCGGCTCCGACCCTTATCGTCATTGCGAGCCGCGCTTGCGGCGGGGCAGTCCAGGGGCGGCGGCAGGGATAGCGCTTGCGGCCCCCTATGCCGCGCCGAAGCCGGCTCGCAATGACGGAAGCGGCCAGGGCAAAAGGCTGATGGTGTAATACCAACGGCCCTCTGCTCTGACCCTTCCGTTGGCGCACCGTCATTGCGAGCCGCCCTTGCGGCGCGGCAGTCCAGGGTCGGCAGGGCCGTGCTTGCCGCCCCTGGACTGCCGCGTCGCTGCGCCTCTCGCGACGACGGAAACGGTCAGAGCAAATGGCAGTTGGCGTAATTAGGTTCGCGCGGCCCGGGACACGGACGGCGTTCAGCAGGGCCGGGGCTGTGCAATCTCCAGAGGTCTGCCTAGCTCGGTGACTCCGCCGGGCGCCGCCCGACCGTCACCGGCACGTCCAGGTTCTGGGCGCCGCGCCGGACCAGCAGGCGGACCGAGTTGCCGGGCGGGGTAGCGGCGATAGCCTTGATGAGGCTGCGGGCGCTGTCAATGCGGTCGCCGTTCACCAGCACCACCACGTCCCCGGCGCGCAGCCCGGCCTTTGCCGCCGGACCTGCCCGGTCTATGCCGGCGATGGCCACCCCGGCGACCCCGGACCGCACGACGCCCACCCCGCCCTGCACGTCCTGCACCGACACGCCCAGCCAGCCCCGGTCAATGCGCCCCTTGTCCCGCAAGTCGGCAACGATGCGCTGCGCGATCTCGCTCGGCACGGCGAAGCCGATGCCGACCGAGCCGCCGGTGGGCGACACGATGGCGGTGTTCACGGCAACGACCTCGCCGGCCATGTTGAAGGTGGGTCCGCCGGAGTTGCCGGGGTTGATCGGCGCGTCAATCTGGATGAAGTCGTCGAACGGCCCCGCCCCGATGTCCCGCCCGCGCGCCGAGATGATGCCCGCCGTGACGGAGGTGCCGACCCCGAACGGATTGCCGGCCGCGAGTATCCAGTCGCCCACCTGCGCCGCGTTGCTGTCGCCCCAGACCACGTAGGGCAGCGGCGTCGGGCTGCTGACGCGGATCACGGCGATGTCGGTGAGGTCGTCCGAGCCGATCAGCCGCGCTTGCAGCTCGGTGCCGTCCGACAGGGCGACGGTGATCTTGTCGGCCCGGCCGACGACGTGGTTGTTGGTGACGATCAGTCCGCTGGCGTCAATGATGAAGCCCGAGCCTGCGCCCAGCACCTGCTCCCGCCGGTTGCGGAAGCGGTCGCGGAACTGCTTCTCGAACGGGGTGCCGCGCAGCTCCGGCGGCATGGCGGACGCGGTCTCGGCGGGGGCCTGCGCCTCGGTGACGGTGATGTTGACTACGGCGGGCACCACGCGCCGGACGAGCGGGGCGAAGCTGAACGGCGCCGCGCCGCCCAGCGCGCCCTGTGCGCGGGATGGCCCGGTGATGCAGGCGGACAGCAGCAGGGCCGCGGCGAACATGGCTGTGCGGGGAATGAGGCGGCTCATCGGGGCAAGCTCCTGCCGGTTCGCGCTTGGGCTGGATGGCAGGATGATGCACCGCCGCCCCAACTGATAGCCCGAACCGCTTCCTGCTCCCTCTCCCTCCGGGAGAGGGCCGGGGTGAGGGGGTCTTGGCTGCGGAGCGGGGAACTGCGGGCGCCGCTGGAACACGGCCCTGCTTCGGCGAGGACCGCGCCTCAAGACCCCCTCACCCCTACCCTCTCCCGGAGGGAGAGGGGGCAGGAGCAGAACACCTATGCCGCGACCTGCACGAAGCCGCCGGACTGGCGTTCCCACAGCCGGGCATAGGCGCCGCCGGCGGCCAGCAGCGCCGCGTGGGTGCCCTGCTCGACGATGCGGCCCTCGTCCAGCACCACTAGGCGGTCCATGCGGGCGATGGTGCTCAGGCGGTGGGCGATGGCGATCACCGTGCGGCCCTCCATCAGCGCGTCGAGCTGGTCCTGGATCGCCGCCTCCACCTCGCTGTCCAGGGCGGACGTGGCCTCGTCCAGCACCAGGACCGGCGCGTCCTTCAGGATCACGCGGGCGATGGCAACGCGCTGGCGCTGGCCGCCGGACAGCTTCACCCCGCGCTCCCCCACCTGGGCGTCGAAGCCGGTGCGGCCCTGCCAGTCCTCCAGGCCCTCGATGAAGTCCAGCGCCTCCGCCTGGCGGGCGGCCTGCACCACGTCGGCCTCCGAGGCGCCGGGCCTGCCGTAGCGTATGTTGTCGCGGATCGAGCGGTGCAGCAGCGAGGTGTCCTGCGTCACCACCGCGACCGCGCCGCGCAGGCTCTCGGCGGTGACGCCGGCGATGTCCTGGCCGTCCACCAGGATGCGCCCGGCCTCCGGCGCATGGAAGCGCAGCAGCAGGTTCATCAGCGTGCTCTTGCCGGCGCCGCTGCGTCCGATCAGGCCGATGCGCTCCCCGGGCGCCACGTCCAGCGACAGGCCGTGCAGCACGCCGCGGGCGGTGCCGTAGCCGAAGCTCACGTTCTCGAACCGGATGGCGCCCTGCGTGACGCGCAGCTCGGGGGCGCCGGGCAGGTCCGGCATCCCCTGCGCCACGGCGATGCTCTTCATGCCGTCCTGCACGACGCCGACGTTCTCGAAGATCTGGGTGATGTTGAAGGCGACCCAGCCCGCCATGTTGCTGATCTGCCAGGCCATCGGCAGCGCCGTCGCCACCGTGCCGACGCCGATGGCCCCGCGCGCCCACAGCTCCAGCGCCGTGCCGCCGATGCCGACCAGCATGGCGGCGTTCAGCGCCGCGAGCGTCAGCCCGAACCGCGTCTGCATCCGGAACAGGCGGTGCATGGCCGCGGTGTGCTCGTCCACGCCATCGCGCACGAACCGGTCCTCGTCCTGTGCGCGGGCGAACAGCTTGACGGTCAGGATGTTGGTGTAGCTGTCCACGACGCGGCCCGTCAGGGCGGACCGCACCTCCGACACCAGGCGCGACCGCTCGCGCAGGCGGGGGATGAAGTATCGCAGGAACAGGGCGTAACCGCCGAACCATAGCAGGATCGGCAGCGCCAGCACGGCCTTGACGGAGGCCAGCAGCAGGATCGCGCTGGTGCCATAGACGACGATGTACCAGGCGGCATTGGTGGTCGCGGTGATGCTTTCCCGCAGGCTCGGCCCCGTTTGCATCACGCGGTTGGCAATGCGCCCGGCAAAGTCGTTCTGGAAGAACGTCAGGCTTTGCCGCACGACATGCCAGTGACTCTGCCAGCGCACCAGGTTGGAGAAGCCCGGCGCGATGGCTTGGTTGGTCATCAGGTTCTGCAGCAGCAGCGCCGCCGGGCGCACCAGCAGCAGGAAGGCCGCCATGCCCAGAAGCTGCGGCCAGGCGTCCCGCAGCATCGTCGCCGGGTCGTGCGTGCTGGCGAGCGCGACGACGCGGCCGATGATGACGGGGATGCCGGCGTCGCACAGCGCCATCGCCAGCCCGGCGGCGAACAGCGCCGCGATCAGCCCGCGCATCTGCCGGGCATAGTGCCAGCAGAAGCGCAGCAGGCCGCCGTCCTCCGCCTCGCTGGGGGGCGGGGAGGAGGGATCGGTGCGGGTTGGCTGGACCAGGCCCTCGAACCAAGCGAACATGGGGAACGGGTGAACTCCGGATGCGGCGGCGTCAATGTCCGCCGTCACTGCGGGGGCAGCGCGATGAGCGGTAGCTGCCTAGTTCGGTGCGGCCCGTCTTGGAACAAGGGTTTACGGAATGAAGATGAGCAAGGCGGCATGGGTGGCGGGGCTGGCGCTGGCGGCCGGGACGGCGGCGGCGCAGGTGCCCAAGTTGGACACGCCCAAGCTGGAAACACCCGGTGCGCGCAATCCGGGGCTGGACGCGGCGGCGCGCAACTATCCGCCGATCATCAACGGCGAGAACGTCCGGCCGGCGGACGGCACGGCGCCCCGGTCCTGCCCCGCCGCAGGCGCGCGGGTGGAGGTGCGGGGCGGCCCGGCCACCGAGTACCTGGGCGCCAGCCCGGCCAGCCCGGACCTGTGCCGCATGAAGGTCGGCACGGAGGAGGTCGAGGCGTGGTTCGGCATCTGGCGGACCGCCTGGCCCGGCGCCGACCAGGCCCACCTCGCCATGAGGCAGGTGATGGGCGGGCGCACCGGGGACGTTGCGGGCTTCGACGTGCGGATGGCGGCGGACTACTCGTTCCAGGACCTGCTGCGGAACGAGGGGGTCGAGAGCATCCGGCTGCTGGGCACGACCTACCAGGCGATGAAGATGTCGCATTACCGGGAAGGGGCCGAGGGCAACATCTACCGCAGCGTCATCACGGTCTGGAAGGACATGGCGACGGGCATGGTCCTGTTCAGCACCTACCAGCACATCGGCGGTGCGCCGGAGATCAACGCGCCGCGCACTCCAACGGCTATCGTCCCAGCCGGGCAGTAGCGGGGCAGGGGCTGTGCAGGCCGGCATCCTATGGCGGCCCGGCGCCGGAGCGCCCCATGCAGGGGCTGATCCTGGCGCTCGGGATCACAACCAACCGCCTTTAGCTCTAACCGCTTTCGTCAGTGCGAGGAGCGCACCTGAGGCCGCCCGGCCATCAGAATCGCTGCGAGACGCCGGTGTAGAGCTGTAGGTTCGGCGCGTTGCGGTTCAGCCCGACGTTCACCCCGGCGTCGAGCTGGATCGTCCCCGTCAGCAGGTACGCCACCGCGGCGTCGGCCGTATAGACCGGCGGCGTATGGGCATCGGTGCCGACCGCTGAATACAGCTCGCCGAACACCGTCCACTGCTTGCTGATGGTGTAGCCGAGGTTGACGACGCCGGTGAAGTTGACGTGCTTGCCGCTGTCGCTGTTGTTCCGCAGCACGTCAACCTCCGGCACCACCGTGAGCGCGAAGCCGGCAGGCAGCGTCATCGAAACCGGAACGATCAGTCCGCCTTCGACCTGGTTGTTCCCCAGCGCACGGGCGGCGGTGGGCAGCTTCACGTAGGGGATCAGAGCCATGGCGACAGCGCCGCCTTCGTTGCCGAACAGGTTGACCTTGCTTCGCACCACCAGGTCCCCGGCGCCATCGGCCCGCGACAGCGTGGACCCGGCACCGGGGTCCGACACCCGCATATTGGTGTAGCCGTTGAACTGCAGCTCCAGGTCCACGCGCCGGGTCAGCCCGACCTTCAGGGTGGGATCGAGCGCGACATAGGTTCGCGTGCTGACGCCTCCTGCGTTCGAGTGGAGGTAGCTGACCAGGTCGGTCTCATACTGGAACCGGCCGGCGTCAACGGTGAGCGGCCCGTTGCTCTTGGTCGGCCGGTCCGGGCTGAAGGTGCGCAGCGCGGCATCGGGCGCCGGGTTGAACAGGGTGTAGCCGCTCTTGTCCGCAGCCGGCGGGTCGGCCGGGGCAACGAGGCGGACGACCGGCTGGGCGGCGGCAGGCGTCACGCCGGCGAGGACGAGGAGCGCGCCGGCCAGGATGGTCCGATGGCTCGGTGGCACCAGCCGGGCCGGGGATGTGCCCGGCGACATGCCCGCGCCCATCAGGGTGCTTGTCTTGGGGGAGCAACGGATATCCCTCTGCCCGGCCTCATCGCTCGACCGCCATCGCTATCTCGATCTCCTGCGCCGCCGCCAGCGCCTTTGCCAATGCCATGGGAAGCGTATCTGCGACCGTGACCCCGCGTTCCGCAATACCGGCCGGTCCGTTGATGCCGCGTACGACATATTCGGCCATCATTCGTTTGCGTTCCCGGCCCCGGATGGGATTTCCACCTTCGGCAGGGGGCCGCGACCCGCTTTGCCCGCCCCGGGGTCGCACGGCCGTCCTGCTGGTTCTGCAAGGGACCGCCATGCCGCGCAACCTGGGACAAACGGCGCGACGCCGCTCAAACCAAGGCCGCACGGCACACGATCAGCCGTGCCCGCACCAAGCTGAGCTTCCAACGGTCAGTCGATGACCGGCAGGGCACTGGGCCGCATGGCGCGGCGGATCTGGATCAGTAGGCGCTGCGTGTTGAACCCATGCCCCTCGCTGCGGACGGGCCAACCCGCTTGGTTCCGATGTTGCCTACGGGGCCGGTAAGCGGCTCGCTCACGGTCGATCCGCGGGGCAGGCTGTTCGCAGGCTCAGGCTCGCTCACGGAGGAGCCGGACGAGCCGCCGGCGGTCGAGACTGGCGCCAGGCGCGACTCCCCTGTGCATCCGGCAACGGCGAGCAACGGCAACGTCAGCAGGATGGCGACACGCATGTTCAGTCTCCTGGGCAGGTTCATCGAAGGGCCTGAGTGCGCGTGCTTGGCCGCAATGCCTCGCCCCGCCGTCAACCCAACCCGGATTTAGTGTGCCGAACGTTGCAGCGGCAGACTCGGCATATACCTACGCTGGCAAAGGGGCGCCTCGGCTGGGCCATGGCCCATCGGACGGGCCTGCCCGCGTCATCGCTGCATCTGCATGACCCGTTCCATCGGCAGCATGTTGTGGTTCAGGTGACCCATGATCCACAGCGACCCGGCGATCAGCAGCACGACGATCAGCACGCCGAAGGCCAGCGCCATGACGTTGTTGACGCCATCGGGGCCGGTGGTGATGTGCAAGAAGAACACGAGATGGACGCCCATCTGCGCGATGGCCAGCACGAACAGGGCGACCGGGACGCTCGGCGCCCAGACCAGGGAGGTGCCTGCGACGGTGAAGGACACGACGGTGAGCAGCACCGCCAGGCCCAGCCCGGCCAGGTAGCCGCCAACGCCCTGTTCCGCCTCGCCAGCCTCGCGCTTGTCGCCCGGCGCGATGTCCGCGGGGTGCCTGTCGTCCATCCGCTCGGCATGGCTCATGGCACGGCTCCCATCAGGTAAACCACGGTGAACAGGGCGACCCAGACGATGTCCAGCGCGTGCCAGAACAGGCTGAAGCACAGCAGGCGGCGAAGGATGTCGGCCCGGTAGCCCTTGGCCCGGACCTGCGCCACCATCGTCAGCAGCCACAGCAGCCCGGCGGTCACATGCAGCCCATGCAGGCCGACGAGGGCGAAGAACGCCGACAGGAAGGCGCTGCGCGCCGGGCCTGCGCCGTGGGCGACCATGTCCGCGAACTCCCGCACCTCCAGGCCGAGGAAGCCGGCGCCCAGCACGAAGGTCGCCGCCATCGCGCCGTAGAACCAGGCGGCCCGGCGGCCCTGGGCGCCGATGGACGCCAGGCCGCAGGTGAAGCTCGACAGCAGCAGGCATCCCGTCTCGGCTGCGACGGTGCGGAGGTTGAACAGGTCCCGCCCGGCAGGCCCGCCCGCCGTCTCGTCCATCAGCACGGCATAGGACGCGAAGAAGGCCGCGAACATGATGATGTCGCTGAGCAGGAAGATCCAGAAGCCGTAGCCGGCGATGATGCGCTTGGACGCCGGCCCGCGTTCCGCGTGCTCCGTCCTGTGCTGCCGGGCCGAGGCGGAGCCGCCGTGCCCGAGCTGGTTCGGGTCCGCGCGCCCTTGTCCTGCACCTGGGTGCGCGGGACGGGGTCCGTCCGCCGCCTGCAACGCGAGTGCGCCCCCTTGCGCCGGGCGGAGGGCCAGGAGCGCCCCCGCGGCGGCACTGGCGGCAAGCAGCGTGGCCCACAGCCCGGTGCGGGACGCGGCCTGGCGCGGCGCTTGCGGCGCGGCGGAGGGCTTGGCCTGTTCGGCGCTCATTCTGCCGCCTGCAACCCGGCGAGCGGCATCCGGTGCGCGTGCCGGCTTGCCCGGTCGATCCGCCCGGCCTCCTCGGCCGTGATGAGGTCCTCGGCTCTGTCGCGCCAGGCGAACGCCACGAAGGTGGCGAACGCGCCCAGCAGGCCCACCCCCACCATCCACCAGATGTGCCAGATCAGCGCGAAGCCCAGGATGGTGGCGAAGAAGGCGCAGATGACGCCGGTCGCGCTGTTGCGCGGCATCTCGATCTCGGCGTACTCAGTCTCCGAGCCAGGCCCCTGCTGCCCGCGCGCGCGCTGCTTCATGCTCCAGTAGGCGTCCTCGCCTTCGACGTTGGGCAGCACGGCGAAGTTGAACGCGGGCGGCGGCGATGCCGTGGCCCACTCCAGCGAGCGGCCGTTCCAGGGGTCGCCGGTCAGGTCGCGCAAGGCTTCGCGCTGGCGGATGCTGACGACGAGCTGGACCACTTGCGTCACGATGCCCGCCAGGATCAGCAACGCGCCCACGCCCGCCACCAGCAGCCACGGGCGCCAGGCCGCCACGTCGTAGCTCTGCATCCGGCGCGTCATGCCCATCAGGCCGAGCACGTAGAGCGGCATGAACGCCACGTAGAAGCCGCTGATCCACAGCCAGAACGCCCACTTGCCGAGCCGGTCGTGCAGGCGGAAGCCGAACGCCTTGGGGAACCAGTAGGTGTAGCCGGCGAAGGCCCCGAACAGCACGCCGCCGATGATGACGTTGTGGAAGTGCGCCACCAGGAACAGGCTGTTGTGCAGCACGAAGTCGGCCGGCGGCACCGCCAGCAGCACGCCGGTCATGCCGCCGATCACGAACGTCACCATAAAGCCGATGGCCCACAGCATGGGAGGGGCGAAGGTGACGCGCCCGCCGTACATCGTGAACAGCCAGTTAAAGACCTTCACGCCCGTGGGCACCGCGATGATCATGGACAGGATGCCGAAGATCGCGTTCACGTCGGCGCCGGCGCCCATCGTGAAAAAGTGGTGCAGCCAGACGCTGAACGCGAGGACGCAGATCACCATCGTCGCCATCACCATCGAGCGGTAGCCGAACAAGGGCTTCTGCGAGAAGGTCGAGACCACCTCGGAGAAGATGCCGAAGGCGGGCAGGATCAGGATATAGACCTCCGGGTGCCCCCAGGCCCAGATGAGGTTCATGAACATCATCACGTTGCCGCCGGCCTCGTTGGTGAAGAAGTGGAAGCCGAGGTAGCGGTCCAGCAGCAGCATCGAGAACGTGGCGGTGAGGATCGGGAAGGCGGCGACGATCAGCAGGTTGGAGGCGAGCGAGGTCCAGCAGAACATCGGCATCCGCAGGTAGGTCATGCCCGGCGCGTGAACCTTGAGGATCGTGGTGACCAGGTTGATGCCGGACAGCAGGGTGCCGGCGCCTGCGATCATCAGCGCCCACAGGTAGTAGTCCACGCCGACGCCGGGCGAGTAGGTCAGCTCGGACAGCGGCGGGTAGGGCAGCCAGCCCGTGCGGGCGAACTCGCCTACGACGAGCGAGACGTTCACCAGCAGCGCGCCGGAGGCGGTGAGCCAGAAGCTGACGGAGTTGAGCGTGGGGAACGCCACGTCGCGGATGCCGAGCTGCAAGGGCACGGCGAAGTTCATCAGCCCGACGACGAACGGCATCGCCACGAAGAAGATCATCAGGGTGCCGTGGGCCGAGAAGATCTGGTTGTAGTGCTCGGGCGGCAGGTAGCCGTCGCCCTGGAACGCGAGCGCCTGCTGCGCGCGCATCATGATCGCGTCGGTGAAGCCATGCAGCAGCATCACCAGCGCCAGGATGCAATACATGACGCCGATCCGCTTGTGGTCCACGCTGGTGATCCACTCGCGCCATAGATAGGGGAACCATCCCTTGACGATGGTCAGGCCGAGCACGCCGGCGAAGATCAACCCGGCGCCGGCACCGGCGAACAACGGGAGCGGCTGGTCCAACGGGATGGCCGCCCAGGTGAGCTTGCCCAACATGCTAGTGCTCCATCCCATTGTTCGCGCTGGGGTGCGCGCTGGCGGAGGTGCTGGCGGATGCGTCCACGGACGCGCGGGGAGCGGCCTGCCCCATCTGGTTGGTGGGTCCGGGACCCGGCGGCAGCGACTGGGCGACGACCTGCCCGAACAGCCCGGGGTCGGCGTCGCGGTAGGTGAACGGGCCGACCTTGGCGCTCTGCCGGGCCAGCTCGGCATAGCTGCTGGCGTCGAGCGGCGGCCCAGCCCCGCGCGCCGCCTCGACCCAGGCGGCGAACCCGGCCGCATCCAGCGCCCGCACCTCGAAGTGCATGTCGGAGAAGCCGTCGCCGCTAAAGTGCGACGACAGGCCGCGGAAGGTGCCGGGCCGGTCCGCCTGCAGGTTCAACTGCGTCGCCATGCCGTTCATGGTATAGATCATGCTGCCGAGCTGCGGCACGAAGAACGCGTTCATCACGCTGGCCGAAGTCAGCGAGAAGTGGACGGGCACGCCCGCCGGGATCACGAGCCGGTTCACGCTGGCGACGCGCTGGCCGGGGTAGATGAACAGCCACTTCCAATCGAGCGACACCACCTGGACCTCCAGCGCCTCCGTCTTGGATTCTAGCGGGCGCCCGGGATCGAGCTGGTGGGAGCCGATCCAGGCGACGCCGCCCAGCAGGATGATCGTGAGCACCGGTATGGACCACGTCACCAGCTCGATGCGGCCGGAGTAGGCCCAGTCCGGCAGGCGGCGGGCACGGGGGTTGGACGCGCGGAACCACCAGGCAAAGCCCAGCGTCGCCAGGATGGTGGGCACGATGATGGCGAGCATGATCGCAACCGAGTCGATCAGGATCGTCTTCTGGGCCTGCCCCACAGGACCGGCAGGGTCCAGGACGGCAGGCTGGCACGCCGATAGCAGCAGCAGTCCGGTAATGGCGGCCCAGTTAATGGCGGCCCAGTGCGTGCGCGGCAGCAAGGATTTGTGCAACTGCGCTGCGCCGGAACCGGGCATGGGTCCTGACGCCGGACGCCACGGCAGCCCGATGCCGGCGGAACGCGCCAGGCCGGGTGATAGAGGAGGGTTGCAGTGGCGCGTCCGCATCAAGCCAACCAGCCAGGCGTGTGCCCCGGCGTCACCGTGTCCGGACGGTGATGGATTCGTTGACCTTGTTGCCCAGGGCGCGCTGCCCGCCGCCGTTGTTGCTGGTGATCCCGGTTTCCAAGCCGGGGGTCGTCGTGGATTGAGGCCGCTCCCCCGCGCACCCCATGAGGGCTGCACAGGCGAGCGCCACGGCGAGGGCTGGCGGCCCGAAGGTCCGCAGCATGTCGGCCCGTGCGGGCTGGAACGCTGATACCCTGCCGGATACCTGGATCGCGCGGTGCCGTTGCTGGGTTCCCATGGATCACGTCGCCTTTGCTTGTGAAAGCCAGTTGCCTGCACCGCCACGTAGGCGGCTGGTCGCCTCGTTTCCAGACATAGCCGGCGACGGACAGCCCCGATCAGGCTCGGAAACTACCTATTCGCGCGTTGGGCCGCATCTATGCCGGGCCTCCTCGGCGCATCCAGGGAACCCATGACATGCCGCCCAACCCGTTCCGCACCTTCCGCAACCACCGCCTGTCCATCTTCCAGGCCGCCGCGGCGGACGCCGCGCGACCGGATGCGGCTGCCCCGATGCCCGGCCTCCAGCGTGCCGCCGCGGCCGTCGCGTCCCTGGACGCCGCCGGCATGGAGGTGCCGCAGACGGGTCCGGCGGACATCGGGCCGCACGCATGGACCTGCGCGCGGCTTGGCCTGGACCTGCTGCGGGCCGAGCTGGGCGGCGACGCCCGCGCCCGCGCCCGCATGGAGGACGCGCTGGCCGGCAGCCGCTGCGACCCGCGCTGGGCGGGCACGCTGGTCAGCTACCTCGGCTATTTCGGCTCCGACGGGCGGCGGCGCCGCATCCCCTATGTGCGGCCCGAAACGGCCGGGCCAGGGGTCATCGAGATCGCGCCCGATGCCCGCGTGGCGCTGCTGAGCGACTGGGGCACCGGCCGGCGCACCGCCGCGGCCGTGCTGCAGGACCTGGCCCGGCGGCAACCGGACATCGTGGTCCACCTGGGCGACATCTACTATGCCGGCACCGCCGCTGAGTGCGAGGACAACTTCCGCCGCCCGATGGATGCGGCGCTGGACCGGGCACGCCGTCATACGCCGGTCTATACCTTGTCGGGCAACCACGACATGTACAGCGGCGGGGAGGGCTATTACGGCCTGATCGGGCGCCTGAACGACGAGCCGTGGCGGCAGCGCGCCAGCTTTTTCTGCCTGCGGAGCAGCGATAGGCAATGGCAGTTCGTCGCGATGGACACCGGGCTGCACGCCTACGACCCGTTCGAGCAGCATCCGCTCACGTCGCTGGAGCCGGCGGAGGAGGACTGGGCGGCGGCGCGGATCGCCGAGTTCCCGGGCCGGACCATCCTGCTGTCGCACCATCCGCTGTTCTCGGCGGCGGCCCGCATCGGGCCGGGCGGCCCGGACCCGTGGAACCCGCACCTGCTGACGAGCTTCCAGCGTTTCGCTGCGGCCGGGCGGATTGCCGCTTGGTTCTGGGGGCACGAGCATACGATGGCGCTGTATGCGCCGTTCGCCGGGCTGGAGCGGGGGCGCTGCATCGGCTGCGGGGCCATCCCGATGTTCGTGGCCGACCGGCCCTATGCGCCGCTGCCGGGCCTGCGCTCGGCGCCGGGGCTGCTGGGCGTGCGGCTGGGGGATGACGGCGTGACGCATGATCACGGTTATGCGGTGGTTTCGTTGACCTCGGGCGGCCTGGCGCGGGCGGAATACTTCGGCGTGGGCAGCCGGGCAGGCCTGCTGCACGCCGAGGCGCTCGGGACGCTCGCGGCATGACGCCGGGGCGCCGGCCAGCATCGCCCCGCACACTCCTGTGGCAGCCAAGTGCCGGCCGGCACCTGGCTGCCAAGGGCAGGGCCGCTTCCACCACGCGCGCGATGCGGCAGGGCACCGCTGCCGGTCTGGCCAACGGCTTGGCGGCGCCTGCCCGGGAAGAGCCGCGCCGCCCTGGCTGCCTGGCCGGGTGTGCTTGCCTGGGCCTTGCCGCGCCGGTCTAGTCGGGAGGCATGGACGATTATCCCAACCTGCCGGACGCGGCCCGCTACGATGCCGTCCATGACGTGGCGCCCCGGCGCGGCACAGGACGGCGCGGCACAGGAGGGCCTGCTGCGCTGCTGGGCGTCGCGCTGGCCTGGCTGGTGCTGGTCACGCTTGGGGCCGCGGTGGCGGCGGTGGTTGCCGTCGGCGTGCTGACGTGGCTCGGGTGGGGTGCGCCGGGGCGGCTGGCGGAGGATGGGGGTCTGCTGGCGCTGCCGTTGCAGCAGGCGTTCATGGCGCTGGGTGCGGTGCGCCGGGGCCGGCGGGTGGGCGGCGGCGACCTGCGGGCGGGGCTGGGCTGGCTGCCGGTGCGGCAGCGGCGGCTGGTGGCGGGGCTGGTGAGCTGTACGCTGCTGCTGGTGGTGGTGGCGCACGCGGGATTGTCGGCGTCGTCGGCGGGCATGCGCGAGTTCTACAGCAAGGCGGTCCCGGCGCTGGGCGGGCCGCGGACGGGGGACGCCGGATACGCCGCCTGGATCGTGGCGACTGTCGTGATCGGGGCGCCGGTGGCGGAGGAGCTGTTCTTCCGCGGCTGGCTGTGGGCCGGGCTGCGCCGGCGGTGGGGGGCGTGGCGGACGGGCGGGGCGACGGGGCTGCTGTTCCTGCTGGTGCATGGGCTGGGGGGCGAGTGGCGGCAGCTTGCGGCGCTGGTGCCGGTCGTGGTGCTGCTGAGCCTGGCGCGGGAGCTGGGCGGGTCGGTGCGGGCGTCGCTGATGGTGCATGCGGCGAATAACGGCCTGGCGGCTGCGGGGCTGATCGCGCTGCGGCTGATGGGGTGACGGCGGTTGCTTGGCAGGGGCTTTGGCTGCCAGGCGCTTTGGTTGAGGGGCACTTTGGTTGACAGGCTGGGCGGCCCACGCTAGGTCCGCCGCACTGCCGGGAACGTGGACGCGCCCACCGGGGTGTGCGCCCGCCGTGCCGCCGTTCCCAAGGCGGCCCGGCCTACCGGTGCAACAAGCAGCCGGACCCTGCCTGAACGGGGCGGCGCACATAGAATGAAGGAGGCCGCGCATGACCAAGCGCGCCGAAAGCAAGTACAAGATCAACCGCCGCCTGGGGGTGAACCTCTGGGGCCGGGCGAAGTCGCCGATCAACAAGCGCGAATACGGGCCGGGCCAGCACGGGCAGCGGCGCAAGCAGAAGCCGACGGACTTCGGCATCCAGTTGATGGCGAAGCAGAAGCTGAAGGGCTATTACGGCAACATCGGCGAGAAGCAGTTCCGCAAGTATTACGAGGAGGCCGTGCGCCGCAAGGGCGACACCTCGGAGAACCTGATCGAGCTGCTGGAGCGGCGGCTGGACGCGGTGGTGTATCGCATGAAGTTCGCGATCACGCCGTTCGCGTCGCGGCAGTTCGTGAACCACGGGCATGTCACGGTGAACGGCAAGAAGGTGAACATCTCGTCGTTCCTGGTGCGGGACGGGGATGTCATCGAGGTGCGGGAGAAGTCGAAGCAGTTGGCGGTGGTGCTGGACGCTTCGCAGTCCGGGGAGCGGGACGTGCCGGACTACCTGGAGGTGGACCACCGGGCGATGAAGGGGCGGTTCGGCCGGGCGCCGAAGCTGACGGACGTGCCGTATCCGGTGACGATGGAACCGAACCTGGTAGTGGAGTTCTACTCGCGGTAACGCGGGGCGCACCTGGTTCGTGCGTGGGCGCCGGGGCTGGACCCCGGCGCTTTGCGTTTGTGGTAGGATGGCGCAGGAGGGCGTGCGATGGCGGATACGGTTGAGACGCGCACTGAAGCTGCCGGCCGGCTGATCCGCGCGGATGACGTGGTGCAGACTTTGCCAGATACAGTCGTGGATGGGCGGATGCTGCCCGTCGGCAGCCTTGGCCGGGTTGCGTATGCCGACCGTGGATCGGGATGGCATTCGGTAGGATTTGACGAGCCCTTCCAATGCTCGGCCTTCCTGAAAGCTGGATCGGTCCGCCTCTTTGACGGGGTTCCGGACCGCGCGGTGCCAGATGCGTTTGGTCTGCACCAGGGCGGGCCGGTGCCGCCGCATCCTTATGACGAGTTTGAGGCGGTCCGGACGCTGGTGGACGTGATCGAGGATGGTGAGATAGTGCCTGCTGGCAGCATCGGCACGATCGTGGACGTAAGCCAGGTTCCCGGCCACTACGAGGTCGAGTTCGCCACGCCGTTCGCCTGCGTGGTCTCGATGACGGCTGAACAGATCACCTATTGAGTCCGGATGCAGCACTTCATCCAGGCCGACAAGCTGTCTTTGTATTTGTTGAACATCAATCATGCCAAAGGTGGGTCCAAGGCGAAGTTCCTCCTTGAACGTGGCTTCTCCCCGGAGCGTCCGGATCAACTGGCAAGCGCATTGCTGCGGCATCCGCTCCAGGCAACCTTGACGATGCGGTCGCCGCATCAGGAGGGGCACAAGCTGGTATATGAATGCGCCGTAGCCGCCGCAGACGGGAGCAGCCCTTGCATCCGGAGCATCTGGATCGAGGCTCGGGACGGAAGGTCGTGCCGCCTTGTTTCCGCCTACCCCTTTCGCTGATCCGGAACCACTATGACCCCCACCGAAGAGATCGCCCGGCGGCGCACGTTCGCCATCATCAGCCACCCCGACGCAGGCAAGACGACGCTGACCGAACGCTTGCTGCGCGCAGGAGGCGCCATCCAGCTTGCGGGTAACGTGCGGGCGAAGGGGGAGCGGCGGCGGACGCGGTCGGACTGGATGAGGATCGAGCGGGAGCGGGGCATCTCGGTCGTGACCAGCGTGATGACGTTCGAGTACCGGGGGTGCGTGTTCAACCTGCTGGATACGCCGGGGCACGAGGACTTCAGCGAGGACACCTATCGGACGCTGACGGCGGTGGACAGCGCGGTGATGGTGATCGACGCGGCGAAGGGGATCGAGGCGCGGACGCGCAAGCTGTTCGAGATCTGCCGGCTGCGGGACATCCCGATCCTGACGTTCATCAACAAGATGGACCGGGAGGCGCGGGACCCGTTCGAGATCGTGGACGAGGTGGCGAGCACCCTGGCGCTGGACACGGCGCCGGTGACGTGGCCCATCGGGCGGGCGGCGACGTTCGCGGGGACATATGACGTGCGGACGCGGGCGCTGCACCTGCCGGTGGCGCTGGAGCAGAGCGATCCGCGTATGATCCAGCTTGGCGAGGAGCTGGAGCTGGTGCAGGCGGCGCTGCCGGAGTTCGACTTGGAGAGCTTCAATGCCGGGCACCTGACGCCGGTGTTCTTCGGCAGCGCGATCAAGGAGATCGGGGTTTCGGACCTGCTGGACGGGCTGGTGGACTTCGGGCCGAAGCCGCGGGCGCAGCCGGCGGACACGCGGGTGGTGGCGGCGGACGAGGCCAAGCTGACGGCGCTGGTGTTCAAGATACAGGCGAACATGGACCCCAACCACCGGGACCGGATCGCGTTCGCGCGGGTGTGCTCGGGGCGGCTGCAGCGGGGCATGAAGCTGGTGCAGGTGCGGACGGGGAAGCTGATCCCGCTGCACGCGCCGCAGTTCTTCTTTGCGCGTGACCGGCAGATCGCGGACGAGGCGTTCGCCGGGGATGTCGTGGGAATACCGAACCACGGGACGCTGCGGATCGGGGACACGCTGAGCGAGGACGAGCGGCTGAACTTCGTGGGGGTGCCGTACTTCGCGCCGGAGATACTGCGGCGGGTGCGGCTGGACGACGCGATGAAGGCGAAGAAGCTGCGGACGGCGCTGCAGGAGCTGGCGGAGGAGGGGGTAGTACAGTTGTTTCGGCCGCAGGATGGGAGCCAGCCTATCGTAGGGGTGGTGGGAACCCTGCAGTTGGATGTGCTGATCGCCCGGCTGGCGGGGGAGTACGGGGTGGGCATCGGCTTCGAGCCGGTGCCGTATTCCTTGGCGCGGTGGGTGAGCGGGGAGCGGGGGCTGCTGGAGCGGTTCGTGGCGGAGCAGCGGACGGGGATGGCGGACGACGTGGACGGGGACCCGGTGTTCCTGGCGAGCAGCGCGTTCATGCTGCGGCGGACGGAGGAGGGGCATCCCGGGCTGGTGTTCCGGGACATCAAGGACGTGCGGGCGGAGGCGGCTTAGGTTCGCATCGTCCTTGGATGGAAGGGACGCGACCATGACGACGTCTCGTATGCGCGGCAAAGGATCACCAGGCCCATCGGTCCCGGGGCAGCGCTTTGCCGAGTTGTCGGTCGTGGCGCTGGCCCATGCCGTCGGGACCGGGGAGCACTACCCGGCCAGTGCCATGCCGCAGTTGCCAGGAGGATCGGACATGGATCGCATTGACCTGCGCCTGCTGGCGCTGCTGCAAGAGGATTGCACCTTGTCCATCGCCGCCATGGCGGAGCGGGTGGGGCTGTCGCAGACGCCGTGCTGGAAGCGCATCCAGCGGATGGAGGCGGAAGGGGTGATACGGCGCCGGGTCGCGCTGCTGTCGCCGGAGACGCTGGGGCTGGGGCTGACGGTGTTCGTGTCCATCGAGGCGGGGGACCACTCGCCGGAGTGGCTGGGGCGGTTCGCGGACGCGGTGACGGCGCTGCCGGAGGTGGTGGAGGTCCACCGGATGGCGGGGGACGTGGACTACATGCTGCGGGTGGTGACGCGGGACATCGCGGCCTATGACGGGTTCTACAAGCGGCTGATCGCGGCGGTGCCGATCAAGAACATCAGCAGCCGGTTCAGCATGGAGCGGGTGAAGAGCACGACGGCGCTGCCGCTGCCGGGAGAGGTTTAGGGCGGGCGCCCCGCCAAGTGCGGCCGGCAGGCGGCTCCCGCGCGCTTGGTTCAAGCCAGGGTTCAGGGACAGGGCTTTGCGGGTGGCCACGGGGCGGCTTCGCCCCGTGGCACGCCTGGATCATCGTGGTGCCGCGGGCATCATGCGGGAACCTAAGCAGCTTTTTTTAGGTTGTCACACGGGTGGGCCTTCATGCGTTCCTTGTTGAGCCGCTTGACGGCGGCGTGGATGGCGCAGGTGAGGTTGTCGGTGTCTTTGAACGTTTGGTGGGCGAGGT
>JAABUK010001233.1_pt1 | contig 49569 bp, 53 predicted proteins | sample 5559141 | NCBI WGS metagenome assembly JAABUK01 (sample SAMN10711869, study PRJNA513367) | rock metagenome | isolation source: Antarctica rocks | place: Antarctica: Victoria Land, Pudding Butte nord | collected 2016-01-03 | reverse complement strand
TTTGCATGCTGGAAAGTGCTTGGGTGAAAGTCGAAGAAAGCATATTGACGAACATGATGGCGAGCGTAGCGTTTGATCAGAGGATTCAAGACAAGACGACTTCCGGAGGTCTTTGACTTTGAAGAGTGCTGTGGTCAGCTATGATATATGGCAGGACCACCGAAACCAAGCATATCTCTGGAGCTAACGTGAAGAGCGCTAGCCCAGTAGGAAGGTGGTGGCCATCTCTCCCACCACCTTTCCAAAAGGTTGATTGTCCCAAGAAATGTTTAAGGTCTCGGAGAAAGCAGGAGCTTCGGATTCTTCTTGGTGTCTCTGATGGATCGCCCATGCTCGGGTTCGACAATCAGCCCATTGGCTACAACCGGACGACAGTAGCCGTTCAAAGCTGAATGGAAGTACTAGGGTTCGTGGTGTGGACGCTGTGCATCAAGGAATGGTTAGATCTTTCATTCAATAGTGTGAAGATTTTCCATTTCGGGCGATACCAGATCAGATAATATTGCATACATTGCAAAATCCACAAGTATGCATGAATATTGCATGCATTGAGAAGTGAGTGTAAGAAGCACCGCCATGACACCAATCTGTGATTAATTTCAACAGGTGCACGTTCATCTGCAATACAAAGACCTACCTGGGATCGAATTGATACGAGCAGCACCTGCATTCTGTATCGAGCGGCTATGGTGTTTGAAATGTCCATGTAACGTCAGGTACATGTTCGGAAGGGAAATCTCTTAGTCTAGCCAGAGCTTTTGGTTAATTGGTTGGGGTTTGCATGCACCGACCTCCTTTGCTATGCGTCAATTTATTGTAGGGTACAAATTTCCAGCATGCAGCTGCCCCTGACACTAGCAGAAATGAAAGCCAGGCCGTTAGGACAAATGCATCTTCAGTGTACCGACTTCTCATGAAGTGAGTAGGGGGATTGACACCGACACACGCTAGTACGATGTCAGATGACATGAGGGTCCGGAGATATCCATGTAAGATCGTCTGGGAGTGGTTTCGGGGCTGTTGGGTGTACTTCCCGCACGCAATGTTCGGGCTTATCATTACCTAAGGCAATCTCCTCGCTGGGAGTCATCTGAGATTCTGGCGCATATCCAGGAGGCCTGGTCTCGATCTCCATAGCTCTCGGTGAACCTCACAGAGAACGGCTCTCAAAGAGCTGAGAGGCGGAATGAATCCAAGAATCGGATGATTGTGACGTACGGGGCGTGTCCTCTTCTGACCATGCGAGGAAGGTATAGTTGCATAAGTCGCGATATGGTGTGAAGACAAAGGGTCCTTGGCCGTGGAGATGGAAGATGGCGGCGATGCAGATAGAATTGGAGCATGCGCATGCACATGCATCTGCACTCTCAACGGCCATTGACGATGGGAATGAAAGGTGGCATGCACCTATATGTTAATCGTGACGGCCCTTAACAGTGGGGTTGAACGGTGGTGCAAGGTAGGACAGGTAGGACTTGAGCACATGCACAGGACGTACATGCACGACGCCCAACGAGAAGGTTCGGCATCAGCCGAGCCCAGCCAAGATCCATTCCCTCCCCGGGAACGGGTTTTCACCGTCGATAGGGCCCGCCGCTAACAGCTAGCGTCGCCTCACCCGCCCCGCACCGATGCCGTTCCGTAGCCTGTATTATGTATGCTACTTTGGTTCGTTTTCTCTACCCGCTTGCGATGCTAAGCTACCTTAGCAGAAGTCTTAGTAATTAGTATACTGTAGTAATACGGTTTATTTACCGTAGTAGTATTAAGACGTATATTAAATAAATTCTACCTTTAAGTAAAGTTAGAATTTATACGTAATACTAAATAGATAGTTTATTTAGGATAAATATATTAATAAGTAAATTCTAACATCTAATTCTAATATTACTAGTATAGTTTTAAAATACCCTGCTTATAAAACCTTCCTATAGTACCTACTTACTTTAGGTAGGTATCTCCTACGTAGAATATATTACATGTTACCTACGCCTTATATTACCTAGTCCCTTAGTCCCCCGCGTAGATTTTAGCTAAATCGCTTATATTTAAGATTAGATTTTATATAATATTAATAAGATTTATAACCTTATACTCTTAAGTAGTAGGCTTAGTAAATTTAGTAATAATTTAATTAGGAATAATATTAATTTAGAAGCGTACTAGTTTAAAGTATATAATAGGCTTAGAATTAAAATATAACTATCTATTTTAAAATATAATTAATAACCTTGAATATACTAGATAAAAGATAGAATAGTAAAGATTTACTCTTCTACTAGTAGGATATTATACTTGTATCTACTACTACTAAAATATAGTACTATTAGCTTGTAAACATCTACTAAGATAGTATTATTTATCTTAATATTTTAGTAGGATACTATACTATTACTATTTTATTAGTATTTATAAATTATAATTAGCTTAGTATTTTTCTAATACCTTAAGTGTTTAATATCTAGGATAGATAATAAGTAACTAAGTAGACTAGGTAGTAAGACTCCCCTCTGCTAATCTCTTAATACTTGAGTTCTATTTTAATTCGCTATGTAGCGTAGATTGATTTCCTTTTAGTACTAAATCTCTTTCTTTTTAATTCTTATAGTTATCTCTTATACTTAGAATCTTTAGTCGTCTTCCTAGTTTCTATATCCTTTATTTTCCCTTCTATCTAGATTTATATATAAAAGGGAGGGAGGGGGCTATAATACCTAGTGCGAGAATTTTGTGAGAGTCTTGAATGCGCTAAGATTTATGAAAGTGTCAAGTAAGACGCTTGATATGATATTGGCAATACTAAGTAATATTCAAGATTTACGGGCATTGACAGGTACCGCTATCCGGTCCTCGAATGATTGAAACTATGGTATACTTCTCCCCATCTATTCGGGAGCCACAATTGTTACGCAGATCCAACACGGGCTGAGCTTTAAAGTGTTCGACCCTTTTCTATTTCCACTCAGAACCCACTTTCTCGCGAGCAATGGAACTAACCACCGAGTCGGCCAATACAGATGAGCATCTCATCGTAGTAAGCGAGCCTTGCCAGTGTTTGCTATGCTCGTCCAAAGCAGCGGCATACAGCTGACCTTTGTGTGCGTGATTAGTCGTGGGATGGGCCCCATGACCCTCTGCATCCTCGCAATTGGAGCAATTCTAAGAAATGGACAAACTTGCTGATCGTGAGCGCGCAAGCAACAATTGCGCCCGTCGCGACCACATTCCTCGCCGTCGCTGATTTTGCCGTCGCCCAAGACTTTCACATCGCCAGCGTCTACTTACCTAGTCTACCAGTCGCCCTTTACGTACTAGGCCTCGGTCTCGGGCCCCTGTATCTCGCGCCATGTTCAGAGATGTACGGGCGGCGCATTGTGTACCTCGTCGCTTTCCTACTATTCACGATACTCAACGCAGGCTGCGCATTAGCACCCGACATGGCAACTTTGGTCGTTCTGAGACTTCTGTCGGGTATGGCTGGTTCCGTCGGGCCTGTTCTGGGAGCAGGTACTATCAGCGACATGTTTGAACCAAAACTTCGCGGTAAAGCCCAGGCAATATATGGACTGGGGCCTCAGGCTGGACCAGTACTTGGAGGCGTGATCGGTGGCTTCCTGCTTGAGGCTACCGGAAGTTGGAGATGGTTGCTCTGGATCATGACCGTTGCTTCCGGATTAATGAGTTTGATAACCTTCATTCTCCTACGAGAGTCTTATGACCATTTCCTGCTAGAGCAAAAAGCCAAAAAGCTGCGCAAGGAAAGCGGCAACAATAACTACAAGGTGGACACGAGCTCCAGTGCTCGACCACGGGAGCTATTTCTGCATTCGATCACACGACCTCTCCGGATGTTGTTGACAGCACCGATATGTACAGTCTTAAGTCTTTACACGTCATTGTAAGTCTGCTACGACAGTCTGTGGTGAATCACATAGGCTGACCAGGCATGGTGTCCAGAATCATCGCCATTTTCTATCTCCAATTCTTGACCCTTCCTCTCCTCTGGGGTCCAACAGAGTATTTTGGTCTTTTTTCCTACCGATGGCAACATGGCCTTACCGGGCTTTCCTATCTCAGCGGTGGTTTTGGCCTTCTCTGTGCGACAATCATTGGCATCACGAGTCTGAACCAATGTCATGCCTGGATGACTACCCGTTACGGAAACGGTGTAGGTAGACCGGAATTTCGTATGCCTTTGCTACAATTGGGGATGACTCTTGTACCCATCGGACTCATTATCTTCGGATGGTCTGCTCAGGAGCAAACCCACTGGATAATCCCGCTTCTTGGTAACGCCATCTTTTGCTGCGGTCTCCAGATTGCCTATGTATCGGTACAGGTCTACATCGTTGATGCATTCGAGATCTATGCTGCAAGTGCATTAGCCGGCAGCGCTGTCTCTAGAGGGGTGATCAGCTGTGTTCTCACCGTGTTTGGATTCAAGCTTTATGTTAGCTTGGGGTATGGCTGGTAAGAAGCTCACATGCATTCATCGACGCACGAGGTCACACTGACGCATACGGCCTCAGGGGTACTACATTGTTAGCTTTCTTATGTATTGCTGCGTTGCCCATTCCTACTCTCTTTTACATTTATGGTCCACGACTAAGAAAGTCGTCCTTTGTCTCCTGAAGCTTGCTCCTGTTGGTACCGCCTCCCGAGGCGCATGTCTGGTTAGAGGGAGAGGGTAAGACTTTACGTACAAAGATTGGAATAGGCATGCACCTGCACGATCGGAAAGGGCTCGCCGCGCAAGCAAATTCGAAGCTATCGAGGCAGCGTAATTGCTCTTCTCTGAAAAGGTGGGGTTGTTGTCGGAAGGGTTGAAGAACATTCGATCATGTCTGCGTGATCTTTCGGATTTGGCGCGGCGAAGAAGGTCTTGTGGCAGAGGACACTAAAGAGGGAGGGGGAGACAGAGGGGAAATGAATGGAGAAGAGCCCTGTAGAGGGTGTAAGTCGCAAGTCATTAAGATGTGTGAATATTCTACAGCTCAAGCGAGCACTGACACTAAGCAAGGCCGAGCCAGGCATCAGCCACAAGGTCCCCAACTGTTGATTCTCGCCATGGCTTTGAGGGCGTGGAAGGTTGAAGTCTTGATCCCTCTACCATATGTCCAGCAGTCCCTTTATTCACCTAGCAGCCTTTCTAGAACGTGACCAGACCGATGATCGAATTGACAGAGACCGACAAATTCGTAAAGAAGGATGTATTGGTCCAGATGGGATCTCGAATTATTATTAGCTGACCTAATGCCACGGGCCACGTCACGATTTTCTTGTTCTTTTCACAACAGCCTCAGAAGGCGAAGCAACGACAGCATCAATCTAGACAAACGGGTCTGTACATACCACTGTTTACATAGCGCATCTCTGCCACGGACCCTTCTCCAAACTACATTTAGGCAACCCAGGATACCAAAATACCTAGTACGGCGACCAATCTGCACCTTGGTCGTTGGTGGGACGGAAGAATGGGGAAAGTCGAGACTCGGAGGTCGGGGAATCGGCCAGACGGGCTGCGCTCACCACCCGAAAAGATTCCAGACGAACTACTCCGTACATACATCCCAACTTCCGTCACGGAGTCATGGCTGGAAAGCATCTGTTTGCTCCGAACTCTGATACCGACGGAGGTCTATTAACAAATGAGACATTGAGGGAGCTGATCCGAGGGGCTTTCAGGGAGCAATAGGGCGCCTCGTGGCCGTGGCGTTGTGGTTTTTGGCACAAGTTCTCTCATCCGCGTACTTGGATCGACTTTGCTTTATATGCACTGTCGGGGGCATTCGGGGAGACATCAGGCCGTGTCTGTAGTCAAAGATCGGCTGATCTGAAACCCATTGAGATCGGACGCCCCACTTGATAGCTGCAGCATGACCCTTGGAGGGCCGAATCCGTGTGAATACCTCTTCCACCTCCACTTCCCAACTTCCGCTCTTAGACGAGTGACATCCAAGATACTCCATTGCTCAAACTTGGCCATCTTGCCCCTGCCTTCAACCAATCTCTCTGCATCTTAGATTTTACCAACTGATCTAAGCGAAGGGAGAAAACAAGATGGCGACTATTATCCAAAAACACCCAGAAGAGCGTACCTTCAAGCAATTCACTCCAACTCAAGCCCAGGGTTACGCAACCAATAGAGGAGGATATCAGGAGAGATTTCTCCAAGTTATTCTTGATCATCATGAATCTACAGGTGGTGCCTTTGGAACCCTCGTGGACGTCGGCTGTGGACCTGGCAAAACATCGACTCGTCCTCTAGCAAAGCGCTTCGATAACGCTTATGGGATCGATCCGAGCCCGGAGATGATCAATACTGCCAAGCTGCTGAGCGCAGAATCTCCACATGAAGGTGCTGCTTCGGGAAAGAAGATTCAGTTTCTGGTTGGTAGCTCGGAAGACTTGAGTAACTCGATAGGGGATCCTCAGATTAAAGTGGATTTACTGACAGCTGGGACCGCGGTGCGCACACCATGGTCTAGTGTGATCATTGTTTTACTGATCTGGTATAGGCACATTGGTTCGACATGGCAGGCTTCTGGCCATCTGCAGCCCGCGTGCTTAACAAGGGCGGAACAGTCGCCTTATGGGTAGCTTCATCCATCTGGCCTCGTAAGTCAATGTCATGCTTTGCCCCAAAAGTATCGAACCTTGCTGATAGCGATTTTGAGACCCTTGTACGCCCAACTATGTCGATGTCAGAGAAGCCTTTGTTCGTCTTGAGCGCGAGTACCTGGCTCCTTGCGAGCTTCCCGGAAACCGCATATCTCGAACTGCGTATGAAGACCTTCTCCTTCCTTGGGATGTCAATCCTCCAGTCGAAGGCTTCTCCAGAAGTGGATTCACCAGGCTCAATTGGGATCGCGACGGTCATTTATCTGATGGTGAAAATTTCTTTCTAGGAGACAAGAGAATGACGCTGGGTGATATTGGGAAATCTCTAGGGACTACAAGTATGATGATAAGATGGAGAGACGCGCATCCTCAATTAGCTGGGACTGACGAGGATCTGATTGTGAAGATGATAAAGGAGCTCAGAGAAATACTTGGTGGCGATGAGATCGTTATTGGAACCAGCTGTACGCTTCTGCTGTTCAAGAAAGAGTAGGCTCAAGGGATTTGGCAATCGCTTCAACAGCGGGCATCTCGAGAATTTTCGGTGTTGGAGATATCGGGCGACTATATAGGCATTCCAGCCATAGCAAGGTGGCATACAATCGACCTGGCTCCCTGAAAAGCTGGTCATATCCATTGGAAGTCTCTTTTCACTGTTCTGGTATTGCGAGCAGTCGCTGTCCTGCAGGTGCATCTTGTCCCGTTCCACTCGTACCGAGGGCGCACATTGTATCCCCAAACCACCACTCTTGGACAGCGAGCTCAACGAATACCCATCTCCTCCTACATGCAACGACTGGGTTGACATTCAAGCAAGTCCGGTAGATCATACTCAGAACTCACTTGAAAGCCAGAACGAACGAGCCACCTACCTACTCTCGTAGCCTCCTTCCGCCCTCAAGCCTCCCCCAATCTGATATAGCCTATTTCTACGCTGCCCCATTCCATCACCACCAAATCCATAGCCAGTCTCACCCCAACGGATCCTTCGTACAACTGTAGCCGTTGAACAACTTCCCCTGTACAGAGGCCCACGTCCGACTCCGGTGTTGCGAATTCGATTTCCAGGGCGTTGAGGGCTACATTATTGATGCAGTACGTTACGGATGTCGAGGGGGTCTGTAAATAGCGCCCGGGATCATCCTTCGCCTAGGCTATGTTTGGTCACCCAGGCAAATCTCAGTGGCAATTTCCGTACTACGGCAACCAACCCAACGCGATGCCAAGATGCATGTCATCCACAATCGCCGCACGCTCGAGCTATTCGATTATAGTGGATTGATCATAGAGGAGTCACGAGGGTGGAAGGATGGGAACTTGGGTGTGAACATCTCGTGGGTACGGATGGCAAACCTAGGATTGGTATCGAGCGCAGACTTTTCGATGTATTGGGGCAAGGGAGTGAAGCTCAAGTAATGGTAGATTGAAGTCCGATTTCACGGCGTAGAAAGATCATCGAATGTTTTCCACATCAAGGGTACACCGATGATATTATACGGCATTCTGCATAAGAATTCCGGAAGTCATTCATCGTTCTTGAAGAAGCATTCATGCAGAGAGATTGTCCGTTGTAGCCGTCCAAAAACAGAGTCGAGGTCTGGTGCTGTCTTCTTTGATTCGCAAATTGCGTGATAGTAGATTAAATGGTTGTACGATTTCTAGCATTCAAAGGGATTATTGATTTTCTATCTGAAAAGGGGATTTTTTCTTTGGAGTATACTAGAAACTACAGTAAAGGTCCTGTCAGATGCCTTCCAGCATAACAAAGAAATGGAGTCCAACATCCTGAATTACAATTGTCCACTTCAAACCACTAAATCTAAACATATCATAAGACTGAAAATACTTTGGGGAGAATAGTTATTTGTTATAATGAATGTATTGAGTTTGCCCAATCATAGAGATCAACTCCTCCAATGCATACTGTATATACACTTCGATACGCTTTGATATTTACATCAACTTCATTTAGATCTCATCTAGTTGTGTCAAGGAATGGCTAAAACCTCCAGGGTTTTTCGATCCACATTAGAGTCTTGTCTGTCTTCGCATTTTGAAAATTGTCGCTCGCTAAGCTCTGAGAAGCTTACAGGAGTCTGAACTTGGCGGAACGCTTGCTACCCGCCATGACCATCAAGCCTCCAGAGCACTTCGTCCCTGACGCAACGGGGATCCAGGTGACAGTGTTCGAGGAGGTACAAGTTCCTATCTGCTTACCATCAGGGGAACAGATAGATTGGCCAGGCTGAGTACAAGAACCAGTCGAGGAACCAGCAGCAGCAGGAGCTGCAGGTGTTGATGGCTTGGCCGAGGCGGCAGCAGGGGCCGAGCCATTCGCGACTGCTGGAGACGGAGCAGCGGCGCTGGCTACAGGTGCAGCAACTGGTGGTGCTGCGGCTTTGCTGTCGGGAGCACCTGAAGACGAACCAGAGCCTGAACCACTACTGGCAGCACCACTGGGAGCAGCCGATCCACTGGCAGATGAAGACGAACCACTAGCAGGGGCAGCAGCCTGTTGGGCTCCAGCTGCTTGGCATTTGGGACCGGTTGGTTTCTGAAAAGGGCCAGAGTTCGTCTCGACAGATGTTCCTGGGTCGGGGAACTCAACACTCCCGCCTTCAGCTGTCACGCAATTGCTAGCGGGAATGTTGGCGACGAACATGGCTGGGAAGTTAGGAGTTGCCCGCTCGGAAAGCTGAGGGATGCTGTATTCCTCGGTCTCGTTGGCAGCGGTCTCACGCTTTGAGGTACCACCTGTGACTTTGATGGAAGCACAGTTCATGTACATCTCACGGTTACCAACCTTGTTGAACCAGGTCCAGGCGAGTGTGTACGCACCAGGAGCGATGCCTTGAGGGATAGCGAAATCATATTTGTCGGCACCAGAACCATTTGGGTTCTCGGGGAGGTTGCCACCTGAACTTCTAGCTGGACAGCCTCCGACGATCGAGTGGATAACCATCCATTTCGAATCCTTGGTAGCTGGGTTGTCAGTAGTGAGGGAGACCTGGCACGAGCCACCGCCGTGGACAGCGGAGCCTTTGAAAGAGAGCGTTTGTTTTTGACCAATAGCCATGTCCGTGACTGTTCCACCAGAGCTGGTAGCAGACTTGCAAGGGAAGTCGGCGCCTTGTGCATCGAGAGGGCTGCTGTTGGGGGTGCCGTATGGAGGTGGTGTGAGCATGATCATGTGGGCGTTCGTGGAGGCCAAAAACGCCAGGGCCGAGGCCGAGAGAACTGATTTGAAAGAAGGCATGTTGCTGTGTGGTCTGCTTGTGCTTCGTACCTGACGAAGTAGAATGATTGTGGTGTTATTGAGGAAGCTAAATACTCGTAAGTTGGTGCTTGTAAGTTGTGAAGAGTTGTTGGAAGTTGTGGGATGAAGTGAGAGAGGGAAAGGAGCCAGAAGTGAGGCTATATAAGGAAACAGAAGGAAGGGATTAGACAATAGGACCTCTAGATCGATAAAGAAGGTGCTACATGATGCTCGAGTATGGTGACGGAACAAAGAGTCGTTCGAGGGGACAATGAATGTACCATACAATAGAGTTTGTAGGAGGTGGTAATTGTTGAGCCAAAAGAATGGCACTTGAAAATGTTGAGTGGCACAAAGAACAAGACATGCCAGGTGCTAGAGGGACAAGGAAACAAAGGGACACGAAAGGAGGGTAGACGTACCTAGTAACAATGGGTACTATGTTCGAGAATGCTGACCGGTCTATGTACGTGGTGGAAGGCTTCTGTACAATGCTGAATGACAGTGAGTCCGCTCCAGGCGTGACAGTAGAAGAAAAGCGAAGGGGAAATGAAAGTGTAGGGTTGGAAAGAAGAGAGGTGTCGTAAGTCGTCAAAGATTGGTGTTGTGCTGGAAAGAGAGGGTGGGAGAGTAGTGGTTTTAATCGAGAGTGGAAGCTCGAGATGTTTTCATGATTTCTCGAAGCGCCGAATCAGTAGGCCGATGCGTCTTCACTTTTCCCATTGACAGGGCAAGTATTGGGTCAGTGAAGCGCGACAATAACAAGCATATTCTGGCGCTTCCAGCCATCTTCCACTGGACCACGACAGAGCATGGTTCAAGGGGTGCTTTCGAAGCTCGCCATCAAGTGAGACGTCGAGGCAAACCTGGTGCTCCACTCAAGTACCACTTGCATCACTGTATCCAAGGCAAAACACCCAGGGTGCCTCCTTCCAGGGAGGCTTTCTCTTTCAAGAGGTAGCTATAGCTTTGCGATCATGGCCAGCAGCTTCACACACGATGTGAGAATGAATACATCAGTTTCGGCATCTATAGTGAAGGCTTATCGACTTCCAATAGGTATCCGAAGCTAAACGCCGAAGCAAACGATGATTCAGGGATGAAACTCAGACTCCATCAAACAGTCTCCGATGCTTGATTGCAGACTGGCTTGGCTTTGATGTACGGAGGACAAAGGGGGAAAGTAGTGCGACAAGGGAGAGGTCATTTCGAATTCAGGAGATGAGAGCTGACCAATCATGGCGCGCTTTACGCGCTACATGCATGGCTTGAAGATCTTCATGCCAAGCCTTGCCCTGTTCTAGTTCTAACCTTATTCGCGACTACGCGACCTCTCCACCCATTGGCCGGCTGTTGACAATGCTGAGACACTCCGCACTCGACTCCTTCATGAAACGAGTGAATGGTAGCGCTATCCGGATACATATTTCGGAAGTCACCATGGACGAGTGCGTTCATTCGATGGTGTGTCAAGGCAGCCATGCGTACAGACGACGCAGGCGAACGCTTTGAAGGAGGCGCGTATGAGCTTCGTCCCACCTCTGGCTATAAAGAGGAGGCTCCCTTCGATAGACTGAGGTGATATACTTACCATGGCTAACGAAGAGTCATTGCCCCTACTGGAAAGTTCGAAATTTGACAGCAAGATGCATAGACGCTCGCGATCCGTGACCCAGTGGCTGTCGATCCTGCTCAAGGCGAGACCCTGGAGCTCGAGAATCAGATACTCGAAGCTGGAAGCTTGACCGAATCAGTTCTACGTCAAAACAGGAAGTCGCGGGACATAGTCAAAGATGCTCTTGCCCGTCATGGTACCCACGCTACACTCCTGTCAGCTTCCATGTGTCCCACTACCCAGCCTCGAACAGTCCATTTTGACTGCAGCATGCCCAAATCAAGCCAAAAGATCGCAGACCCCAACTCAAGCTCCTGTACATGGCGCGCAACATATGCTACGCATCAGCAATTTTTGTCAATATCTACACATCTTTCAAGCCCAGCATCACACACACCGAACATCTAATACATATGCAAAATTGGCGGCAGACGCTGTTAGATTGTTCAAAAGAGATCAAGGTGCTCTTTGGCACAGCCAGATCCCGAGGAATATTGGCGCACATTATCTGGAGGCTCAAGGCCACGGCCCACACATGTGACAGGGATTGCGAGCGTTGCCGTCCACAAGGACCACCACCGCCAAGTCAAGAATGCATGGTGCAAGCTATATGAGCCATCCAGCCATTATTCATCAGAGATGTTGTCAATACCTGGCAGATGCCTCCTCCCCACCCGAGTAAGTACAGCTTGCCTTCTTCCAGCTCGGATAACGGGCCTGACATTATAGCAGACCAAGTAGAAATAGTCACTAGAGCACTAGCAGAACGAAACATACCCACCAGTGCCTCTGTCCGAGACGTATTCGAGATCGTGCTTGGGACGCGACATCACATCAGCGAACTCAATGTCAAGCCCAAGATGAAAGTAGGAGCGCCCCAGGGCCCCATCAAGATTGTAAAGAACAACGTCATTCATTTGCGCCGGCGTCGACAGAAAGTTGAACGTTGGATGAAGTGGAAAGATCGCCGTGGCGGGGGATAGAACATACTTGTGAGAGATACTGGGGCTCCGCAGCCTCTTCTACGTCTGTCGATTGACCTCGATCGTATCATTGTTTGAGCAGTAGCTTTTCTGTCAGCCTTTGCATGTTTTGTGGCTACCAATGTTGTTGCGCTTGAGCGGACCCAACGACTCTCGCTTTCATTTCGAACAATAGAGCACCAGAAATCCACAGGCTCTAGGCAAACCCTCCGAAGGTAACACGGAAGTTGTTCGGAGAGCTCTATTGGGGCCGAAAGGGGAATGCAACTCCCTCGCAATGCATTCAGAGACTGTCTTGAAGTGCAGTGACGAGGAAATAGGGAGGACGTGTATCTCCAATAAAGTCATTGCAACATCAGCTACCTCACCATAGGACTACGTAAAGAACGAAGCATCTGCAAAAGATGCTTTTCATAGCTTGTGAACCGCGCATTCTATCTAAGGTAATCGGTCTCGCAAATCTACACTAAAGCATGCTTTTTCGCTCTTCGCCCCTCAGCAACATGATGAATCTAGCCTCCGTCCCTGCAAAACCATGGCGCCAGGTTGATCGTACCGAAAGAGAAATCCACCGAGTCGCAAGTCCAATGCTAACCACCTTCAAAAGAAACATGAACCGCGTTAATCGTTTGCCATCTGCTCTGAATATGCACCACCCTCTCGCGTTCGTAAATGTCATGTACTCCATATTTTCGATATAGAATTCATCAGCTTTTGCCGACCCCTCTCTGGAATCTCATCCTCGTTTCCGTCTTCCGTTCTCAAATCCACAAGCTTTCGTCCTTCTGTCTCATCCGTGCGGTGTCGATACCACCATCATCTCAATTCTTCCGTCTTGGCAACTTCTCGTTTCTCTCGCGCCTCCAACACTCCATTCTTCCATACTTCTACCTCCTCCAATGCCCGCATGGGCTCTTTCTTCCTTGTCAGCAGGAAGCCCTGGATCTCGGCAGGCGTAAAGACATCGTCAGGCAGACGATCGGCAAACTGGATTGCTATTGCTTCTATACTGTTGGGGTGTGGAGAGGAACTGGCTGGTTTCTCGGCCTGAGTCGTCTGGGTTGGTGTCTCTGGCGGTGTGGGCACGCCGTGAGGGCTGGTCGCGTGGCCGTTGAGGGCTTGCTTGGTGATGGCACCGTTGGTTGGTCTCTCGGTCTTGGCGGGAACAGGTCCGAGGGTGATCTTTTCTGGCATGGACGACTTGGGCGCATCGGGCGAATACATCCGAGTGAAGAGTTCGGTGATTTGGGCTCTCGTCGCGTTCGTGAATGGGATTTTCATGTCAATGCGTCCAGGTCTGATGAGCGCTTCATCGAGCTTTTCAGGGAAGTTCGTCGTCATAACGAGTACTCGGCCCTCGTGGGAAGCAACGCCATCGATGGCATTGAGAAGGCCTGATAGGCTGATGCCTTGCTTGTCCTTGTCGCTGTTCCGAACGGCCTTGAAGGCTTTGGTGATTTCGGCTCCCATTTTGGCGGCAGTGTCCTCCTCTTTGGACTGCTCTTTCTCTTCATTTTCTTGACGCTTGTTGAGACCAGCGGCGTCGATGTCTTCGAGAAGGACGACGCAGCGTCGGGGAAGACTAGTGAACATCATCCCCAAATCCTCTTCAGTCAATGTCGGGTCAACGAGAGAGATGCAGTAGATATCTAGTCCAAAGACGCCTGCAATAGCCCATGCCAGAGAGCTCTTGCCAGTCCCCGGGGGTCCGCTGAATAAGTAGCCTCTGCGGTATGGGATCCCTCGGTTAGCGTACCACTTTGGTGTCGATGGGTGTAGGTATTCGTTGATGTCCGCAAGCACACGGTTTTTCTGGCTATGGTCCAGTACTACAGTATGCATGGGCCTCGAGGGCCTTGTGGCGACCTTCATCCAGACCGTGCGACCTCTCCCCCTGTGCTCTTTTGGGCAAGGCCGGCGAACAATTGTACAGGATTTCTCTTTGTCAAGATAGTGATCCCTCGCTTCCTTGATGAGATCTTTGATGGGCTGTGTCGACCTTCCCACACAAGTAAGCGTTACGTGCTCGTCTATATGATGTCAAAGTCAGTACATCCTCTGCGACGCGTGAGATTGATTTTTAAGATATTCTGCTAAAAGTGAGCGCTCTTGACGCGTTCTTCACGACTTTCATGGGTTTTCAAAACGCGAGATAGGGATCAATGCGAGAACATAACATACCGTCCCGCATGGAAAGCCCGCCCCATCCGGAGCTCGCCATGACCTGCTTCTCCTCGCGTTTGAATTGGAACAAGCTGCCCTTGTGGAAGAAGCGATGACTGCCGAACGAGGGTTGGAATTGAGGAGGTACCTTGGCGTCCCAGTTGTTGAAATTCATGAGGTTGTTCGGATCCAGTGCTTGCACGGCTACATCTCCGTCTATCATGTCCCAGGCATTCTCTCGACCCGATTTAGCCATCAACTTGCGGGAATTGACTGATATCTTCTGGTTTGCAAGCCATCCCATGATGTGTTCATAAATGTCATCGTCAGAGTCGATGCGGATGAAACTCATGCAATACTCTTCGAATACGCGGTAGAAGATCTTCCATGCGAATGTGAGGCCTGTAACCAATCCAAACGCCAAAAAGCAGATAGAGACAAACAGTGAGATGTCAAATCCCAGGGCATCCAGAAAGAGCTTGGAAATAAGTGAATAGCCAGGGATAAATGCTTCTAATATGCTCGCAGGGAGCTGAGTGATACTAGATGAGTTGTCGGCAGGAGACTCTGTGTTTGTACGCTTCAGTGCCCGGATGGCATCGTTGATAGCCATTCAACACCGACCAAGGGTGTGGCAAGGGATTCGGAGCGTCGTTGAAGAGAAGCTGGGTGTTGATTCACGGCAAGTCAAGATGACCGATTTTTGACCCGATATTTCGTAGATATTGCAATGGTGTTGAGCTGGGGTTGACGTTAAAGATCTTGTGATGTATTAAGCAGGAAGCTGACTTAAGAAACGGATGAAAATTGCTGAGAGGGAAACGATGCTTCCTCGCTGACAGATCAAATCTCCACGATAGTGAGTGGCGAACGATATCCAATGAGTGTACTTAATGCGGAGTCATCCGTAAATGCCTTGTTGCCATCAAGAGAGTGACTTGTTGTTTGGTAGTGGGATAATTGGTACTTAGCATTATTAAAAGGCCCAGACTGGCAGACAGCAGTGGCAACGGGAGGCCTAGATATTAGCCCACCCTTCCCGGTAACCTCTGACTATGAGTCCTAAGCCTCAGGCAATATACAGATCTGTGGCGATGTGGCTCTAAGTCATGTAGACAGGTCCACAGTACGCTAAGTCGGCGCCTCGGCCAACAAATCCTTGCCAACAAATCCTTGCCAAATCTGCGCGCTGTGGCTGAGGAAGGACTGCGCCTCGTGCATAAGTAGCTGAACACCTCATCATACTTTCACTATTCCGACAAGCAGTGTTCTCAGGCAGGAAATCGCAAGACAAAGGCAGAGCTTAGCCTTCGAAAAGAGTCAGATGTGTAAGCCTTGACTCTAGGCATCAGCTGCCAGACGGTCTATCCGTGACCTTATTAGACGACTGAATGGCAATCTCATCCTACGTAAGGCATGGTCACGACATTCGGCCTGAGCATACAGGCTCTTGTTTGATTGCAGTCAGTGAATGTAGTAGACAACAGATTCTGGCATGTACTTGATGTGCTGTTGTGCAAATTGAAACTTGAGCAAGATGGACCCAGCATGCAAACGCAAACAACAGGTTCGAGTGACTCCTCGAGGCTGAAGGTTCGCGAAAGCTCAATGGGCCTAAAGTCTCCTTAGTCGAGGCAGCTATCAGAACGCTGTCAGTAATGTAGGTCTAACGAGGCAAGGGTAATCGCTGCCACGAGGACTGGGGGGAGGTAGCTACCAGGCATGATTGAGCCAATTCTAACTATATCAATGGAAAACAATGCACTAGTCATCGTATTCGGCGATTGTCTCTCATTGATATCATACTATCACCACGCGAGACATTATTAGAGACGTTGCGCTGGGAAAAGCTCAATGCTCAAGCAGTAGCTTCGCATAGGAAATGTCGGGGATCTGCAGACAGCTTCTGCGTTCAAGTGAATTGGACAACCATCAAACACGCTTTGCCGTAAGTAAGATCCCGTTGTAAAGAATTATTGCTTGGGCACGCTGTTGTTGTAGCTACCTCGAGACTTATCGTCAAGTGTGGGGCAAATTACGGAAACGTACAGTTCAGGTTGTTCCATAAAACTGAATTGGCTTAGCATGGAAATATTTTGAAGCTGTACGCACTGTTCGAAGAAGATAATTCAAACAGATTTCGAGCAGGGCCATTGCATGACGTTCACTATTTTTGGTCAGGTCTCAGGGACGACAATCATTTCAATTAAAGGCAGCGGTTCGCAGGAATTATTAATCAATTGTAAAGGCTTAGGAAACCCACAGTATGCATGCTATGTTAGTCTCAAGGCTCCAATTTAGTGGAGGCTAAGCAGTGGCATGATTGAGACAAACGACACGGCGACCGAAAAAGGTAGATCCATTTCGATATATAAAACAGCACATCATCGCTACTTTGTTGGCGTTTACAACAAAGTGCGACAAGCGAATCCTGAATCAAAGAGCCGGAGATCGTGTGCAGCGTCTGCCGCTAAAGGTGGTATGATTAACATCTCCTGTATGGCCTTGACCGCGTTCGATTAGAAATGATAAAGCTGCGTATGTAATAATTACGCTGTAACTCATCTCAGTGTGCCTCTTTCTGCATTCGATGATTATATAGGATCATGATTCCGAATCAAAATCGATGGGCGAAAAGAAGCCCTTGATCCATACGATCTGCCCTGATTTGGGGTCCATGATTGTAGCGAAATGAGTCTCTTCATTTGTGATTGGGTATACGTCCAACCATTCCGCAATCCTCTTTTCTGTAAGAATTTGACGCTGCTTTGGGAGCCGTTGCGATGAATTACTCTTAGCCTTTCCAAGGGACTTCTCCCATAGTTTCACCACCGTGCTCTTGCGGGATATGCTCTCATCCACAATTCCCTCCATGCCAGTTGTTTGCAAAGCCCTGGAAGAATCCTGGTCAGAGGCATGCTGCGAGCGCGACCGAGTCTCTTCGGCTGCATCATGATTAGTTGCGGCAATGAAGTCATACGACGACCTGATCACCGCTGTCCTGTGGTCCTTCTCTACAGTGACCGTTCTATCGCCATCGCAGAAGATTAGATAGGCAGCGGTCGTAGTGATGCCTGGTAGGGATTGTTCGATTGAGTCCAGAGTCTGGGCTGGGACTTTGACGGTGCCAGGCTGGGACTGAGAAGGCAGGAGGTATTGACGAAGGACAGACGAGATCGAAGGCCGATAGCCGAGGAGGACAAGAACGATATGGGAATAGAAGCGGAAGTTCGCAAGCTTGCTGCTCGCGTCGTGGTTGGGTCGAAAGTTGAGCGACATGCTTAGTCCCTTTCTTACGCCCGTTAATACACCGACATAGCCAAAGTAGCCAAGCGAGGATGCAATGACTTCGCCACCTGCTCTTTCGACGAAGTCTAGATGTACAACGATTTTCCTCAACGGATCCATTCCCCAGTCGAGCGTACGGAAGTGTAGCATTCTCGAATTCTCGCCGTCATGCTCCACTCGGACACCTCCACTCGTACAGCCCACTGCAAGATTTCCAAGTCAGTAGGTTCCTTTCAAAGAGTAGAATTTAGGTAACGCGATGAGTCAGAAGAGTCAATACTCCTGAAACGTAACTTATGACCTAACTCAATCCTCTGGCTGGGTAATAATGACTTGGGAACATCGCTTACTGAACATGTCTAATAGAACGTTGAGAGCGACCAGTAGCCACAATTCAACACCCATCACCCGAGATATGCCACGAAGCTCCTCATTCTCTTCCTGATTGTGGACCTTCCGCATCACCATGCGCGCAAGCCTTCTCACTTTGGTGACAGATATCAAGGGGAGATATTCTTGTACAAGTTCGTCAAAAAGCACAGGAAGTTCGGTAGCCTGGGACTTGAAGTCCAACGCTACATGTTCGTAGCGCTTCGCTGGCGGAAGAGCATGATTGATGGTATATCGTGGAACTGTTGGGATCTCAAAGTTTCCCTCACTGGTGTCAGTATCAGGGTCTTCCACCGACAGCATCAAAACATCGTTGGATCGGCGATTGCCCTCTCTGATACGTTGTCGGAGGCCCGCCGACTCCATACTAAGGTGTTGAATTTGGTGAGACCGATAGCCTGCAGAGTCAACGTAGTACAACGTTGGGAGTGCCCTCTCCCCCTGAGTCATATGCCATCTTTAGGAATTGGCCTAGTAGTGTCTCGGGTGTTAAAACCTGCTGGAGGCCTAGGCAATGAGGTTGTCCCTGAGCGAATGGGTGGTTGATGGCAGGATAACATGTACATGTAGGGGTTTCGGGTACGCTTTCAGCTTAGCTGTAGCCTGGAGGCGCGAGGCTCGCGTCGCGCAGGTGGAGGGGGAACAGTGCAGTGGGCTTCGAACAGTTCCCCTTCTTCATGCTGTGTGTTTGCCAGATGACCCTCCGTTCCTGCAAAGAGGTAGAATGCCTATGCTTCGAGGAAACGGCATATCATCTTGATTGCAGTTTCCGCCCTTTGGAAGTGAAGTACGTTTGGATACGAACTATACATCGCATGCGTATTGGGTAGAACCTCAGAAGTATTTCATGATCTGTTCGTTAGGCGCTTGGCCTGGCCGTGTCTTGGCACCTCACCACCTTGCTGTGCTAGTGGTGCCGCCCAGGTCGCTCAAAATTGGCACGCCATCGTCTCCCTTTTCAACAAGGTCTGGAGCATTCATCGGACATTTCGCCCACATGGTCGTGATTGTGTTCTACGGGGATGCGTCAGGATACTGGCGAAACGCGAAACTTGAAGGAAAGCCGCAGGAACGAGTACAAGATCAGCGGGGGGCTGATAGTAATATCAACCCTTCCCCACGCGTTACAGACCAAGCGACTTTCCTACTCATCATTATCCGTCCGAGGGCCCTGCCACCCTGTCCCTCCATCAAATCACCTAAGTATACATAATCACAACAGATGGCACAACGGCCTAACAAGGCGCTGATAATTGGCGACCCGGTAGTCGCTTACAGTTCAACGGGTAATATCTCTCTCTCTCGAAACTTCTTCAATTTCAGGTCCCACGCCATGGAGCAATGTCCCCTATGCGTTCCCGAATGCTGTTCATGAGCCTCTGCAATTCAGGGCTATCTTCACACGCGATCCAGCCTTTGTTTCGATGTGTATCAAGGAAGATTCATATGTTGTACATTGGAGTAGATTTCTCGCTCGCGAATCGCTCGATGTCCAACTATCTCCTCTGACCTGAAGTTCCACAACCGTCTGTGATACTGCTGAGTCTCAAGATGCAGGCCTCTAACCCAGCAGGGTTTCTTCTACTTGGCTATTCATTACTTTCATCTGCTTTAGCTCTACCCGCCTTAGAGGGTGCGTCATTCATGTCCCCACGCTCTTATTCATTGAAGTTACGGCGCGGGCAGTTTTCGGAGACTGCTCCTGTGACTTACCGAAGCAACGGCGGAAGAAGGTACACCAACTTCACGATTGGAGACCAAGAACTCACGTTGGAGATTGATACTGGGTCGGCTGATCTGTAAGTTTGCTGTCCGTAATTAGCCCAATCTGTACATATGCTAATCCTTGTTGGCATTAGCTGGGTCTATGGTCCTGGCGTGGCGGACCCAGGGAATCACACGATCTATGACCCCAGCAAAAGCTCGATATCTACCGATGATACATTCGCTATAAAATACATGGCTGGCTTTGGTGCCTCGGGCAATGTGGTCAAAGACACTGTGGGTTTTGGTTCCGTGTCTGTACATGATGTGGCGTTGGGGGTTGCCAGCGCAGTTGGTACTGGACATTGGCCTGATGGAATGATTGGGCTGGGTTTCAAAAGCAGTTGTACGTTTCTTCCTTTCCTCCTTCCTGTTCGTGGAGTCATAGGCAACCTTGGCTGACAGGGAGGTCCCCAGTCAAACCCAATAATTACCCTACCTTCATAGAGGCAGCACAATCGAATTTAGATCTTCCGGTCTTCACCATGGACCTCGGCGACACCTCGAATGCTATCATGACTCTTGGCGCCATAGACCGATCCAGATACTTGGGCAATCTCACCACTGTACAAGCATCTCAATGTGACTCCGCCTGGTGTCTCAATAATCTTACCTTCTCCGTCAATGGAGAGCCCATGGGGATCACACAGGAGCGAGCGTCTGTTGGTAAGTCAAATCGCACCTCTGTTCCAACGTTGAGAAGAATCTTGGGGGTGATGACAACACAATTATCCGTCCGAGAATGCTGCTAAGCCCGCCCTAGATTCCGGCGGAAGTCTACACATGGCCCTTAACCCGACTGTAGTAAAGAAATACTATGCGCAAGTCCCCGGGTCATGGGACAATAGCGGCAAAGGCACGGAATGGACGGTCCCGTGCAAAGCCACCCTACCAGATTTGACCTTGAATGCTGGAGGTGGAAGTGCGGTAATACCGGGAAAAGTATTGATGGCACAGCAGAATTCACCAGACGTCTCGAGTAAGTCGTCCTGTCCTACCTGCAGCCCTCGTCGCATGTCCAAGCCTTCAAATGTGCTGATCTTTTGCGGTCACAGGATGCTCTGGCAACTTGCAGGCAAGCCAAAGTACGACCGGTGGGGGAAACCTAGCTGATCCTTTCTTTCTGTCCCAATTTGTTGTTTTTCATATCGCTGGCAAGACTATTTCCTTCGCACCTTTTGCTTGAATTGTCTGGGGGCCAGCGGTATAAGGACATGTAGTCCACCAAATGTTGTTGTCTCGATGCTTCCGCAGCCGTTCTGCACAACGAAACCAAACGAATTCATCAAAACTTGGAACTTAGCTCTGTGTCAAAAGACCGCTGGAATATTGGAGCGGAAATGTCAGCCGGAGGGATTCAGCACCAAGGCCAAACATATAGCCAATGAAAAGGCATCTGCCATTTATTTTAGCGATTGGTACCATTAACGACCTCGGAGCGACTAGTATGAGCTGTGATTAGAGATGTCACTGCCATTGATTAGGTCATGTATCATCGGGCTCCAGGTGACATGATTAGAGCAGAAGCGGAAACAACAGACCCTCAGTGGGAGGACCGCAGCCACACAGATTTGATTGAACCACTAGTCATCGAGGGTCTATGATCATGAGCCAAGACCAGTCCCTGCTGCTATGTTAGGATCGGAAGGATTGCAGCTTGTCTCCGTAGCAGCCTATGTCCATTGAAACCCGTGAAAGAGTAACGCGTCAAAGGCGTCGGCTGATTCCTATGTTGTTGACAACTTCACCGCTGGCATACGGTTCCAGTGAGGGAAGTATAGGGTAGCCAGTGAATTGATGCTTGCGCAGGATGATATGCAGGTAGCCTCTTCAGCGCTGCCTCTAATTCGCCACATCGAATCAAAGTATCGAATTACTTCACCCCCCGAGTAACTCTATTGTTGAGTCACAGCCTGTCCCATGGCCTTTTTGGGGTAGGCAAGAGCCGGGCGCAAGCTGGGCTGTCTGGAGTTCCTTCAATTCAACACAGACAAGCTAGACTGAACACACCTAGACTTCAGCCAACATCCCTTCAAATCCACCCAGAATCAACCAGAAAGTCGTCAAGATGTGCTGTTGGCCAGTCGCAACGGTGATGCTCGAGGATGCCCCAAAGAAGGAGGAAAAGCCGGAATATATCGTGGTGTCAGACAAGCTGAACATTCAGCCCATGGTGAGTGACTGAAACATTCTTTGCTTTCGTCATGCAACATCCAACGCACCCATCCTCAACACATATCCACTTGGTCGTGAGCATACATGCCTGTCCCATCTTATCTAATACAGCGAATCACTTCACCATCAGTGGTCAGCAAACAGTACCATCCCAATCAGACATCTAGCAGCCCGCTGTATCTACTCTATCAGTCAACATGGGTCACCAATACGTCTACAACCCAGCACCCGCCCTTCCACCGCAGCAAGTAGCTCCAAACCCTTGGGATGATCCTCAGCCTGCCCAGGAGCAAGTTGCAACAACAATCGACACTGGCCATCAATACATCTACAATCCAGCACCCGCCCCCACCCAGCAGCGAGCAGCTCCAAACCCTTGGGACGATCCTCAGCCTACTCAGGAGCAAGTGGCAGCAAACCATGTTCCATTCCACATGGGTCACCAATACGTCTACAACCCAGCACCCGCCCTTCCGCCGCAGCAAGTAGCTCCAAATCCCTGGGATGATCCTCAGCCAGCTCCAGCTGCCTTGAATCCATGGACCACAGCCCTTCCTCATGTAGCCTACCCTGCCTTTTGTGCTGTCTACCCTCTGCATTTGGTCTGAAGCTTAGTACACGTTACTCTCCTCCACTTAGCTAACTCGTCGCCGCAGCCTTCTCCAGCCGCGATGCACTATCCTGGCCACACAGGTGTCCAATTCTACTCGTCTGCTCCAGCTCCAGCTCCAGAGCCAAATGATCTCAGAGTGTACCAAGGGAAACCTGCTCATGTCTCTGCTCATTACGGCGGAGGAGGAGGCAATCCAACCCCTCTCCGGATGGTCCCACGAAACCTCAGCCTAAACGATCAGTTCTACTGCCGTGAGCTTGATAGCAGCTACGCTTTGCGCACTGGTACCGCGATCATGAGAGATTGCCAGCCTGGGTACTGGGACTATGGCTCATCTGGGTATCCGTACTGGGTCCGGACCACTTAGGAGAATGGTATGTCGATATCAATGCATCATTCCTTGAGCAATACTGATCAGTAGCGGTCTTCTTGGAGCAGTCTCATCCGCCATGGAAAGGCTTATGATGGGAGGCGCTTGATACCCGTGCTAAGAATCCTACTTGTGCATTGACAGAAGATAGTCGGTTTCGAATATTCCATGCGTGTACAGAATGCACATATCTCAGGGTGGAGGAAAGGATGTCTATTGTACTCGGCGGAAATCCAAATGTCCACGGCAGGCTTTGATCGGCAAACACTCCAGCAGACTTATCCAGCAGTATTCAGCATGCATTCATAGAATCAGAATATATGAACGATCTCCTCTCTCGAGAAACCACGTTTGAATGTGCAAGTGATATAGGTACATACTTCACTGCGCCTTCTCCTCTCCAGCCCACCATAAAATGTCTCCTTCAAACGTCAAGGCTCCTCCAAACTCCCACCCAGGCCCCACCTATACACCACCACCCTAAAGCTACAATCCAACTCCCCCATCCCTCTATCCTCAATACCATCCCCCGCCGCTCCCCACCTACAATGACAACAACCTACACACAGCACCACCTAACCCTCCCCTCCCTCGGCCGCGGCTCCCACCTCATAACCGATCACATCACATCCTCGCTCCCGCAGCTCTCAGGCATAAAATGCGGACTGCTGCATCTGTTCCTACAGCATACGAGCTGTGCGCTGAGCATGAATGAGAACTGGGATGATGATGTCAGGGCGGATATGAGCGATGCGCTGGATGGGATTGTGAAGGAGGATAAAGGTGCGTGGGTTGTCTGGCGGGGGGTACGACCGGGGAGGGTGCGAAGGCAACAGGAGATAGATGGGTGTTACAATTGCTGATGAGACACTGAGCCTACAGCTGGGAAAGGTATCTACAGACACGACGCCGAAGGTTCAGATGATATGCCCGTAAGCTTCCCCTCAGCGCCGCTGTCATTGGAGGTAATGGCTGATTGGGGGCAATGGTAGGCACACATCAAATCGTCGCTCATAGGTGCGAGCGTCAGCATACCAATTTCGAACGGGAGGTTGGCCACGGGCACCTGGCAAGGCATATGGTTTCTGGAGTTCAGGAATGCGAAGCAGAGGAGGAAGGTTTTGGCTACGATACAAGGGGAGAAGATGTAAAAGGGTTTCGGAGACTTTGCTCGAGCTAGAGGGACGCTGTCGTCACCAAATAGAGGAGATATGCTATGGATTATACTGTTGAAGACCATAATATGGTCTTTTAAATCATGTATTGAACGAACAGTGTCCCCATACGAAGCGATTTATGGCGTGGATCCTTGATAAGCGGTGTTGCAGAGGTATCGACTCTGCCTCGAAGTTACGGACCATCATCGATCAATTTTGCGAACCATCCTCGCCGAAGGTATCCACTCATCATCGAGATAAAGATCACGAACGTTAAGCTCCCGGCAAAGGGCGTGCGTGCAGGCTCCGTTTGATAGTTGGTCTACACTCACTCTCAGTCACAATAGGCTGAATAGTGCGGATCAGCTTGCCATCGATGCCGGAGCACGTCTCGCAACGAGGCGGATCTATATGCCCTTTCTCTTCTTGACTCTGAGCTTTTCCTTGAGCTCGTCAGCTGGCTCCTCGGCCTTACGTTTTGCCTCCTCCTTGTTCATGGAAATCATATTGATCCTGACTCTTTATTGAGCTTTGAACAATTCCAATGCCATTCTCCCTCTTTGGCCGACGTTATGCATGACCCTGTGGTCGAATGGTCAGCGGCATGTCTCGGCTCACGCCTTCGGATTCCAACAGAGAACCTTTTCCAACTGGCTACGGCTAAGACCATGCATTGAATGAGATCACTAAAGGTGTCTGGAGATACGGGCTTTGTTCGCGAAAAACTCCGATAACGATCTGATTGCTTACATACTACGCTCCAATGCACGCAGAGACCAGCTTTGGAGCTCTCGTAGATCGTCTCTAGATCCTAGCATGAATGCATAGGCCGCAGCTTAGTCTCGGTCTCGGTCTCGGAAAAGATAGCAGAGGGTTTCGTCTTCCTTCTGCTTTCCCAGTCACAGCAGCCTGAGGAGAGGTATCTCAGAAGCCGGGTCACGCTCATTGTCATCGGAGAGCCAAAGCTATAGGTGAAGGCTATCTTGCACGTTCGATCTGATAGTGCCTCCATGACCGGGAAATGGGACAACATGTGAGCAAGGAAGGGATTTTAGTCATCTCCGACGGAAAGCGTGCATATCGGCGACTCGGAATATTTGGTCCATCATTTCTTGTAAAGCTGTAACGGAGTCCTTGTTACCATACGAGTTGGGGGGATTTTGGGCCACCATGGGCTCTAAGCCCCAAATCAAATGTCGTGGGGTAGGAGATAGGTGCGGCGTAGGTGACTCACGACTGGGATTTGTCACACTAAGCTTCAGGACTTTTGCTAGTGTAAGTTCTGAAGAACAGCACCGGTCAAGACTCTATGTGTGAATGGTTGATGTAAAGGAATTTAGCTGCCAGGCGTGCCCTCATAAATTAGTAGCTCGGAAATTAGACAGGTCTTGTCTGCGTTAGTTTTAGACCGCTAGTAGCCGGTTGAGAGTTTCCGCAGAGTACGTCCGATAGCAGGAGTCGGTTGAAACGGTAAGTTTTGTGCTTTGGGAACAGCAGCCCACAACCGTCATTTCTCGGAAGACTGTTTGCCTGTTCTAGTACGAGCTCAGTGCTTGATCCCCACCACCACAAGGTTCCTCGGACTCTGTTTATAGTCGAAGACTGTCTCAACCCAACAGTCTTTGACTGCCTTCTGCTCCGTGAGATACAGCCATCTGTCAACTACAATGGCTGACTCCACCACACTTGCACTAAATGCCATTAAGCTCCAAATAATGCTGAGCTCTTTCTTTTTGGCTTGATATTTCTCCTCGTATAGTTGGATCTCTTCATCAGTCAGTGTTTCCATGAGTCGTTGGATCTCAGCTCCGCGTTCCGGGTTTCCCGCCAGCTTTGCACTAGCACCACGAACGTAAGTGACGAACGAACTGTAGCAAGCTTTACGCAGCGAGCCGACTGTAAGAGGGGCCCCAGCTCCCGTCCAACCTCGAGGACTCGCCGCTGTGGCGTCAGAGTCTATCGGCTTGGCGACAATACCAAGGTCCAAAAGGATGCGTTGAAGTACAGCGCGATAAAAATGTCTTGTGAAGAAGGACTCGCATTCGGTAGCTGTCCAATTCTCTGGCGCTTGAACAGCCATCATACGTGCTGTGATATTCAAGCGAATACCGGAGCCCCAAGGAAGCGGGTATGAAAGTAGTCTTTGAGACATAGGAAAGCCATGAGGATCGTATGCAGATGAAGTCTGGTCAAGCCGTAGATTGGCGGAACGGAGAGAGGGTAGCTTGTAAGTTGGTGGTCCTTGGCGCTCTGTGACCAGGTTGTAGCAGCAGCCAACCATCGCAACGGCCTTCACAGCAGGGTTGAGGATGAGCGACCGAAGTCCGTGATGCAGCAGATTTCCACACGAACTGAAGAAATTGCTTAGCCTAAGCCTAAATTTCAAAAAATCTGAAATTTAAAATTACTAATATATTACTTACTGCAGGGAAACCACCACAAGTTGCGGATCCAGTCTATGATTGCTGGCCACCCCATTGGAAAGACGCTCAATTTGGCCGATCACGGTCGATAAGTCTCCATTCTCAATGAAGGTTTCTATGTACTGGATCCTACCGTCTTCATCCGGACGATCTACGACATCCCTCGAGGTCTGGCCGTTGTGATCAAGGGCCAAGGTGGAACCCCTCATGGATATCTTGCTCTCGAACGGGCCCACGATAGGGCGTTGGTGTTGACCTTCGGGCAGGCCCTGGCGATACTCTTTCTTATTTCGCATAATCTTCGTCTTCTCAGCCAGCTTTGCGGTAACATCCATATTCTTGGCGCCAGAGATGTTGAGCTGTTTGCTTTCTAGCGCTACGACCCTTTTGTTATATGGCGGACTTGCCAGTGCTCGTCCAAGATAATTCTGACCTGAACCGAAGTCAACAACATGGGTTATCTTGTGAGAACTGGACTCGTCAATATTTGCTGCAAGTTCATTGATATACTTAGCAAAATTCTGAACCTCATGACTTTTCTTCGGCTTCATCCCTACTGCCACATGTCGGGGAAGAGGCGCAACTTTTGTAGCGTCGTTCCCGTTCCATTTTTTATCATGACTCGTAAAGCTACGATCGAGAGCATGCTTCCGAATACATTGTATGTAGTCCAATAAACTCACGGGAGGTATGGGACCTTTCCGCCATATCATGTCATTGCCACGGCCGAATGACCCACCTAGGATACACTTCATGTGTTCAATCTCATCGGAGGCTTCCCTCATCAGAAGATCCAGAATATCAGACACATCATGATGTTGAAACCATTCTCTCCACTCTTCGGGTAAGATGTTAATGTATAAATCGGGCTCTTTCGTCAAGAAATCTAGGATATGAACACCGCCACAAAGCTTTTGAACCAAATCAGACGAAGTGATGAAGGAAAGTAGAGATTCAATATAGTGTTCGGCTTCCTCGAAATCATTTAGAGGTAGCGGAGAAGCTGGAGGCCCTTGCATATTCTCAGGGGAGACGCTGAAGGGCATCATGTCAGCTTCAAGAATCTCTCAATGGAGCGATTAGTTGAACATCAACAAGAAGAAAGTTCGTCTCCGTCGAACTGCATCATGACTAATACAATCAGAATTATTCTACAGTGGACCATAACGTCAAACGCGCAGTGCTTGTCGTGCCAGTCGCAAAACAATGCTTTAGAAAATTGAAAGTCCGTTCTTGATAATCTGGCTTGGTTGTCATGCTTCAGAGGATCCATTCTTTTGGTCGTCTTGGACAATGTCTTTCATGGGCCAAAACGACCCTTTCTTGGAAGCTCAAGCGTAAGCAAGTATCATCCCTTAGTGGTCTACTTGGAGCTTACAAGCCTTGCTAGCGACGTTCTGTCTACCCTGAAAACTACGAGATCCCTCTTTGCATCCTACATCCGTATCCGATCCTCGGCTTCTTCCGCGTCCTCCCCCGAGCTCACAGAAGCCCGCAACGAGCTCGAGACTACTGTCCAAGATCTCAGTACAGACCTACAAGACCTAGTAGACAGCGTTAGAGCAGTCGAAGGTGATCCATTCCGCTATGGGTTAGACATTGACGAAGTTGGACGGCGACGAAAGCTGGTCCAAGATGTGGGTGACGAGGTGGAGAGCATGCGGCAGGAGCTTGCAAAGACAGTCGTCGGTGCTCGCAAGGGCCAGGGAATGAACGGGTCTTTGCCGCCTCCGTCAGCTTTCGATCCAGATGAGCCTGAGGGGGATGACTACAGTGCTTTTGAGCAACAACAGCAGACTCAAATGATGCATGAGCAGGATGAGGCGCTTGACGGGGTGTTCAAGACTGTGGGCAATCTACGACAACAGGCTGACGATATGGGGAGAGAATTGGAAGAGCAAGAAGAGATGTTGGAAGACGTCGATAAGCTTGCTGACAGGGTGCAAGGAAAGCTGGCAAATGGTATCAAGAGAGTAGGATGGGTGATCAAGCACAACGAAGGTTCATATGAGGGCTTTCAACGACTCGGAAGAAAGTACTGACATGGGCCTAGACACGTGGTCGAGCTGCTGTATTGGGGTCCTGATATTTGCCCTTATTCTGCTTCTCGTCCTCGTTCTCATACTCTGAACACCCAAGGCGATTGTTCAATGCCAGCACTGGACATTATGACAATTACTATTCACTCTCGGAGCTATTGTCAAACAAGCTAGAGAGCATTATACTGCACCGCCTATGATCTCTAGGTGCTACAATAGTGTCTGCCACGGCCTTCTCACCAATAAGGCGGCAGATGCATCTCAGATGCCTATTTGGATGGAGCCTGTGGAGACATCAGCTCCTGTGGCCTGGAGGCCATTGGCTTGTTTTAATAGGATGGGCTTGAGAGGGCATGTCCCAGTGAGATACCATTCATTCTGAATAAGACACTGGTATGCAATACCTCCCCGCAGCCTTCGCTGCACATTGCCTGGGAATAATACTAAAACCCTCCAAGTGATCCTATCTATGCACTTCGACCACGCATATTGAGAAATGCGTGCCGTAACGGCCAGTTGCTCGTTGAGTATTGAAATTTGAAAACACGGTGGCACTACCTGTGAAGCATTCCATTCCATAGGTCAAAAAGAATGTTCGGCTCGGGCGGAGAGAAGAAGACATGAATATGTATGCTACAGCAAGAAGAGGTTCTGAACGACTCCGAAATCCTCGAAACGAAGCTCGCTACTTACGGAACAAGAACGACCGGCATAGGAAGCTGGATTGTTTGCAATAAATTCAAGGAATATTGCCACATACTCCATAGTCCAATTCTATATACAATTTCGAGACCCAAAACCAGAAACCTTTGATAGCTCTCAGGCTTTTCCCATCTCTTATGGTCGTCTTCCCTGCATTCGACTTTTGCCACCTTTCCAGATTCATTTCCTTCTCCAAAGCCGATCTTATAAGCCCTTGACCTCCCCATAGCCCCACATTGTTTGCTCGCTCCAATCATAAATATGAAAATGGGCCCCAAAGTCCCTGCCTAAGGACGGCAAACACAGATAGGGCCCTTCTACAGCAATAAGCAATACGCCATACGTCATGTGTTCACCCATTGCACTCTGAGCAGTTAGCGAAACTGGCAAAGTACTTCCCCCAAATCCCATCTTTAGAAGTGTCCGTGGTCGTGAATCAGGGCCATCGGGTACCCACACGAAAGGGTCGTCCTTTCTGTCCGCCAGAGTAGAGTCACCCCGGGAAGCAATCTCGTTGTCAAGCCACTCGTGCATGGCCAGGAGGGCGTTCCCGAGGATTTGGCCGTCAACGCGCTTGGTGGTCCTAACATCCAATTCTATGGTAGAGTGAGGGACACGGAAGTGAATGGTTTGGGCGGCAGTGAGGTTGGTGGTAAGATTGATTGCCGGATCTGAGTAGCCCGTTGGAAGGGTCGGCAGCTCTGCGATTTCGCTGGGCGGTGGTGCAGGAAGATCCAGATGATGGTTGGTTGAAGGTATGTATCTAGGCGAGAGTCAATTGGGTCTCGTTGATGAGACAATCGTGGGCTGTTACGTACCTCTCTTCAAGATAGGCCTTGGATTGTGGACTGTTCGCATCTCCAGGCGCAGGAGTGGCCACACCGGTCGACAGCAGTATGACATAGTCCAGTAGAATCTGAAGGACAAACAGAGAGAATCGCATTATGCTTGATGGAGAGACAAGTGATCCGGCAGTAACACTGCAAGGAACGACAGGTGTTTTCAACTAGTACGCTTGAAGCAGAGTGACATAAAAGCCCATTCAGACAATCTGCAGCGAAACCGGTCCCCACAATGCAAGGGCGCAAATAACGCATATCTAAAGTGTGGGGAATTACATGGCACTCTTTGCGCACGCGATTTTGACAAGTCTGATCCCCATGTGTGACGCTGAAATACCATGCGATTGGTATGGCGGCAAGGAGGACGACTATGATGGCCACTAAGGTGTTAAACATAACAGGAGAAATCAGCGAAGATTGGTTGTCCAGTCACCGCGCCCCTCAATCTTGGGGTACGGATGTGAATGCAGGGGTTTCGCGGCTGATCTCATGTCAAACCGCGTGCTTTTATGAGGAAGTGCCATTGACCCGCTCACGTCCCGCGGCACCTATGTCGGTGAAATTTTCAAAAGAAGATACGACAGAGATCTTGGATAGCCGGGTGGAACGAATCGGAACGCTAAAGTTCAGAAAGGCGAATGAGAGAGGCACACTCGGAAGACCGAAGCTTGAGATAGAAGAGAGGAAGAGGCTATTCCAGACAGCTCACAAAATGGGGCCGCGAACCGATGATCTTTCGCCTTGGTCTTTCAACCCTAGACGACGCTGCTTCCAGTCCACCCGCCTTCGACGACAGCTTCTCTTGCAACATTGTTAATGATGCTAAAACGATCTGGTCCCAGCTTCACTCCACCGTACCACCTACTTACCACCACCAACAAGTTCCATACATCCATGACCTGCAACAAGTGTAGCAAGCGTCCTCCAGCGGCTGATTCTCCATCATCGTCGCAGTCTTGATATGTTAGCTCGATCATAGAGCCACCAGACGCGGGAGAGCGTATGCGATATGCGTTGATATTGTGGGTTGCTTTAGCGGCACGCTTGTCAGTATCAAGTAGGTGGGCTATGAAAGTCTTGACCTGGATGGGAGACTTCACAGAACAAGCACGAGCGAGGAAGGTGGATTTCTTCTCGGTGATGGGCATAGAGAGGGTCCATTTCGGCTCCTCCTCGAGCTCAAGGTGCTTAAGCGAAGCGGACCTTGGCGCCAGCTCTGCACTATTCATTTCGTCTTGTGTCGTTGACAGAGCCGCCTGATCTTCAACTCTATCGGCAAGACCAAGATCTAGCTCTTGCAACAGATCGAACATGCATACCGAGCCCGGGACGAAAATCTTGGAAAGAGTTTCTCGAGCCGTGTCCACCACATATCTCCCATAGCCTTTCCTGGTATGTTCTCCCGTCTTCTCTGTACCTAATATCTCAGGACCTGTCTCTGGATAATCCGAGGGAAACAAGAGGCGCAAGGAGGCAGGGCTGTGAGGGATCGACAGAACATAGAGGCCGACAATGTCCGTCTTCTGTAGAGCATCATCTCCATAGATGGACTGAATAGCTTGCAATTCATTGTCTAGCTCTTCAGACATTCCAGGATATTTGGCACTATTGGAAGGATCCGGTCAACCACGCAACAAGATGATGTTGCTTCATAATAGATTTCGGATAGGAAAATCGCGTTCACCAGTGAGGGACGGCGGACCTCAACGACGGTTTGGTAACCGGTCCGACCAGTAGTTCCAGAGCTTGCAACACGTTGACACAAGCACTGACTTCAGAGCAAGCCTTTCGTTACATAATGTGAAAAGCAGAAAAGCTATCGATGGATGTTGCTTGTTTTCTATTTGATTGCCTTAGTGCTTTCGATATGCAATTGGCCAGCAGGTCTACCGCTAACCCGAAAGGGCTTAGCGACTCCCTCAGCTGCAGGAAGTGCTGCTCTTCCACCGCGCCCACTGTTCTACTCATAGCAGTTTCTGATATTCATCAGTCAAGACAGTCAAGACGATAATCACACCTACTCTACTACCAAAGTGTAAAGGGATGGCTCTTGGAGCCAAGATCTACATCGTCCTCGAAGTTCAGGAAACCACACCCGCTCATTATTGCTACAGGAACAAGTCGGAAGGTCTTAAGTAACGGATATTCAACCAGTTTTGAGTAAGCAGCGAAATAACATCATGACGAGCTTTACTCTCCGAGGTCGTGTGACTGTATGATCTCGACAACGTCAATGATAGCATCGCTATGAAGTCAGCATTCGAGGCAGTACATAGATGGGCAGTGCCCAGGAGCGCTTTTCTTTTCTTGCCCAATCCCTTTTTTATGAACCTGATACTACAAATCCCGTTACACTGAATACCAGCTTGGATCTGTGCTTGACTCTTAGCGCAATTGGACTCCTCTCCACCCTTTGCGCTTAAGAGCTGGGCGATGAGGATTGTTTGGATATCGGTTTCGAGTGCGGTTAGTCTTTGCTACGGGTAGCCTCAACATTATGCTAAAGGGCACTACGGCAGCCTCGTCACATCTCCGATTACCCGATATAGACATTGAGGGTGTCTGGCTCTGTGGTAAGAGCAGTGGTACGTTTCTTGAGGGTAGGTGGTCTGTAGTCGGAGCCGGAGTCTCTTTCTTTGGCTGAGAGCGATCGGTAGTTCTAATGCGTGGCTCGGCCCCGGAGTCTGATTTTCTGAATTGGAGGAACAGAGAGTAAGAGAATCCTCCCGTGAGCCTGGTGGAGGAGACGTAATTCACCTTTGGCAACTGCCAGTATCACACCTTGTACGCTATGTTCTCTCAACTTCTTACTTGGTCCTAGCACGATTCGCCACTTTCGTTACTGTGTCGTTGCTGAGTCTGCGCGCCATGTTGCCCAAGCTCCGGTCCGCATTCGAAGGAGGCTTTCGGTCTAGAGCATACATAGAGCTTAGATTTCATATTTTATGCTCATCGGGGTCCCACAGGGCCTGATTACAGGATAACGAGCTTTGATTCCATCGCTCATTGCAGTATAGAGCTTCACGTCAGCAGAAGCAGAATTGGAACGAAGGATGACAGCTTCATTGAGACTGGCGGCTCAACCTTCCCTTCTCCTATAAGATCTCTCCCTACGCAACCATTGACACCAATCAAATCCTTGGATCATTCTGAACAATGGTGATAATGGAAGCCAGTCTTTAGCTTGATCTCCCTGTACATCACTTTCAGGCAGTCGCTTCTCTGGAATGGCTCGCGCTCGTATGGAGTATTCTGAGCAGCTATAAAGCTGCATATCTAGATATCTGTGGCAACGGTCTCTTGGTAATGTCTGGTGAGGAGAGTTCCGGCTCCGCTAGAGTAATTCGCGGCCGGACTATAACAAAGCCACGTATGCAGAATTGTACGAGTTGATAAGAACTTCGTTGTGTGATCGATGGTGAAGAGTGCTCGTACCGTAATATCTTTTGTAGCCGTTGACTTCCTAAGCCGTGGCTGAGTTTTCACTCGATTCTGCATTCTTAGTCGCCCGCTGATCCAATTATGGGCAGCTCTTTGAACCTCCATTTCGATGAATTTGATGTGCCTTTGCACAGCGCTTGCCCATGTGACAATGTAATTATGTCTCGTTGTGTCTCAGAGGCTGCCCTTTCTATTCAGCTTGCTAGTATTGGATATCGAAACGGATCTAAGCTACTATCGGATGATTTCGGTAGTGACGACGTAGCCCTCTACGTTGAAAGCGGTTCCAGCGTCCGCCTTAATGGCTTTCAATTTGACTCACAGTGCAGTAATAGCGGGTCGAACATCAACGACTCACGACAACAGTAGTATAAGACGAAGTTGCAAATGACGACGTGGGCAAGACTGATACCAATGAGCATTGACAATAACAATGTAGGATACAGCTCAGGAAAGCGGATGAAGCTGTAAACATAGTCGATGGAGGAACTGATTCTATTAGACAATGACAAACAGAGAGTGATTTGGAGCTGTGAATGTATTGTTGGAGGGTCTGGTAGCAATGAACAATAACAACAATCATATGGGATGCAACTGTAAAAGTGGTCGTTGGAGAGACTAATACCAAACAATGACAGCGGCAATTTGGGATATGGCTGTAGAGGACATCTTCGGGGGGACTAATATCTTGGGGGAGACAAAGACATAAATGACGATAACCACTGGATGTCGTGGTCCGTTAATCCTTCTAAGAACCAGGCTTCATCGATAACGATGGAGGCTGGTCGTGTTGGTTGGTATTGATATCCCAGATCTGTGGAGTAAATTGTGTGCAAATCTCGGCCGAGGTCCGAAAAATGCTTCGAGAGATTGCTCTCACGCTCCACGATAGGCAATGGCCTGCCAATCCTAGACGGGATCCCTTTGTGAGATCGCAAGAATATGATGGATCTGAGTCGAGAGAAAGACGGTAAACGCCGGCCGAGTTAGTTCCCAGCTCCAAATTATGGACTCATCAATGGTGTTCCGCTAATCATGCTGGGTTACTGTGATGGCAACCTCAGTCGAATCCAGTCAGCCTCATCCGTGGAGGAACGGTCATGTCTAGAAAAGACATTGGAATCCAGAGCGATCCTCGAGCCAGTCAGGTAGCGTGACACCGTATCACCCTTTATCGTCTGTATCACATCGCCAAACACCAGCGGCCTGCCAGATTTTGGGTGACCCATCAGCGTGTAGGCGAGCAGTCGCCGTCTCGTCCGCATGAATGTGGGCTCCCGACCGTTTGAGGAGCAGAACATGATCAACGCGTCCTGCATTTGCGGCGAGGAACAGGGGAGTCCGATCGGCCTTGTTGCGCAGGTGCACTGAGGCGCCATTGGAAAGCAAGATACGTAGTATCTCCAGATTAGGTCCCGTGGCCGCAATATGCTACACAACACAGTGAGTTCAGAATGGTCCTCAAGGTATTGAAGTATTCTCACCAACGGTGTGTTACCAGTATAGTCAGCCTCATTGAGCAACCACCCAAGGTCGCCCTTCAACAGCTTCTGGACTTCTGCGACATCACCTTTGGAAATCGCGTACCCAAGATAAGTCAGATTCGCTATTCCTGTTGGAAGGATGCCCTTTGGGTGTTCAAATATCATGTTCGTTGGCTCTGTAAATTCTCCCCTCAATGAGACAGACAACTGCCGGATAATATCCTCCGTCGTCAAGTCTGGTAGTGCCAAAAGGTATGATAGCTTTGCGAGTGCGGCTTCAGTCGTCATATCATGCCCAGGAACCACGCCAGCACGTCTCAAAGGCGCACCGGCCTCGTACAGAGGACTGACAGTGCCTGTCATACACTGCGTGACGTTGATAATGATGATCCCTCGCTCTATTGCTGCTGCCAGTACTTTCGCGAGAGATCCATCTCCCGGAGCATTTCCTGCACCAAAGGTTTCCAAAACTAAGGCCTTCAGACCAGTGATCTTTAGGACGGCATCTACCATGTCAGGCCTGATGCCTGGGAAAATCCTCAAACAAGCTACATCACCAGTTGCTCGTTTGGTTTGGATGCTGAAGGCCTCCATATACTTCGGACGGTAGATAAGGTCCCAAGACACGTTGACTCTGAGTGACGATATGGTTGCAAGTGGTGGCAGATTGGGTGAGGAGAAGGCTGCAAAGTCACTCGCGGAAGTCTTCATGGTCCTGTTGCCCCGGAACAGATTATAATTGAAGAAGAGACAAACCTCGGGTATCATGAAATGGCCAGCGATAATCAAAGATCCTAACAAGTTGTCCGTCGCGTCATTCTGTAACTCAACCATAGGGGCTTGAGATCCCGTCAATATGACCGACTTTCCTAGATTCTGTAGCATGAAGCTCAATGCCGAACATGTATATGCAAGGCTGTCCTGTATGGTATGCAGGTCAGTGCCCGCATCATTGACTGAATCTTTGATCAAGTCCGAAGACCTTGACTACTTGTGAGAAACAAGTGACAGCATGAAGGGGAATAAGCTGTAAAATCTACTTACCGTACCATGTAAGATAACGAAAGCATCAAATTTCGAGTAGTTTCTGTATATAGTAGAAGATATCTGCGACCAGCCATTCGAGTTTATTGAGCTAGAATCGAGCAACTCTTCAAACTCGTAAACAGTATATCGTACATGCTTTTTGTACCTACTAATAGGTGTCCGCAAGCTGCGGTGTGGCTTCTCTCTATTGTCGTCGACCAGTACCCCAATCTCGTTCGGGTTAGATCCATCGTTGAAGGAGGGCCGTGGCGCCATCCCAGATTCCAAGAAACCTCGTGCTGGAACCAAGCCATGTTCGCTGTACTTCATGCATATTGTGCCTCCAGTCATGATAATCAAGATTCGCGACTCCGAAATCGATTCTGTTCCCGGCACTTGAGCCATGAAGATCACTGTACGGTGTCGAACTTATATTTATACGGTAGTGGACGACAACGATCCCTTCACAAATTGCACTCTCAAATTACCAGATATCTCAGAGTAAGCTTGGATCACACCACCAGGTCAATTCCTCAATAAGGTAGCAAACATCGATTTGATAACTCCTCTAAGCAAGGAAGGCAAGGGTGTAAGAGCAAATACTTCAGGCTCACTCATTGCTCTATCAAGAGTTGTTGACCAACCACAGATCACTTGGTCGGCCGATCACCAATTTGTTGGTTCGAAATAATTTCCCCAGGGCGTTTGGCCGTCCACTTCGATCGATAATCTGGAAATTGAGGTAACGCGAGCAGCCTAAAAGTGCCACTTGCGCCAACGACTGGCAAGCTGATCGATAATGACAGAATACGATTACAATATTGGAACAATGAGTGCTTGTATGAAGGGTGACCAAAAAGATTGTACGGTCTTGGAACAAATAAATCAAAGATCACGCCAAATGAAAATTCCTAATATTCATGGAATGGGCGCAGCTAGCCGTATCGAGTTAGACTGCCTTTTTGCTTCGCAAGTGTAAAAACAAAGTGACAAATTGCGGCCAAGAGAAACGTGTAGAGGACAACAAAAAGGTCGACGCAAAGGATTTACAAAAGAGTGATGTATTTGCTTCGAAGCTTATCTAATGAGGGAAGCTCTTGAAGAATAAAGATTAAACAATGAGTGTAGCGTGGTGGGTGGTATCTATCGCAGATGCTATTGAACACAATGCCAAGAACGCCTGAATCCCAGTCATATCATGGATCTCATGACCTTTACCAGCATAGGCCTTCTTCGTTTCCTCCTCTTAAACTAGGACTTTCTCGTGATAAGGAAACGATGGTATCATCAGTGGGTCTTCTCGCTCATTCGCGGCCCTTGCGATCATCTTCGGCTTCTTGGTTACTTGCTGATCCCCTCGATATAGAGTCTGTTTCTTGGAGATGCTCAATGACCTTGTGAGACCCTTCCAACCATTGTGCATGGTGATAGGTGGGGTTGAATTCGAGTTGTTCCTCGCACGAGAGACACTGCCGGGCTTCTTCGCACCGTTGTACGAACTCCGAGGTGACAGACGAGGTGGATCGAGGGAGTAGGGATCGTAGTCATTGTAAGTAGGAGGGTTGCGAAGTTCGAGATCTGGAAAATAGTGATCATCCTCTTCTTGAACAATATTTACATCGTCAGGAAGCCACGAGCTGGGCGCGAGTACGGGAAGACTGTCTTGCCACTTCGGAACTCGATCTTCGGAAGTCGTGACCTTGCTGACTTCATCGGCGACGGAGGGGCTGACCTCTTCGGTGACTGCTGGAATACGCGAGGCGACGTTCTTGACTGCTGAGCGCGATCGCATTGGCTTCACTGTGCGCTTGCGTTTCTGCATGGGGGCGAGATTGGTGATATCGATGAGCTTGGGTCTGCCCACAGCCATAATGGGGACAGCTATAGCGATCTCTGCTTTGTACTCCTCGACATCGATAGGCTCTAAGTGCTGGGTTGTGAAAGTGGCTGGAGCCTTGTGTTTCAGCTCCTCCTCAGTGCTCTCATTGTCACTATCGGGGCTTGGGGAGGGTTCCTCCTCGCTTTCCAAATAGCGCTCGTGGAGGTCGCTAGAGGTGTAGGTATTGATGCGAAGATTGTTCATGGACTCCTTTCTCGAAGGGGCTTTCCCCAATGGGGTCAATGGGAAGTCCATCTCTTTCTGGGGTCGCTCATAATCTTCTTCCACAGCCCACAAAGGTTCGCCCATGGTATCGTTGCTTTCGATGCTGGGCTTGAAGGAGATCAATTGGCGGGGAGTCAGCGTTTGCTGTCGCCGGGTGAGAACAGGCATGATTACTGCGGGGGCGCCGTTCCGGTGGTGAGCTGGAGATGGAGGGAAGCGAGTGTGTTCATATGTCAAGAGTGAAATGAAGAGGTGTCAAACACGAGGTGGTCAATGGACATGGGTGATGCTGTGCATAGAACAAGATGAAAGTGGCTTGTTGAGAAGGCGTAGTTGGGTGAGATACAGCAACGTAGTGGTGTGTAGTATCAGGCGCAGGGAATCCTCGAAGTATTATATCCACTTACGCCGCAAGAAGCCACCTTAAATAGTGCCCGGCTTATCAGGCTGTAGCGATTTATACCTACGCTTGCACCATGGTTCGATTGCGCATCGGGTCGGCATCAGTACCATCTGGCAGCAGAACCAAAGCCATGCACCACGGTCAAAGCGTGAGAGAGATCCGGAACAAGTGAGAGAGGTGGGGGGTGGTTTCAGGCTTGTCATTGGCCAGGAACGTTGGATGAGCAGAGTGGTTGCATTGGAGCTTGTCCGCTTGCGGCATTAGGGGCCCTTGTGCATGCCTCGTGATTTATGTGCATCCGACATCCTCCCGCCATTGCAGCGCATAGAACCAAATAAGCCCGTGAATCGAGCACTCGCATTTGCCAGGAAACATCCGACCACTAATCACATTTTGATGCCAGAGGAGAGCTGAGCTCACCAAGATCGCTTGGTGCAGCTTGGAGCTTTCCCCAGATTCTATGTCAATCATGCCTCTCCACTGCAATTCCAATATCCCTGGACCGGGGCAGCGTCTCTCTACTGCAGCCATTGGCAACCAACGATCACGGTATACGGATGGGGGAGACCACCTTCTCCGACAGAATAACTGGTCGTGAGCTGTCTGGGGCCAGAAGAGCCACAGGTTACCATTCACTGGCACCTGAAACTCCAGTGCATTGCTGCACCGGGACTAGCGTCAAGAGAGTTTGAGATCTGCGCCCAGGTCTTGCATCTCCAACTGATCCACGCTTACTTCCCGTGCCACCACAGCGGCCACTTGCACACCACCAACATCCGAATCCATCCATCTCGAAACGTCGTTCCCACAGGAGACTGGAGGATCACCTTGCGCATTTGCCCTCTGCCCCTTGTTTGTGCTGCCTACTAACATATTGATGCAATTTCGCCGCCCGTGAGACTAGTATTGGGGGTCTTCCTCCTTCGGTAGGATTATGCTCAACAAATTTCCGAGAGCTAAGTTAACTCACGCACAAGCTTAGCAGTGGAGTGCATTAGGTTGCCTTCTAGCGAAAGAGGGGAAGCTTCCAATGCCGAGTTTGTCACTTTCCATTTGCGCACGCAGTCAGGCCAATGGCGTCGTCAAATCAACCATGACGCGAATATCATATGCACAATTGCCTGCATCGAAGGAAGTATCTTTCTTGCGCGCCCACCAGTGACTTTGAACACCCTGAGGTTTTCACCGCTTTGTTTCAACTGTACTTCTGCGGTGCGTTGCCATGCCGTCTTCTCCAGGACTCGTCAAATTTGTGCCTATCGAACGGCTGGGAGAGTCGAGGCTCCATCCAATTCTGAAATACGCTTCATGCCGTGCTTTTGGTCCGTGCTACATTTCAGACTCTTCGGCTCAGCCAAGTCCGCATGTAGCACAACAGCAGCCCGATACTTACTGTTGCTTGTGAAGTGATGCCAACGTCCTTTGCGATAGCCGGTACTCATAGAAATACTGTGACCAAGGCTTCATCAGCTTGGTTTGGGGTTTCCCATCAAATTCACAAGAACCCATTTAGTAGTTGGCATGCATACTCGTGCCTTGCAGTAGCATATCCCTGCTGAACTCTACGTCTTGTACGCTTAAGCAGGTCCAGCTTGCATCCCCTCGCTCGCATGACCATTGCTGCGTTCGCAGGGTAGTTTTGTTCGCTTCATGCGATGTTATTGTAGCCGCCAGCCGCCCAATTGCCCGCAAGTCTGTGACAAGATGTCATCGTCTAACCCCATCGAAGAGCTGTCGGAAAATATGAGCAGTGCCCGCAAGTCGGAATCTAACGGTTTCGCAATTGGCAAGATTCCACGCATGTCGGAAATTTGACAAGAGCAGCCTCAACGTTTTGACCTACCCACCCATCAATAGTCGGAAGATAGAAAGAGCCGCCACAAAAGGCCTAACTGATCTGACCCCAGATCTTATGACCTGAGTAGGCAGGCTGAATGTCGGAAAATTGACCAGTGTGAATCCTAACGGATCTATCTCTAAATCTACCAACCATAAGGAGATCGGGAAAAAACAAAGACCGTCCCAGGAAAGACTCACACTCTTGACCTGCGAATCACAAGAGTTGTAGAGGATAAGGCAGCACAGCCTGGAAAAAGCCTCAACATTGGACATGCCAATAGCATGAGCCTTGAGAGATGGAAAGCGCAGCTTCGTGAACCTCAGTGTCTCACCGCCATCGGTCAAAGCGCCGAGATATCCATCACTCTCTTGGAAGTCAGATTTACCCGTGCTATTGCAATAAGCTTTTATGCAAGCCAAACACTCGAGGAATACTTAATGCACGGCACAAGCTTCGAGCACGGATTACATGGCAAGGGATATGAAGAACGCACAGCGCAGAACATTGCTCGGACATCCGTGGCTCTGGAAGACCGGTTTCCTTGTCCTTGAATATGGCAGCATGGAGGCCGGTGGAACCTTTTGCACTGAATTGAGCGTTGCAGAGTGGACTGAAGCCAGATCACTGACGACGTCGTGCTTGTTCTCCGTTGATGGTTCTGTAATAAATGCGCTGGGTCTAGCCCATATTTCTGTTTGAGGGGGGAGCTTGGACTTGTGTGATCTGACCCACATGTACAACACTAGTACTTCGCAAATTGCTCATTCTAGCTCTCCTCTCGGATTGAGTCCAACGCCAGCATCCTCCCGTATTCGCTTTCGTCACAATGTCGAACATCGACCCACTATCCCTAAGTCAGAATTCCAATACAACATAGCGAAGTTTGTCCGAGCTCAAAGACTCAGGTGTCAGGGTGTCGGCTGTGCCTCAATTTGGGTGCCGTATCTTTCACACTTGGGGACGCTTTGTTTTTCGTTCTGGGCTCCCTAGAATTAATCCAAACTGATGCCGGGCACGATTGATGAAGGCTCTGGATGTCTACTGATGATTTCGAGTCGAAGCAGGCTGTAGTGGCCGATTAATACATGAGGAGATGGTGGTGGTGAATGTTTCTTCACAATCCCTCTCGCGCTGTCTCGACCCATTGTTTTCTTCTGCATTACCCTAGAGTCATTGCTTCTTTGTATGAAAAATTACACAGTGCATCATTGGAAGCCTATCCGGGCTTGAATCACCAATAGGGCATCGATTCACGATATCCCTGTACTGCAGCTCGTATTGTGAAGATGCTGCTTCCAACGCTAGTGTGGGACGACGACGATCATCGCTTTGTGGTACCTATGGTTCTCGATGCGAGTCTAAGTATATAGAATCGAATGGCGATGAGACGCCGCGAAGGTCAAAGCTCAAGCAAACCTCAACCGTTCGTGTCTTGGCTACCCCCTTTTTGTTACATACATGTGCAAGCATCAAGGCAAGTACCCTTTGTCCTTTCCAGGCGTGCCAGGACAGACCCTCACTTGGGTAAAAGACGACCTTTTGCGATACGATCTAGACGTTGGCGTCTGCCTTGTGCCCCTTCCTAGCGTTCGGCCGTGCAAGGTATGTGAATATGCTGATACCCAATTGTCCATGCACTCGGCTTCCCTGCATCGCACATTGCCTTTGTTTCCAAAAACATCACCTAGTTGAGGTCGTGATCCTGCCAGATAAGGGACAAACGGTCGGTGTTTGAAATGTGATTAGCCCGGATGATGTGAGGTCTGTGAGCCTCAAGGATAACAAGTTATTTCCTTGATCGAAGGCTTCCGAGAACTTTTCTTGTATTATTATATCATACATGCTCTTATTTGGTCTACATTCGACCAAATCGTTTGACATCCGTCTCCCGATGGAAATGCCATCATTCCCTCCCGCCCTTGATGATTGGCCACGGTGGCTCTGACACTCAGCGATTGACCTCCCAGCTGCCCAATATTCACGCCCGCACAATAGGGAAGTCATTGTCGGACCTCCATACCGATCAAAACATATCTCAAGAAATTTTGTACACAAGAACATATGTTGCGGGCTGAGACATTTTCCTACATCTCATGTTGTGGGGGTAGATCGATTGCCTACAAAGCGCCTGAGCCGCTGCTAGGCTTTCTTGCTCCGGGTCACCCTTGGGGTCACCCCCCCGTTGGCATTGCCATTCGACTTGACGGATCCATTGGCGTGTCCAATATGTACAGCATCCTCAATACGATGCACATCCGGCACCTCCATCTTGCTCATGTCGATTGTTGCCTTTGTAGCTGTTTGGCTCACACTTCTAGCCTTTTTCCTGCCTCGACCAGACTTCGAATGTTCCTTCTTGTAAGTCGCAAAGTAGAACGAGATGAAGAGAAGTAGGTAAGATGAGAGGATACCCATCCCAGCGAATGCTGCAAACTCCTCGCCGGCGCACTTTCCGCAGGTTGGTAATTTCGGAAAGTAGGCGCTAGAGAAATACGTGTAGGAAGCGAAGTAGACGAAACCGAGGTCAAGAACAAATTGGACGATTTGGAACATCGTGATATATTGTTTCCACCAGATACGCACGCCCCGGGCGGCTTGGAAGTAGTACCAGTACATAACGACATGGACCATGAGGTTGAGGGTAATAGGGACCCAGGAAACGGCAGTCAGGCCAACTAACTGGGTGTAGCAGAGGAGAGCGGTAGCGCCGTGGTGATAGGTGTGGAGGAAGGCTGAGAGTCTGTTAGAGGAATGCGGAACAAGAAGAGTATGTCATTTCGTACTGAGGGATTTCTTCTTTAGCACCATGAATACCGTATCCAACAGTTCCAGATACTTTGTAAGATAGTTGAGCTAGAGACCGTCAATCGATCAACCCATGCCAGAGCTTGGAGCTAACCCACGTAGTAAAGCTTGACCAAGGGCGTGGTCCAGCCTCCTCTAGGGTCACAAATCGCATAGAATATGCCGTGCCTCCACACCGTTGGTAGCAACTGTTCAATGAAAAGTACAAGAAGTACACCACTGATCGTGGTCAGGATCAGATTATGTACCATGAAAAGCGCATTGAGCTTGAAAGGCTCCCGCTTCTTCATGAGCTCGCGGCCGGTGAAGACGGTCACGTAGTATGACACAAGCATTGTCGCAGTCGCTGCGAGAGTGGACATGGGTGTCACGCCTGGAACGAAGACGAATTTGTTGGGTGAGGAGCCCATGACTAGGGTGTAGACCTTCTCGAAGAGAGGCCATAATTCTACAGCGAAAGGTCGATCAAGAGTCGGCCACGCTATTGACTTGAGGGCATCCATCATGCAGTATGGAGGCGCGCTTGGCGATCATATAGGTGCAGAGGGAGGGCTCAATGAAGCTGCAATATGTGATGTCGTTGATTATGCTTGGAATGTATCCAGGAATTGGCGCATGCGTGGTTGACTGGTCTTAAAGGAGTGACTGGAAGGATTGAGAAGGCGCAAACCGAGAGCGACCGCTACCGCTACCTAGGAACGGCGGATAGAGATGGTGAAGGCAGAATGAGTGTCTTGGGTTGATCTCTTAAGGGGAAGCGAGGACCGAGGGAATTTCGGATGAGTATAACGGCTGGCCTAGAGTGGTCAAGCCAATCAGAAGCCACCGAACAGAGGCTTCAATTTGCTCCACCCCAATATTGAATGCCTTCAATCACGATATGGCCCAGTGACGACGTGAAAAGCCTGTAGAGATCAATTGGCTTTCCTTCAATTCGAAAGCTGAACAAGTGTCAAACACTCCTCAAACGCAGCGATTACGTCCGCGTTCTCAGCCCTAATCGATTTGCACTACTCCTGGGGGAAACTCCGCTGGAAGTATCCTCGTACCTGGAGCTTCGTCCGACTGCATCGACCAGCTCCGCTAAGCTTCTTCACCACTTCGGCTCCATGTCTTCGACGGCTCTGATTCGCTTTGCAGCACGTACACAGCCTTCCTGCCTGTTCAGGTCATCACAATCCACGAGGAGGTTCTCCCCTCCACGGGGATTGTGCGCGGGTTCATCCGCGACCGCAACATGCAACAACTTCAGTACGAGCGTGAGGAGGGCAGCCGACAAGGATGGAGAAGGACGAGCCCCAGGTCATGACGAGGAGAGCTTCGAGGAGTTCACTGCGAGGTATGCGGACACGCCGACAGGGCCCACAATACCGTTAATGCGCTCTGAGACATTTGGCCTGGGGCATCCATAATGAGTCTTGGCTGATGGGAATCCGGACAGATACGAGAAGGAGTTTGACGGTGTCCAAGACGTCTTCGAGCTACAGGTATACATTGGATCCCCGTCCTGCAGTCCGCCTCGAAGTGGGAAGCCGGCCTGACATTGTCCTCCCAATCCACAGCGCAACCTCAACAACGCCTTCGCTTACGATCTCGTCCCATCACCTTCGGTTATCACTGCAGCTCTCAGGGCAGCAAGACGAGTCAATGACTTCCCAACTGCCGTTCGAATTTTCGAAGGTACAGCCTGCACTTTAACGAATTCTCCCGGACATGGATACTAACATCCCTGAAAGGTATCAAAGCCAAAGTCGAGAATAAAGGCCAATATGATGAATACCTGCGCGACCTTGAGCCGCTTCGAGAAGAGCTCGGCGTCGATTTGAAGGAGCATCTGTACCCCGAACAAACTTAGACTGCTGGAGCAAACCCACGTTCGTGAAAAGGTTCTTGAGGGCTGGGAGGGGGCACAGAACAAGAATTATTGCACTTCTAGGATCTGGATGATCATGGTCGTGCGAAGATGAGGGTAGAGCACCAGCAACAGAGGGAAGACTGATACCAAGCTTGTACGATGACAATTGACTTGCCCGATCGCCACACATGCACATAGATATCTTCACAAACTGCAACATTGCATTGAATCCGCATGTTGGCAGCTTTCTTAGCTGTTTGGGCTACAATGATGATACTGTCGTTTAATCAAGTAGCAACCTGGACCCCTTTCAACAATTACCGGCCAATAACCAGTGCTTCGAGGTCAATCTACAACCAACTGACACGCCCGCATAGTTTGCGGTGTTCAGACCCACAGGTTATACAGAGATACCAGCCTCCCGTTGTGCGCCGTACCTTCACAAGATGATTTTCGAGTATGCCGCTGTAAGTAAGCACAGGAATTTGGCACATATAGACAGAGTTTTGACAGGTGGATCTTCCTCCACTCTGAATAACGGGTTTTATCAAGCCATGGGGCTAATCCATGCCCACGTATTTGAACCAGTTCGGCCGACAGTCTTCCTTGAAGAGGAACCGTTCGCCATCCGTGAAACGGCCCGTAACGCAGCCTTTACACTTGGGTGATTTGGGGCAATTAAAGTACGGGATGTGCTGGTATCCTATGTCGCGGAACCTACGGCACGTTAGACACTCACCCAACCTGGTCGGTGACGAGTAATGAGCGGAACAGACCAGTGAATCTTGCTTTTGTCCTCCATCAAGCCCAACGCAATACTGTGCACAGGCGCATCCCCCCACCTCTCATAGAAAAACCCTCCGGCCCGATCCAAATGCTCGAAATAATCCTCATAAGGTTTTGATCGCCAGAACTCCATATCCGCAATCTCGAAATTGCTCCAAAAGTGGCACGTGCTGTACCCATTTGCTTTGATATTGTGGTCAGGCCTCCTCTTGCTATCAACAACCCACTCCCTCGCATTGTTTCGGTGTTCATATTCAGGATGCGCCGCCATGAATTTCTCGGTCTCAGGCCACAGCGTTGGTATACTTTGGGGCGCGTCGTAAAGGTTTATAGTGAAGCCGTAGGTCTTGTTGTGGTCTTGCATCCAGCGGAATATATCGTAGTCTATGTCGCAGAAGAAATGTACCTTTGGCTCAACGCGCCAGTAGTAGCGAACGTCTTTGAGGGCAGGGTGTTTGTAGAACATGCCGCTGTTCCATCGGCACATTTGATGGTACGATACGAGGGGACCGTATTGGATATCTTGTTCCTCCAGCATTTTGGCGGACTCATCGAAGAGGTCGCTGTTGATCCAGTGGGGAACTGCCCAATGCTCTTTGGGGATAATCTCTATGGTATATAGTTAGCTATTATTTGAACGACATCGGCCGGACGCAGAGTAGGTACCATAATTGCATTTCGCTTTCGTTTCCATCTGGGTAAGGCGCTTGAAGTCTTCGGAGAAGGGTACGTCGTTAAAAAAAGTCCAGGGGTAATTGAATTTGGAATTCCATGTTCTCTCAAGGTCCTGCATCGACGATAACATGCCATCTAGCTCCTCATTCCGTACCAGTGCCAACAGAGTCGCATTTATGCGAGGGGCATTAGGGTTGTCTGCCGCATATTCATCTGCTCGCCACAAGGGTCCCTCTGGTTCTCCAGCATCTGCCTGGTGTTAGACACGCAATTGACCGTGGCGCTGGATTTTGTCTCAACCTTCTAGCGTGGGCTCATTAGGTATCTCTCGTTCCAAATCTCCAGGCCCATGTATTGTGGGCGGACTCTTAAACAATTGAAGGACAAGGTAGAAGAGTAGGAAAGTAGACACTATTGCCAATAAACGCAGTGTCTTGGGAATAGCCATGGGGCACGTTTCCAGAGTCTTTGTCTCCCTTTTCGCGGTTCTCTTGGAGGATATTGATTATCAGGAGTCGTCATCACAAACGTAGTCCTTCATGCACCTCCACATCGTTCCCCTTGTTGCGCTTCGCACAATTTGAAGGGGCCTGGAAGGGGAAGACTTGCTGCGTCCCCCAAAAAAGTGATTGGTGGAAGGGGCCCGAGCTCCCAGTCGCCAAGCGCAAGCGCGACTGAAACGCGTGTCTTCAAACGCTAGAAGGGTTCACCTAGTAACCGTCCACACCTAGTAACCGTCCAGCCTTATAGGGTTAGTACCCTATAGCTCTAGGGCGCATACCTGGAAATCCAGTCCATGACACCTTTCTTATGCTATAAATCGTCCTATTCGTTCATTATATCTACTATACTTCCAGAGCCTCTTCCTCCTTCATGGGAGGCTGAATTATCTAGGGAGGATCGTATAGAGCTAGCTTATACAGCCTAGTTAAAGGCCGGCGGCACAGGTAATTAGATTTTATCCATAATAAAGGTAGCAAAATAGTATAGAATACCAAAAAGCATACTGGTCGACCGAGTCAATAGTAACTAATTAAATTCGGTAGCCCATAAGGATTAATAACGACTTAGTTCTAGAGAAGAAGTAGCTCTTTTAGCCTAGGTTCTCCGTCTCTAAGCATGGGGTTAGCCAGTAAGGGTATAGCAAGTACGATTTATAGCGAACGAAATCCTTCTTATAAAGGATAATAAGAAGCCTATTAGACCTAATTAGCCTTAAAAATTTATAACCTAGTACCTAGAGGTAAAGATAGCCTACATCCTGCTATTAGATAAGGAACGAGCTATAGCTTAAAATCCCGAAATCCTATTAGGCTAGTTTAACCTCTATCTATAAATTAAAACAACGTATAAAGTAGACGAAAGAGATATTTATAACATAAATAAAAAGGGCTTTATATAGGGGGTTATCGCTAAGTATAAAATCATAGTCTCTAAGTATAATAAAAAGAAAGCCTATATAATATAATATAAGAACCGTGAATAGGTCTCACTTATTGAATATAGATTAATGGATGGAAGATATTTACCCCCATAGATTATTTTCAAAGGTAAATTAATCTAAAAAGCTTGGAAGGAAGCTCTAAAATCAGGCGAAATTACTATTAGTGAGAATAGCTAGACCGATAATTCTATTAGTTACGAATGGCTTTAGAAAGGTTTCGGTTAAGAGATAAAATCCTATCAGAAAGGCGAGTATAGAATGCTATTAGTTAATGGCTACGCTTCTCATATCACGACTGCAGTAATTCAGTACTGCGTGGACCATAAGATCATTCTTCTATGCCTACCGCCACATATAACACATCTGCTCCAGCCATTAGATGTCGGTATTTTCTCGCCCTTAGCAACTGCCTATAAGTCTCACGTCCAGCGAATCACACGCCTAGGAGGTAGCTACCATATCGATAAAGTCGACTTTCTGAAAATCTATTAATTAGCCCGATACGAGGCGATAACACCAATAAATATAAAGAAAGCATGGGCCGCATCAGGACTTTTACCATTTAGTCTAGAATTAGTCCTCCAGTAATTTTCTATAACTCAGGCCTTACAGCAGTATAATATTAAGATCCGTCCTACTACACCTCCTAAAGCTATAATTACCTCCACCGGCCTCGACGGTAACTTCCACGTCGCCTTAACGCCAGCCAACACTCTATAGATATAGCAGATTCTACAGTATATAACTAAGGGCGCATGCCATACTCAACGACCCGATCTCAATTAAGTACTTTAGAAAGTAGGTAAAGCGGCTATCCGAGCAATAGCGGAGTCTATAATCCAGGGTATCACTAACTCTAAACTCATAGAACTTAACTGACGTAAATAATAGAAGTCTACTCGCTTAAAGGGTAACTACGGGGCTACTAGGTTTATGAACCAAGCCGTCATTTAGGAACGACAGGCTAATTAGGCTACTAAGGAATGGAAAACCGCTATTACCTCCCTCATAAGACTCGGTCCTGATATCCTCGCACTAAAACTACGTCCCACTCCAAGAAAGAGATAATTACCTGCCCTAATCAGGACGGCGATAGACACTCCTATCGCATCGCCTATAACCACCTCCGCGACAGCTATACCAAGCAGAATAGCAGCCCGTCCCATCGCGACACAAGCAACACCAAGTAAGAGGGTCCGTACAGTAGCAAAGCGACCTAAAAAGCTCATTATTAGGCTACCAATCAGGGTAACCACGGCGGAGTTAGAACAGGGGCGACGTGGGCAAATCCAGCAGGAAGGAGGT